>Ga0056116_1000614_pt1 | contig 12432 bp, 8 predicted proteins | sample WorMetOlspDAHAB2_FD_67352 | JGI IMG/M metagenome (GOLD analysis project Ga0056116, IMG submission 67352) | Marine gutless worms symbiont microbial communities from Max Planck institute for Marine Microbiology, Germany - Olavius sp. DAHAB.2 ...
CCATGTTGAACCAAAGTGAACCGAACGTGATTTTGACCGCGCATGCGACAAAAGTGAACCGACCTGAACCAAACTGAACCGAACCGCAAACGTGTTTGGCCGGTCGAAATCACGCCTTAAGCCGCTCAATTGGGCCGCATTCCATTTGTCCAAACCGGTTTCGGATCTCTATCCTAAAACTGGTTTCGGTTTGGATATGCAAATGTTTGGACTGTTTGGTTTTGGCGCGGTTGCCTTGGCAACAAGAGTAAACAGCATTTCCGTTCCCGCAAAATGTGTCACCAAAAACGTTTACGCTCTACACAGTCTAGGCCTACAGTTATGTGACTAATAATGTTTCATATACAAAATTACAGATGGCACAATATTTACAACAACATTATACAACAGTTTGTTAATCTAAAAATCTAAAAATGTGGACCTATTCAATTCATTACTGGACCTCACCATCTTGGTTTCATGCAGTAAACCGTCTCTAAACCGGTTCGCAAGGTTTGATCCGATCCGAACCGGTTTCGGTTTTTCAAATGTCAAAATTAGTTAACTGACGACTTATAACTAAAGGTAGTCTAGTGAATGGTGTAACTTATGAGTGCTACGTGCCTGTGATTGGTTGCCGCGATATCACGTCGCAATTTAACGCTCTCGTCGCATCACAATTAATCAATTAACTATAACTCAATGTGCGCGTTTATCACTGACCATGATATACGTACATGTATATTCGAACACAACAACTTGCGACAATCAGACGTCATGTCATCGTATCGTGTATGCAGAATAATGAATCCTCCTAACCTCACTATTGTTTACCTTTCGCCACAGTCCATAGATATGGACTGTGCCTTTCGCACTTCCGGTGACGTTTATAATGACGTAATACCTTCATTTACCAAAAAACTCTCGATTGAAGACTACGATTTTGTAAGAATATTTTTTGCTGTACGTGTTTATGTTTAACATCTAACCATTGGTTAAACGGTCGATAAAGTTCGGTTAAGGTAGAAGGTTAAATCAGCCTTTAACTGCTGGTTTATTTTAGATGCCAATGCGCAAGTCAGACGATGAGGCCTAATAAGCAGCTGATTTGCATAGCTAAATGGTATTTGATTTGCTGTACCACCGGTGTAAATTTTGTTACTTATATAGCCTAAGTTCTTTAGATGCAGCATGCATATGCATACTGCATCTAAAGAACTTTAGTTGGCGTTAATAATCGCATGTTTTGCACTTTGTGTCAAACTCCATCTAAGAGACGAACGAACGGACGGACGGACACCGGGAATAGAATTTGGTGCATTTTAGCCTTAAAATGTAACATTTGGTGACAATAATTTTAATGATTTTCCTGATAATTAGCTGACCAAATTTCGTGTATTTATTCGCTGATCCCGGATTTTTTACCCCTCCCCCTTAAATTTACATGAATCGCGGTTCGTTCCATTATAGGATGGTCGCCCGTGACAGACACAATCGGACAAAGTAGAACGAACGGACGGACGGACGGAGAGAGACGCGTCTCTTTATCCGTCCGTCCTTTCGTTCGTTCGTTGGTTTGTCTCTTTCTCTTAGGTGAAATTTGACACTATGTGTTAGTCATCAACTCATCGTCATTAACTCAAGTGGATATTTTGTCGTACGCTTATACCGACGTGACCCAGGATTTCCAGGTCTTCCGCTGTCGACGTTAATGTAGGCCTACAACGTGTCCTACGTACGTTGAGAATAAGCCAACCTTGGTTCCGAGTATGGTAGATGTATCACGACAATGTATAGACTAGGCTTATAGATTTGTAATTTGTTGTGCAAGTTTCGTAACCTTCATCTCGGTTAACGCGTTGGCTTCATCGTCGAGTTGTGTGTTGTTCGCGTGCTGTTTGTATTCACTAATTTCAGTCAAATAACCGGCCGTGAAGAATGTGTCCAAAATTACCCGACTTCGGTCGGCGGTGCATGTCCTCCGTATACCAGACCAAAGGTCGAGTAACTGGGGTTAAGAGCCGGTTACATGAACGTCAGTTAAATTTACGTGACACTTATCATTTTGCGTCGCGCATTTTGTTTTCGTCATCTTGGACATCATTTAGTATACATGCGTTTTACGACTGAAATGACGAAAAACGTCAATTTGCCACCATTCAATTCGTAAAACGCACAGACAATGACGTTGAAGATGACGTAATGCGTGACGCGAAATGATCTTAAGAATTGTCACTCAAATTTTTGTGACGTTCATGCTCTTAATTTTGTTTAATTCTCGATCTGCCAGCCAGTGTTGCACCAGCTTGACCGCTCGCGACACGAGAAGATGCGTAGGCTACAGCTTGCCGGTGTCGTTGGTTTGATGGTTTCAGCAGCTGGGCACTCACGCACTACGAAGTGTAGATGCTGCCGACGCGAAAATCAATGACGACTCTCAAACGGCGAGATGCTGTCCGTCTCGCAGAATACACGTACGTGGCAGGAGCTGGACAGACTGGCTGGCTGTGTAGCCTGTGCAGTGTAACCAGACGCCGCGAGAAGCAAATGTCACTGCAACATTAGTTCGTCTACTAAAATAAAAAAAAACATATTCACGAAAAATAAAGGTACGTTGTCTTCTATAGTTAGCGCTGCTATAATTAGCGTGTATATATAGAGTTCATGTGTGTAGTTCTTGTGATCTGATATAAACTGTGGCAATGATCGAGTTGTCGATATTTTAGCAAATATTAAAATAACTGGAAAATCACTTAAAGCTGTTGCGTGTCTTGACATACAGGGTGGCCCCTGCATTAATTTAAAACCTGCCAATTTTGTCTCAAGTTTGAGTGTCAAATGATCATTAGAATAATAGAATAGTAAGATTATATTATATTATTGCGGTATATTTTTCGGCCACCTTGTACACGGGGTAATATAAAGAGTGTGAAAATATTGGTATTTTTCTTCTATTAGTAGATTTTAAGCTGTCTGGTCAATTTTTGTGAAACGAATATTCTGTGTCTGACTTTTTGGGTACGTAACTACCAATGCAGCACAATTCAAGCCTTTTTTCTGGTAAAAATAAGACTCACCTATTGCCGACACACCGCAAGGTGCTGTGTTGAAGTTCGAAACTTTATTAATAATTAGCTTTCATGTGTAGTTTGAGTCAACAGTTGAAAACTAAAAAGTTAAATCTGTGAAATAATGCACGACACAGTTTGTCGGTCTTTCTAACGTAATCAGAGCATGTGGCAGTCGCAGTTCGATTGTTAGTCTTCGGTGTCACTGTGATGCTGATGAGTGATTTTGTCGCATGCATGTTTCATCGTCGTCTGTCTGACACACATAAGCAGATGAACATGTGAACAGTAGTTTCAGAGTTAAAAAAACGAATTGTGACAATACGCAGCAGATTTGCTTAAATCAAATATTATATGAAATGTCGCCATATGTTGACCAAAGACTCTCCAAATGTGCTGTGCTGATCGAGTTTCGATCCTGCTCATTGACTGTTCACTGGATTGCTTTATACAGATTGATAATGCACCGAATTTTGAAACTCTGCACACCTCTAAATAATAACGAAAAAATCGACATCGGAGACTGCCCGATACAGGCTGTGTCTGTATACGCGTATTGATCAGCCTCACATATTAGGGTCAGTCTCGTGTTAGACTGCTTGTCCGTCTCCGTCTGTATGCCTATGCGTGTCTCTCATCTGGTACTTGTGTGTTTCTGTGGTCCAGCCAGTCTCCTTCTGTAATTACGACAGGCTTTCCATCGACTTGGTCATTTGCCTGCCAAGTGCGTCATTACGAAGCATTGAGAAACTGCTGATCGAGATGCTCCAATAGCTATAGGCCTGCAGTGCGACTGCATACTCGTGCCGTATACGGCCGTGTTCGGCATGCTTATTGTTCGGGCGTCTATAGACACCCGAACAATAAGTTTGCCAAACACTAATGCCATTGGGCAGCACAAGGCAAGGCGGATCTGCAACAAAGTCGTAGGGTTCACTACGTTAACATCGGATTGTTTTCAGTGATTCTATTTCCCTTTGAAGGTTCATGTTATGTTTGTTTCTCGTGAAACGTGTCCAAATTGCCCTAACTCCAGTTTACGAGTGTTCAGTGATAGCTGTCTCTGCAATGTTGATATCCAAGGACGCTATCGGTGCTATGCTGTTTTCAGCTTTAGCTTTTAGAAGTGCCCCTGTTTAAAAAATACACAGGCACCTGGCGGCGTTCAGACAGTCTGTCTAACGTACGATTTCGAGCACATAAAAACGATAATTTACAGAAATATTGAGACCGCGTTGTTTCGTTTACCCGAAAACCCTGATGTCGGTGCGCGAGTACAGCTTGGCTTTCGGCGCAAGGACAGTTCTGTGCGATGAGCGTTCGTTACGGTTTGCGTTGCCTTTGCGACAATCGAGACGCAGTTGGTTTCCAGTTTAATTTCGAAATTAAAATGCATGTCCAGAACAACATGGAGAAATCCTAAATATGGCAAAGAAGTTGTTTCTCGTCTATCACGCTTCTCTGGTTTTAGCGTAGTTTTGGCTTTCAGCCTTTCAAGATGAACACTTCGGACGGTAAAAAGAGATAGTAAGCTACAATGTTGGGTATATACGTATGGGTTTTGTAATATTGCTCTAAAGTGCATGCGTGAGCTATAGGCGTAAAGAGTTAACGGGCACAGCAAGGGTTTATGAGAACATTATTGGTTATATTGCTTACACATACACACACATGCACACACATTTGCCGCATATAGAAGATGAGATCATCTGCATGGAAGTATGCAAACCGATGCATTGGCGATTATGCTGCGAGACCACACATGCGCTGGCCACGCTGTCTCCTCCGGTGGCCATTCAACCGTCATCGCCGATATTAATGTTCCAACTGGGAACAGGGCCATGCACTACACTGTGGTGTAGTGCATGAACGAGTAATAATATCCCTGCGAGTCTGTAATTATTATGGCTTAACGGCTGCAGTAGATCGGTACGACTGCATGGTGGAATATTGTCCATACACCAGTTGATCAACTCATACAGCACTCGTTGACTGTTGCATCCAGTCAGATTATCGATCTGTCGGTTTGCGATATTATCACGCTCACGATGCCTCCCTCTTTGCATCTCCACCCACTTCATGCAGTTGCAGCAGTTCAGCTAAACTGCTGCAATTGCATGAAGTTATTGAGATTTGGGCAGATAGCGTCGTTACAACTATTACTGGTACAGAGCGTGTTTAATTATTTTGTTATTTTGTGCATGAAACGCATAACACAGCATTCATGCATGGTCCTTAGCTGGTATCATTGCGTCTTAGCATCTTCTTCGAAATGTAGTCAAATCCACGTTCAATGATGACCGAGCATTCTAGTTATCAACTGTTTGACGTTTACATCATCCCTTCCTTGTGTTTTTGTTCTATAGCTGTTGCTTTGTTCTCGGACTTGGCTTAATGTCTTATTCGTTAAATAATCAACTAAATAATTAACATTGTTGGCCCATCACATACCTTCGAATTGTGGTGTTCTGGAGGCGTGGTCAGTTCTGGTCACCCCGGTTGCTTTACATATCTCAACATATGATCGCGCCAGTTTTGTGCTGGTATCGAAACACCTCAACAGACGTTGTCAGCCCATGCAGCATTGCGATTATTGTGAGCTATCTGCAATTGCAATAGTGGACCGCGTAAATATGGTTGTTTTCTAGTAACATGACAAAGGCGCTAAATACGCCTATACGCCTTGGGCGCCTTGGCCTAAAACAACTTCCGGTTTCGTGACCGCCATAAAAATTCCGTATGTAACCTACTTCCGGGTTTGAAGCTGTCGGCATCTATCTGATGGAATGACCAATTTGAACTGTGCTTGGCCGCTACTCCAACGATGCATCAATACACGCCAATAATGGGCTGGTCAGTCTGTCGTATAGGACGGCAGGTCGACGCTTCCAGAGCATGCTCGCACTGGATTTCGACTAACCCTCGGGTCCGGAACGACCGGCGCAGAGGCGGACGAGGTTAATTGTGTGGATTATGCTGGAGTTGCACGCAATCCACGTCTGTCCATGCTAACAAGTCGATGATCTGACAACTGGGTCAGTGGCTCACCGCGGGTCAAGCTGGGTCACGGATCTGACGAGTCTCTGTTATGCGCTTTCTACTCATTTGCTTTGCTGCAAACAACGGATAAAGTTGTTATTAGTCGAACGCATAAACATGCAATTGCTGACTGTATAGACGCACAGGATATTTTCTACTTTTTGTTCAATGCATTCGTTGCACGCGAAAGATTGTTTAAAAGTAACATTTGAAAAATAATTGTGAAATTAATATACAAATTGAAAATGGCATGTTGCAGTCGATCACAGGCTCCGGTCCTATATTCCGCGTGCAGTGGATAAATGCATAGACCACACGCATACAGCATGATGTGTGTGAGTTGGATGGGTGGCGTGACGTCACGGCGATCACGTGACCCGACTGCCAATCACGACATGAGTTTGTTAGGAAGACTGAGCGGGCACTGACCACTGGTCAGCCTCTGTATCCAGATCGGTGTTCGCACTTATCAGTAGACGGTAGTACGTGAGCGTCATCAATTTCATGGACGATGGACTGCATGCAGTGGCGGATCCAAAAATTTTGAAGGGGGGGCGGAAGACAATTTATCAGCCCCGTCCTCATTTATCGAAAATGCACATAACGATCTATAGGCATTTACACGGAAAAGGGCGGTTTTTTGGAGAGAAAAAATTGAGTCAATAGGGGGGGGGTGGCCGCCTCCACCGCCCCACCCCTTTGAATCCTCCACTGACTGCATGCTCTGCGACGGAGAGCTGACCGTGGTCCGTGAAGGGAGACTGTTCTTTGTCGGCGCACAAACTAGCCTCACATGTAGCACTGTGAACTTATCACCGTAGCATAGGTTAAGAGGCCCTCATAAATTTGTACAGTGGGGCCCAAAAATGCGCCGACTTAGGCGCGTTTAGTTCCAAGTTGCATGGACGAAGTTTGATACTTTTTGGACTATAGTTTTCGAAATCACGCGCATATTCCGCTTTTGCCGAATCTTCGTTTTTCCAACTTTATTGTTTTTTTATACGCCAGCGACTGATATATGCTATTCTGACGTCGCGCCGTGCTCGGCTAAAAATTTGCGGGCTGTATAGCTAAAAGAAACGTCAGACCAAAATGAAACCCATCAGAAAATCAATCAACAACGTACATCACAGGTGCAGCGCACAGTCGTTAGCACCTGATCCATGATAGAGACACGGAAGTAATTAATAGCAATACAGGTATTGTATGTGCGTCGGCGTAAGGTGACAACTAATACGTATAGCCTGCGGTATAGCTGACATGGTTGCAATAGAATGTGGGTGGCAGGATCCTGAATAGTAGCGTTGAACGCTGGTTGTCTCGATCGATCAATAGCTGTTCGCTGAGCCATGCAGTTCTAGGTGACGTCGTTCTGTCGACTCGTAGCCACTGCAACCCGAGGCGCACATCTTCCACACAGGCGCGCGAACTCACACTATCGCAATTGATTAGCGACTGGCGATCGCGTCTGAAAATGTCTCCTCCGTCGGTCGGCAGCTCCCAGGCTCTAGCACCTATTGTTGGTTGCATGGCGGATGCTATGAGCGACGGCGCCTGTGTCTACATTATAGCGAGTTAACGTGCTGTGGTTCATTTACAAGACAAGCTCGATCCGAATTTTATGCTTATATCACATGCTGTGAATGATGGAATGCACAGTTCGATTACTGATGCTGATTGTTACGTTCGTTGTGGAGAGACACTGACACTGTGTGTTCGTATAGGAGATGTTGATGGAGCAACTTTTTACAGTGGAGTTAGTTTCGAATTGAGAAATGTTGTCGCTACGATGATGGACGCACACGAGTCGCTGGCACGTTCGCATATGATGATCTACACGCGTTACGTCATCATTCGTCTCATATTGATGCTGCTGCTGATGATGACGTATGCTGCTGACAGCACATCAAAGACAACTTATCCAGGTATCGAATTCGATTCAGTTCCACGCTTTCTGCCTTAACAATAAAAGAGTCTCCGGGAGAAGTTAACCGCAGAGCGATGGCGACTTTATTCCAGCGAAACAAGCGGGTGTTTCAGTCAGCTCGTCACGTAGTTGATTGTTTGGTATATACCATGATTACCGGTAGGGTTAGTGTTAGATTTCGAAATCGCTATGCGGCGAACTGTTGCCGGAGCGCCACATTAAGTAGGTCTGTCTATTTTAGTTATAAGCAGAATTGGTATCGTTTGGTTTTCTGGCAGTTTGTGGCGAACAAAGCTTCTCAAAAACGATTTGGGCTATATACGACTGTGAAGAGAAACTGCACTTGTTCAAAGCTAGAACGCTGCTTGTTAATTGCGTGCAGCGTGCTGTCGTCAGTTCACTTGAGGTAGGCGATCGAGTGCCAGTAGCAAGGCAGCTATAGCTCTTCGTTGCTGTGTTCACATGTGTGATTGCTTTTTCCACTTTTCTGGTGTGAAAAAAAATATCGGCGTCTTGTACAGCCGTAGGGTCTGTAACGGTACATCAGGCTGTAATGGACTTGCGTCATCTGGCTGCGAGGCACACACAAACCGTATACGTATATATAGGTACAATAGATGTGAGATTGGCTTCATTACTGGCCAGTGACTGATCGTCGATAGAAATTGCTGCCAAATCCATTATGCTGTCAAGTCGCTATACTCGGCACAAACGCTCGAAACATCTTTCTCTTCGCGACGGCTGGTTTGAACAAAGTCACGCTTGTACATGTTTATTACAGTTTTCAAATTGTTGTCGTAGTTTTACTGTTTGCATTGCACATGTTTCTCGTGGTTTTCATTGTTATATTTTACTTTTTAATCTTTTTACTGTAGGGGATGAATGATGTGTCTCTTGTGATAGGCCTATTTAATTGCAGAACCGAATACAACTTCCAGCAATAATTTTGGCCATACTCTCAGAACTCGCAGTACTGCTTCTCTGACCTTGTGTCGAATGTGGTCGGACAAAACTAATTATTGTACTGAGTCAGCAGAGGACAGAATTTTTGGTATGATGTGTGGTTGTCTCTGTAATATTTAGCTTGAAGGTTGTTACAGACACAGTTTTTCCACGTTTTCTGTATTGGATAAACTGACAGAATAATGCCAAGTTGGGTGGCTATGTGAAATGTCTGTCTGCATTAGATCCACAGAAACAATGGAGGTTGATCGGACACTTCGTCGGAATAACGTGCGACAAGCATGCTGTGTATGTTAATTCGGTAACAATGTCAACCGTGTAATCTCTATCACACATCTGCACAACTTCAGCCGCAGGAACAGTGATGTGTCAAAGTCTGAATTTCGATATTGATACAAGTCCATGCAGATCGACAGCGTATTCGTTATATGACAGTAGGAATAGGCTGGCTTAGTTTTGCCATGTATTTTGGTTGCAAAGTAAATATTTCAATTTCAACGGGTTTTCGAGTTTTTCAAATAATTCGATTCGGAAATTGCTGGCGGAAATTAGAAACTCCGACTCATCACTATTATTGCGTGGCGGTCACTGTGGAAGGCGGCGCCGACCGTCATTAACCGCGGTGACATGAAGGCGTCTGACCTTTGACCCGCACAAGCCACTTCGCCACTCCTAACGGCCGGAAGCTGTGCAGATCTTCAAAAAGTCGATCCGCCGCTGGCATCGGCCTCTGGTCCAGGCACTAAGGACAAACAACAGTGTGGCGAATTTTGCATAATATACATTGGGTGTATGTTCCATAAACATGTACACTACTGTAGGCATAGGGACTCCGCTGGAAGGATTTTTTTCTGGAAAATTTGTAGGATAAAAGTGAAATCCCCGAGGCCCGTTTTGGCTGTTTGCGCCGTAAAAGTGCAAGATTCATTTTTGACATATCTTGTAGTCTGCACGGTTTCCAAATTACAATTCTCCTGATTGAAATTGCAGCGAAAACGGTGTACGTAAATGGCCAAATGTGCTAATAAATTTGTTTAAGTAATTTTAAAATGTAAAATAAAAAAGTAAAATGAAGGAGTCGGTTTAATATGTGCACCTATTGTTCTCACAGATACATTTAAACAGTTATTCGCACAAAAAGTGTCCTGTTAGGTTTAACACTTGTACATATTTGGGTCTTCAAGTTGCGGTGGATTTTGAGTCGTCACATGGTTCTGTCCGTTCGCCTCTCGTGTCATAAATCTTTTGTTGCAAGGACCCATTGAAGTGGGCGTGGCCTAGCGGTCGCTGTTAGAGCTGCACATGCTCGGTTGCTATGGTGACGGAGTCGCTCTGTGACAGATGGTGACGTCAGTGCGCGAAGACCATCCACCACAATGTGCATGGCATTGATGACAGTGCAGCCATTTGCACAGACCACACGCGCTGCTGTCTGCAGCTTGAGCAGACCAACGGACCAAGCCCTGTTGAAATAGTAATGATGGCGATTATCGTTTGATGGATTGCGTGTGCGCGAGTGAATATGTGACATGCAACGCAATATTGCTGGAAAACTACGTTTGAACGGTGTTTAATTGCCGGCCACATTTGAGCTTCACAAGCTCGGTCGATTTAAAATACAGGACATTAGCAATGCTGGACCAAAGCAGAATCGATGGCAGCAGCAGGATTTTTTAAAAAGTAAAACAAAGTAAAACGCAGAACGTTTCAAACTTGCCCCTCACTTTCCGCTCCCGTGTTTTCAGCAGTCTCTGCACGATTACTCGATCCTGTTTATCGTTATTTTCTCTTCTTGTCATCTGACAATAATTTACTAATTTTTACAAGCACTAAAATGCCTGTATAAAGACATAGACACAGTAAAGACACAGTCTTCAGCAGAACACCGTCGCGGCCTGCAACGACTGTTATTGCGATGTGTGTTGCAGCCTTTAACGGGACCACGGCGACAGTGCAAGCTCCACGCTTCATTAAAGCTACATCCACACATGTCATGTACACGGCCGGCGATCGTGTTGTTCTGCCGTGTTCTGCTCAAGGCATACCCACACCTCGGTACCAGTGCATGCATTGCTCAATTGCTGTTGAGTGACATTTTCTTAATGTTTATTTCCCCGGCTGGCAAGTGGAAACTTTGTGCCATCTCAGTCATAGGACAGGTGTAGCCGTTCCCTTCCATCATGCTTTACTGGTTTTTAGCATATAGGCCTAGTCTTTGGCGCTCAGGATAGATACACTTCAGAGGTCTAAACGAACAGCATATACGACCGCCAGCAGCTCCATATCCGACTATTGTAGAGTTAGGTCCGTATTCCATTTGCTCGTCTCGACACACACAACATGACTTGTCGTGTAGAGTTCGCTTCCCAACGTGCCCACCGCCGATTCTTGCTCCTTTTTGTCTGTATAGGCCATGCACTTCCAATTCGAGTGACATTACCTTCACCATGAAACGCGTGGATACGTTTTGGACAAAAAAGATGCGTACATAATTTTAGCATAATGTACATGATCTGAAGTAATTTCGATGAGGTCGACTTGTCTTCAAGTTTCTAAATATTCTTGCGTGACTGAATGGCGCGTTGTCATATCGAGCCAAATGGAATATGGACATAGAAGGTAAAAGGTAAAGGTAAGGTTCACTTATATAGCGCCACATTTACACATATGTTGCCTTCAGCGGCGCTGTCATCACAGACGGGGCCGGCGTTCAGCCTAGGCCACAGCAGCTTAAGCCCGCGCTCACGGACTTTGACCTGTGTAGCCATACAGCCGCACGTAGCTCAAATCTGCCGTTATTAAAGTCTTCACCTCCGTGATCCATGTAAATAGATGGATTGCTACTCAATTACCGACCCTAGAGGGATGAAAGGCCGAGTTGCCCTAGTTGGCTGACCCATGTCGGACAATTTACCCACAAAGTGGTTACCTGTCAACTCAGATCTGGCGCAGAGCAGGGAAAGTCTGCCGGCCAGAGACCGACATCCTAACCACTGATCTACGCCGCCAACCATCAGCGTACATGACGTAGAGTTGGGCGTGATGAAGTATTGTTGGTGTTTGTAGTTACGAGTGGTACTACAACGGTCGCGTTCTGAACACATCGAACGTGATTGGGTCTACGCACTATGTCCATGACACTTCTCTCGACGGAAGTCTGTACATCAAGACGTGGTCAAGGACAACTGAAGGTCACTACCAGTGTCGTGCCACCAACGTCGCCGGAGTTGCTATGTCCAGTCTGTGCTTCCTACAAGAAGCAGGTGTGCAAGCATCACGCTTCGTATTTCTATCCTATCAATCTGCTGGGAAGGATGAAAGTCGCCAGCGACTCTATGTGATATCACACACTCGCACGGTAGTGCGAGAGTGTTTTAAAGGCGACGAAGCAAGTCAATGGAAAAGGCCAAAATTCGACCCCTCGCCACACCAAAACCCCTTAACCGATCTTCACAA
>Ga0056116_1000619_pt1 | contig 12403 bp, 7 predicted proteins | sample WorMetOlspDAHAB2_FD_67352 | JGI IMG/M metagenome (GOLD analysis project Ga0056116, IMG submission 67352) | Marine gutless worms symbiont microbial communities from Max Planck institute for Marine Microbiology, Germany - Olavius sp. DAHAB.2 ...
ATTGAATGCAATACAGTTGAATTTGGCTGTTTTTGTGGTCTTTTGATTAAATTCGAAAATTGTTCGAAATCAATCAATTAATCGCAATTAAATCTTGGGCGATTAATCGATTAAAAAATTTTTAATCCGTACCAGCCCTAATTTTACCAGTTTTCCTTACAGCTCTAAGTTATGCCCACACTTATCGGTAGGACTCAAAACAGCAAAAACTAATCACTAAGCAAGCATAGCAACAGCATAGCACATACCAACAGCTTCCTCAAGTTGTGGAACAAGTTGTTCCAGCATTTCCAGTGATCGACGGTGATAGTCAACTTGTGCTCTTGCCAGCTACATCCATGCAACAGTCAACAACCCTCAATGATGATCTAACGCTAATGCCAACGAAAATCACTGACAATTTCTGCAACTGAATGTTCAGATTATTTTAAGCAATTGCTTCACTGGCTGTATGTATAACACGCTGGTGTAGTATTATGCGTTGGTGGCTCGTTTCAACAGTAGTCCAGTCGCTTGAAATACTTGACATATTTTGGACTCGACTTTTATTAATTCTGCTGCAGCAAGAGGATTCCAACATTTGTTGTAAACTGTGAACAGTGGCTACATTCATAATAGTGATTGGCAGGCTTTGTGTGGCGCTCGTCCAGCCAACTATGAGCGTTAGCTAGACGAATGGACAGTACTGTGCGTGGACGGATGACATGACACAAAGTAGCAGCTGGCTGAGCAGCAATGATGATGAGCGACTATAGCCAACTGACTGGCTGCACGCGAGCATTGCATCTGTGCGCAGGAAATGTGCTTGAAATGCACATGCCGAGAGCATGTGTCTCCACTCAGCTCACTCTAACATTGTATTTCCATCAGCCATTTCAGACGATGGAGCCACTGATGATCCAGTTCAGCAACTGTCAACTTCTGTAACAGCTCTTAACCAATTTAACTAGATTCAGTACTCATTAACAGTTAGTAATTACCACAACAACAATAACAACAACATGAACTAGACCTACTATCAGCTGTGTATTTTTGCATCAGAGTCTGCTCTGCCATAACAACAACAAAGTTAAATGTGCAAAAACTAAAAGCGCCAACATGACATGCAGGATGCAGCAGTGAAAGCCACACCTCAAGAATGCAGTGGCTAAGTTCTGTTTCTTTACTAACAAACGTGTACATCTCAGTGGCCAGCGCATCCTAGAAACACACGCACATGCACACGCACACACACACACACACAAGAAATGTGTTGCAGTGCCGTTCTCATCTTTTCAACGCCAGCCTCATAACCTAGCAGCCACTCTTTATGGATTATCACATCAACAACAGCAAAATCACAATCTTCATAGTTTATTAACAGAGACAAAAAATAGGGAGATTAGTCACAATAACGAAGAGTGAACTAAAATAGTTAAATGTAGCAATTTATGGGGTTCTTCCCTACCATGCCATGTATGCACCTGAACATAACGTAAAGCGGAATTTGTTCACAAATGAAATGAAAGTTAATGATCCAGATGTTGCAATAATAATTAGATGACTTAGTAACATGTCAAAAACATCGGAATCAAAGAAAAAAATACAAAACCCGTGTGAACATTGCATATGCATTTTGAAAGCAAGACAAGATACATGCGTTCTGTCGAACTCGGAATCTGTCTAATGCCAGTTTCTATGATGTCGTAAATTTCCAGGCAATACAATCTCGATAGATGAATTATAACGAACACCGTTTAATTGCAGGTTTCATATATGCACCCAAACATTGGGCTGAAATCTGCAATATATATGCCAAAAAAATGTATTTTTATGTTGAACAAATTCCATTGTCCTGATAACAGAGGCTAACGTAAATAACTTTTATCTCAAAATATCTTAATTCAAAATTTGTAAACTCGACAAAACTGTACCTTGTCAGCTAACGAGGGATGATCACTATTGTTCAAAAATTCAATTCTTAAGTCTTCATTGCCATGACAACAGGGTCAGTTGCGGGAGAAAATTTCACTGATCGCATTAACAATGTTGTCCCCAAAAGCCACCATCTTCACGCTAAAATCGGAGTAATATATGCATTACAACCTGAATTCTGTTTGTAACAGTCTGATTTTCGTTGTCACAGCAACAAGGGTAGTGTGGACAAATACTAGACTACGCTACAAAATTCGAGACGCGATGGAAATCCCCAGATAAGCACAAGAAAACTGAACATCTGCCAAAGAAAACAAATCATGGTCTAGCTTTTTTAATTTCACACTTTTTGGTTCCCATGGTAATGGGTTTGGTCTTCTGTAACAATTTTAACTGACACCATTAATTTAGTCTCATTCACAAACCCCCCTTGACCCCACTAGAGTTTATAGTCATCTACTGTATTGTGTACGCCAAATATGAAAATGATGTAGCTGCCCGTTATTGGGATATTCCATATTTTACTGTAACAACGTTATGTTATTCACAGACACACTGACTGACACACACTGACAAACACACACACCAACTGAGATAAAATATCAACAGCCACAGTATTAATAGCTTTCACTATGGCAACAATACTATGACTGTAACTACACAGTACCCGAGTCTGCTCCATCTTAGCCATGGCGTCTTCGACATCGTCTCTCACTTGCTCCGCCTTCGACTGAGGCACTGAGCCTTGCTGCACTTGCTTCGAAACTGCACTAAGTCTGCGTCAAATCGCACACATTGTTATCGACAACATTTTTTTACCTTATGCACACTACTGTCAATGTCAATGTCAGTGTCAATCGTGAACACTTATACAGCACAGAATCGTGAAAGATCTGTATTGCACTTTATGTTTAGTGACTCGCGAATAACTCGATTTATTAGTCATGGGCGGCCAAGGACGTGTGAACGGACAATTTTAAGGATTTAGTGAGAGCTCGGAGGGAGAGATAAAAGTTTCCGATGCTGAGCGTGTCATGGAATCGTGGCACACAGCTACACGACACAATCACATCCTCGTCTTGGTATAGGCCTATAGATGAGTGTCATATGCACAACGTTTCAGTTTGAAATGCTCAGACATTCTGAGTGAGTGAGTGAGTAGGTGGGTGGGTGGGTGGAGTTTAAAATCCCAACTGACATATTTCCCAACCGGTCATTTTGGGGCTGACGTCTACATCATGGAGATCAAGTGGACGCTGAACCAGCCAGCCACGGCCCACGTGGCTCCACGCTGCAGATGAGACAGCGAGTCATGTACACTGACTCACGCCGACACCTGCTTACCTCAGTGATCTGCTGCACTCATCTGCAGTCTCAACGCCCTCCGCATTTACTACAGGACAAGCAATTGTCTGACATTGCTTAGCACGTGCTTTCTGTTGTAGCACCATCCATCTCCATCACGCTGTTCGTTTCATGGCGCCAAACAGCAAAGGTCTAAGCAAAATCGAACAAGTTACTTTTCACACATCGGTAGCGAGGCGCACACGCCGCCATCAGCGCCTCTGTGTACGCTGAATATATGGCGCTATACAAATATTTTTATTATTTCCATTATTTTTAGAGCCGACAAGCACAAATCTACGGGACTGAATAAAGCAAGCTTATGACTGCAGCAGCATCAATTTGATGTCAAAAGCGCCATAAAAAGCAATTAATTCTCGCGTTGGGGACTATTGAAAATGGTGGAACAGGAATAGTTACTGGTTTTGTTATTGTGGCTTGTGAGCTGATTTCCTCAGCAACCTTGGCGTGCGGGTTCAGTGATTCCATGCGGCTCCCGTTTCTGTGGCAACTGGATGGAAAATGTGTTTGCCTGTTCTGTTCATTCTGCATGAGTACACATATGTTTCGGATGCTGACATCCCAGCATCTCAGGCCACAGAATTCCATCTATCTATTTCCCCTTGGACCATCTTGCACGATTAAGCCTTAATTTGTGCACAACTGACGGCTTTCCATAAGATGTTATCCAGAGTCTGTGTCGCTTGTCACTGCTGTCATGGAGAACTTCAGCCTGTGTCACGAGAGGCCATGTAGTCAGCCACTACTGTTATTTGGTATTGTGAGTGTTATCTGACTTGAATTCTGCTCATCACTGGTTCAAACCAATGGATAGATGCCACAGACTAATTCAAGTAGTTTATGATGGATGCATTGCACCTGGATCACGCAGAACTCTGATCCACCGTCGTAGAGTCCAAATCTTAATAGAATGCATATGTGCAGTTAACCAAGAAATAACACATACATCCCACTAGTGGTACCGACTTTGCACACTTGCAAACGGCTTAGTGAGCAGTATAGGTCCCACATTATATGTTGTCATGAAAAGTGATTTGCATGCCTTATCGCAGTAAGTTAAATGATCTGTTTAGTGTTTAAGTATGCCGATGACAATACGTTATTGGTCCCTGAGCACACAGATACCAGTATATCTTCAGAGTTTGCTCATGTCAGGAGTTGGGCTGCTCGCAACTGTTTAACACTTAATCTCATTAAGACTAAGGAATTGGTTTTCAGGCGTCCTAGAGCACTTGGTTTTCACATGCCACTGGCACTTGATAATACTGAGCAGCTAACATGCTGCAAGCTGCTGGGAGTATTGTTTCAGTCAAATTTTAAAATGGACTCTCATGTCCAGTACATACTCTCCCAGTGTTCTCAACGTCTGTATTAATTTAAAATGCTGAAACATAAAGGCATGTCTAAATGACAATTGGCTGTTGTTACACAATCTAATATTATTTCGCGTATTTTGTATGATCTTCCGGCATGGAGTGGATTTTTGAGTGCTGAGATGACTAATAGAATTAATGCTTTCCTCAAACGTCTTAAGCGGTTTGGCTACATTGAGTGTTCTGTTACGACTGACGATTTAATTAGCAAGTCTGACTGCGAGTTGGAAGATGTGTCATTCATTGTACCATTTGCTTCCGCCTAGTCGTATTAGTAAATTGCGTCAACGAGGACATTCTTTTTGCTGCATGAATATACAACAGATCTCCACAAAAAATCATTTATTGTACAATCACTCTACCAGTTTGTCTAACTTTAACACTTTGAAATCTTGTACAATATTATTGCATATATGGTTGCCGATACTCTGCTTTTATGCTTTTATATGTTATTATGTCTTATGTGATGTGCGTTTGTCGCATCTTCTTAATAAAAGGTTACTTACTTACTTACTTATACACTAATTGTGTGAGATACATAAGCCTACTCAAGTTATTTGCACTAGAACCAACGATGTTAGAGATGAGGCCAAATATCGGCGCAGGATGAGAGAAAAATATTTAGACTATATTGAAAATGGCTATACATCTGCATCTCAGACACAGGAGGGAATTCGTGTCCAAACTTCATTTCAACTACTGACTGAATTACAGTTGAGCACTGCACCTAAAAAGCCTCCGCTCATAGTGACAGAGGACGTCAGCCACACACTAGTCACTCCGAAGCCAACAACGAAGGTTCGTATGCATGCTTCAAGAATATGCTGGGCAATGCACTGCCAATAACGTGCATTGCCCAGCATATTCTACGATACTTCAAGGAAACAACCACAAATACAACACATTGTCTTGATGAAAACTTTACAGTCCAGTAAGCAATACTGAAAAAATGGATGGAAACCAAACAAATAAAGACTAATGCTAAAGCATTCAATCGTTTAAATGACTAACTAACCAAAACTGATGAATGTACTTGATCGAATAGGCCCGAGTGAAAAATCACAATTAATTGAAAATGAGTGATTGCAAAAAGCGAGAGGAAAAATTATGGCAAGAGTGACTTCTCACGCCTTCGCCCCGCGCAGTCGGAGTTCGTGTGTGCCGACGAAGATAGCGAAAGGTAAAAAATGTACTGCATGTGAGTGAAACAACGGCGCTACATATATCACATCCAACACATGTCGGTGGTCAGACACTTGATGTACTGATATTCGTCGCGATAGTCATTTCAACCGCAAACGTTGATCCTCTGATGATCGTTCGCTGATCGTGGCGGGCGTCAAGCTATAAGTTGCGCAACCGTTCAGCGTCTGTCGTCAAGCCGGCCAATGCTGGCGATCACTGGACTTGTTTGCTAAAGAGCTGCGTCAGATGCCTTTGATGTCGTCTCGGCCTTTAGATGTTGATAGGCTGTTCCACTGTGATGATGACACTCTACGCTCACTGATGTTCCAGTGAAGATGATGACGAGGCGCACAGGTGGGTGGTCATCGCGATGCAACGATGGGAGTGCAAAACCCGACGACACGAGCGCAAGTATCGGCGCTGCAGATCCACTGATAACGTGCAGCGCAAACAGTACCGTACGCTCGTCTTAGAATCCTGCTACAAGCTTAAGCTGAAGCGAAAGTTGTAGCATACGCCACAGCATCTGATGATCTGTCTGCAAAAACTTTTCTGCTTTCTTGGCAAACAAGATCTTCAAGACTAGCTCTGCCACTGCCAGCGCTCAAAATCCGCTGACAGATGTCCGTACTGAAATACTTAAATTCCCTTTGTTCCTTTGATATAGATTATTTGTACTAAAAGTGCCGTTAAATCAATCAATCAATCTTTGTTCCTTTGCTCGTGTTACTACTGGTGAAGTGCACTGAATAATCAAAATAATTCCAGCCAAACGTTCCCTCGATCCGATACCTACGTGGCTTCTCAAACGGCTTCCTGGCGAATTTTCATTCATTGTCAGTATCCTCTACAACAGTTGCCGATGTTCATTCACGGTTGAAGATGCCTACACTACACCCTTCTGGGTGACATTCTTACTCGCCATATCCAATCGTACTTTATATCCAGGCTGGTGAAATGCATTGTAATTTCCAGATATGTGGCACATGCATACAAGCATTCATTTTGTTTCCAGTGACACCCACGTCCGTCGTCAATCACGCGAGATCTCGATCTTTACAATGACGCTGTGCTGACACTGCACGAGCACCTGAAACCGACTACTTCCGCCACCTTCGGCGTCTGCGTCAGATCTAGAAGCACGTCAGTCGTCTGATTCTTAAGCAGATTATCGACGTAGTTAGCCTTCTGGATTACTGCAACAGTGTTCTAGCGGCTGTACCTACCCACAGATCCAGAGAGTGCAAAATGCAGCTGCAAGACTCATTTTTGGATGCGAGCAACGGGACCAATCACACCAGCTCCGAGAGAGCTCCACTGGCTATATACCCATGAAGTACAGAGTGCAATACAAGCTCTGTCTGCTGATACACTCTGCCACTACGTTGTCCAGTGTGCCTATGTGACACTGTTCACCCAACTGCCAGTTCATCCCAGAGTATGCTCCTCCGTCAACAGCACTCATGCACACCTCCATTCCCAGAACTCGCACCAAATTCGCCTAGCCAGCCTTCTCCATTTCTGGTTCCACAGCTTGTCACTCTCTTCCTTTGTATATACGACAACTCACTGAGACTGGTGATAAGGGAAACTTTAAATCGCACTTTTTAAAGTTGGCTTTCAATCTTTAGCAATTTTATTGACTCTTGTATTGTAATTTCACTGCAATTAGCGTACAGTAAATATTAAATTTATTATTACTACTATTATTATTAACAGCAGGTCAAATCCACATTTTCTTTTTTAATTGGATAAATTTACCAGGGTGCACATCTAAGAACTCAATCACGTCAAAGGGTTTGAGAAAATTTTATAACTCGATTGAGACATTGGGCGTACATACTTATAACACTATTTCTGAAAGTCAACGATGAAAATCACTAATTATAGTGTCGTCCACTAATGAGACATCAAAAATTTTTCGACGAGTGCACATCTCTAATTCTATACCTTTGAAGCTGTGTGAAATTTTAATCTACCATCATTACAAATGGCAAAAGCTGTTAGCAAAAGATCTGGCATCAGTTCCCCCCCCCCAAAAAAAATCCAAATTTCAGTGACAAACATGGCGACACCTAGTGACCTAACAGAGAAATAAACAACGTGCTTGAAAGCGCATTTCGTCGACGAAAAAGCTGTGAGCAACACCAAGATCAACTAACAAACAGCAACTCTAAATTAAATTTAACAATCATACACATTGGCAAGATACTGGATTTGTAGCAGAATGGATGACATATGTTTGTTTTATTTTGGACCTCATGTCGTTGTCAATCAATCTTTACCAAACTTACCACCGACACGTGAATAGACAGTGGCGCCATATTTCTTGCACCCTGAAATTTTTCAAAGATCATCTCTAGTTTTTGAGATATGATCTGAAAGATTTTGGAGAGTCCACAGCACATGTTAAGTTCTCAAATTTTTGCTTAAAAATCAGTGATTTATGGACCAAAACAAACCATATTTTAAACGTTACTAAGAATGAGTAACTGGTCAAATGACTAAAGCTTACCAGGACGAAAACAGCTGATCACACATCAAACACATTTGCAAGTCAAGAAGCACTAACCATTCGTAAGTTGACGCAAAAGAAGCATGGCACCAAACATTTGCAACACATGAAAAATATATACAAGTCACATAGTCACACAAGCTTTCAAAACATTACTGAGATCTCATTTCTTCCGCCAAGCTTTTGATATTTCATAGTTACTGCTGTTTACTGTTAGGTGCTCATGTCCTTATAGTAATGGGCGCCCTACAAATTTACATTGATGATGATGATGATGATAGTCACATTCAATCTTGCAGCCAAAGGCCATACACTACAGTATGCAATAACTGTACATTACTAATCACACATGGTTAGTGCTTAGTTAACAGAACAGAACAGTTTTCTGCACAAGGTTGGTTGCTACTACACTTGTAACTACAAGAAGAATGTCTGGCTTCACTCAGCAACTGAACTGAATACACTCGACAAACGTCAAATACGCAAGTGAAATTCCACAGCAGCTGGGACAGGATTGTCATCAGCTTCGCTTTGAGGAGGTGATGCTTTTATTTCTACTTTGACAGCAAAGAAACTTGAACGAACTTGATGCTGACCTCGCTTTAGCTGCATCCATGTCGAGTGTCTTCGTATCAAGCTGACGTCTCAGTTTCTCAATGGAAGGAATGTCGTCGTCCAGGATTGTCATCAGCGGCTTCAGAACATTCTCTTCTGTTGACATTTCAAGTTCAACAAGTTCCTTGGAAAGCCGGTCCTCTGTACTTCCGCATAACAGCAGAACTTGCCTACATCCAACAATCACTCAGAACATATTTATCAAGACATTTACAAAGTCGACAATTATTATTACTCCATAACACAATCAATAACCAGTCACCAAAATTTTAATTAACAATAATAACAATAACAATAGACGCCGTTGCAGTCATACCTTGCTTAGTACAATGTTAAGCCTGCGGCTTTGTGCTAGCCTATCGGGCGATAAAAATAACAATAGTAATAACAATAACTAGCCACTTGCCATATGTATTCAAAAGTTTATATGCATATGCAAAAATATTAAATAATGAACTTATAAATAATAAATAAGCAAGCAAAAAAATCATTAAATATTCATTTATTGGTGTTAATTTGTTAAATATTCTGTTGTTTTATTCGCGACTGGTTTACAGGATTTTTTGCCATATATGTGCCTCATATTTCAGCTTCAACACTCTTTTAGCATAATGTTAATGGTGATGAATTGTTTTACTGATATGATTGTAAAATTCTTTCTGTTTGAACAGCAGGGCCCGATTTTCGAAAAATCGTATGATAATCATAAAATAGTCAAAACTTCATCATATGATCAAGAGTCATAATGTCCTATGACGATATTATGATCGATGTAAGTTAATTTTTGAAACTCATCACAAAAGATCATAAAGTTAATCAAGAACAAGTATCGCAACCATTATAAGGATGGGTTAACTGAAAAAGTTAAACAAAAAAGCAGTCTTCACTGTCTGCTTAACATAAAAACGCGTAATAAATGACACAACATGTGCAACGAAAACCTTGAGCTAGGAAGCGATCTATTATTCGATATCGAGTACTCGGGCGACGAAGTGGGAGTCTACATGCCGTGTAACTACAGTAACTGAGCCAGTAGCAGGCGTCTATGGTTTTCCTTGTTTTTGACAGTGTCGCCAAGTTTAGATTTGCATAGGTATATAACACATGCCCACTTAACTACATCGGCACATGCATGTTCACAACATTATTTGACGTAGGCCTATAAATTAACACATCCGATATTCAAGTTCAAACAATGACTGTTTAGTTTTCTGACAATAAACAAAAAGAATTAACTCGAACATTAATATTTGACAGAAACATACAAAAATTCGTATCTGTTCATCAGTTTTGTGCAGTGCGTCATTGTATACATTAGTGCGTCATTAGTGCTGCGCCCCACCTCGGCAGCAACTTCTCACAAGAGTTGATTCCCTTGGTGTCACATTCAATTCAAAATTTCGTTTTGACCTGCACGTTTCAAATATTATTGATAAAGCTGCAAGAGCTCTCTATGGCCTGAAAACCATCCGCTCTCATGCTCTTACCGGAGAATCTTTAGGCTAAATGATGTTACTCGGGCAACTCTGATTGCTGCCCCGGCTTGGTGGGGATTCGTCTCCCTAGCTGAGAGGGACCGGATCCAATCTGTCATTAAAAAAGCCCAACGCTACGGTTATCTGCCTCACAATTTCCCTGATGTCTCTTGCCTTGTTGATGCTCTTGAAACCAACCTATTCAGCTCCATATTGTGTAAACCAAACCATGTTCTCCACCAATTAATGCCACCTGAAAAGACCACTGGTTAAAATCTGTGGGAACGTTCCCACAACCTTACCCTCCCTCTAATAGACAACAACATGCTGAGAAAGAATTTCCTGTATAGATTGCTGTTCAGAGATATGTACTAGTTGCGCATGTCTATACACTGCCTTTATTGCTTATTGTTTTTCATTTTGTACATAGGCTAATTCATAACCCGTGTATGTTCTGCGTGTTTCAGTCATTCAATAAAGAAGCTACTTACTTACTTACTATAGCGCACGTGTGAAGTGTCTTGATTGAAATTGCAATTTTGTGCATCTTATGCAAAAATTTTGCACCTTTCTGAGATTATTTGTGTTGAAATCGTTTTTGCGGTACCACACACACCATCTATTTGTTTCATTTGGCGACACTGTGCTATGAGTAATTAAGTAATTAAGTAGAAACGATTTACATGTCCAAAATGACAAAGTCACTTTACAGGCCCGAATAAAAGTAATACGGATAACAAAAATTGTAATAGTGTGTCTTGAGACGAATGCAGAAGGTGGAGAGTGTCGATGCAGATGTGACGTGCTGAGGAAGACTGTTCCAGACCCGAGCGGCGGCGACCGGGTAAGCTCGGTCACCGTAGGTTGACAGTCGGGTACGGGGGACTGACGGAGCTGGAGATGAAGCTGACCGAAGACGCTGTCTGAACTCAGTTTGGGCTGGATGATGAAGTTCTTCGGCAAGGTAGGACGGTGCTAGACCGTGGAGACATTTAAAAGCCAGCAGGGCCAGTTTGAAATTAATTCGCCACGGAGCACTCAGCCAATGCAGTTGAGGCAGGAGCGGCGTCACGTGGTCGACTTGATGACGAAAAACCCAGTCGTGCGGCTGAGTTTAGCACTGACTGCAAACGCTTCAGAAAGTGAACTGAGATCCCGGCAAGTACTGCGTTTCCATGGTCCAACCTCGATAACACCAAGCAGGACAACAGCGACTGCAGAACCAGACCAGGAACTGATTGACGAATGCTTCGAAGCCGCCGCAGTAGGCCTACTGCAAAGCATGCAGCTGTAGTCTTGACGACATGGGACTTCATTTGCACATCCATATCGATGAAAGTCCCGAGATCTTGAACCATGTGGACTAGTGCGACCTGGTATTTACCACGCAGAAAGGTTGCTGTGGAAGCTAAAAGAGCGACGCCTGCATGAAAGCTAAATGATTTCTGCCTTGCTGGCGTTCAGCTGGAGCCAGCTTGACCGCAGCCAGCTGGCGACACCTGATACTCGATATTTCGAAAATCGGGCCGCAGATTTACAATAGTGGGCGTGGTACCCTGAGACAACAGCTTAATTATATGTTCATTATTAAAATTTTTGCCTATGGTCATGCATTATGCATATAAAATTATGAATACATTTGGGGATTGGCTAATACACAGTCCTTATATTTATAACGCTATCATCTACGTACAAAGCCATATGTGAGAGTTCACTTTGGGTCACCTGAGTGACAAGAGACACACCGCATCGCGAAGACCTTACTGTAAAAATGGGCAACAGAAACACAACATTAGTTGCGCCACATGTTGGAGAATGCTGGAAACCACCACCAGACCTGAAAGTGAGTGAGTGAGTAGAGTTTAACGCCCCACTCGACACAATATAGGTCATTTCGGAGGCGGATACACCCTGGCAGTCTTGTACATCTCCTATTCAGTAGTGGATGACCAGCGACATAA
>Ga0056116_1000621_pt1 | contig 12397 bp, 8 predicted proteins | sample WorMetOlspDAHAB2_FD_67352 | JGI IMG/M metagenome (GOLD analysis project Ga0056116, IMG submission 67352) | Marine gutless worms symbiont microbial communities from Max Planck institute for Marine Microbiology, Germany - Olavius sp. DAHAB.2 ...
TTTTTTACCGCACCCGGTACATAGGGACAATGGAAGTCGGTTCTTCATGACATATGGGCTGTCGACTATATACGAGGACAAGGCACGTTCATGGTGCAGCCAATTATAGTTGCGCATGAGACTATTACTGCTCCATACAAGTTTTGCTATTTTGTGAAACCCAGGCAGCATATGGCCAAAATATCGCCCATGTATACGAAACGGGTACATGCCAACTCATATCACGGACCCACGTGGGAAAAACGCACTCTAGATAGCCCATATTTGTCCCAAATGGGACCAATTTCTACTAGTTTGGCGGGCAGCGGACAATGTAGGTACAATATACGCATAATGAGTAATTGAGTATAAACACAACAGAGACCTGAGTAACGATGAAACAGTTGCGGCTGCATTCAGACGCTGAAGCTTTAGCGTTAAGCGGCGCCTTCGCTCCGGCATCACAGCCCGTATGATCATCGCAGAGAGTGACAACACAGCCACAATACTGAATAGCATCCCGAAGCCATAGACGTGTGCGAGCCAAGCCCAGTTCCACGTCTGTACATGCAGCAATAAAAAATCCAGCAATCAGTACATTTTGTAGTGGCCAGCGGCAGATCCATACACAAACAGTTGTATTAAATAGGATTGTGTCACGACGCATCACGAACCATTGGCGACGCGACTGCACTGGCAACCAGAAATACGTTACTAAATAACACTGCAAACAATGCATTAGGAATCATTATTTTTTTATATTCACGGGGGGTCTTCGGTCTTGTTAACCCAGTTAAACTAAAACGACATAAGAATACCCCTGTGCTGCATTTTGTACCCCTGTACCCTCCACTTTTCAAAAGTGGAGAAGATATGTACCCCCATTTCCAATGGTGGCGCCGCCCATGACTAAAATATACATCTATAATTGAGACAGGCTTGAAAGGATCACAAATTATAAATATCATCGAAACACGTCATCAACAGTATAATACAATTTGCAACTAGCATTAGTATAATGCCGTTAGAATGACTATGTTTGCCGTTTGATGTAGTTTACCTGGGTGGCATTTGCCCAGTGTGGCAGCGGCTGTGGTTCAAGTCCTGTCAGCAGGCCAGCTGCTGCATCAGATGCGGTTACGTCACCAGTGGAAACGTTGCCAGGATGTACTATAAATAACATGGCGCCAGGATCTACAAACGACATCGGCAATCCATTGCCGTCTAAATATTCTCGGCATCAATATTCTTCGCCTACGCGACGCCGCATTAGTGCGAGTCAGTCGGCCATTAACTTCCGCTCGCACAGCGCATGCGCAGACGAAACCGGAACCGATATGTAAAGAAGTCGACGACTGCAGACAATGTTGCTGTACACAAGTACAGAAGTGTTATGTTGGCGGTTGCCAATCGTGAAAAAGGTTTTTGTTTTGTTTTGTCGCGAAATTTCGTTTTTTAAATTCGTATGTTTTCAGCCAAAACTGACGACGTTCGGTCTCAACTGAATACAATTAATACATTGAGACTACACAAACTACAGATCCATCGTAAAAATAACATTCGGCCTTCTTAAGCTTCATTAGCAGGTATATCGGTTAAGCATTATCTGCAGAAAGTAAAAAAAATGTGATTGTAGACTTTATTTGTATCTTATATTGCATGCCATCTTTGTAGATGCATGCTATTCCCATAGGTCTATGCTACTTGTAATGATTTTATTGACTTACTAGTGGATTTATCATGCGTTATACAACGACAAGTGCGGGCCCGATGCGTCTTTTAATAAACATAAAACTTCTTTTGCTTATTAAACTCCTCGCGCAAACGCGTGAAAACTAAATTGCAAGTCCTGACATAGTTGCATAAAATATATTACACAAAAATATGCGAATTGATTTATTTGCCCGACTGTTTGCGAAAGAAAAAAAACAGCACACACACACACACGGCCAGACACATAAATATACAGTAGATTAACGGACAACAGCTGGCAGCGACATTGACCAGCAAAAAACGGTGGATCTAAAACATGACAAGTCGCCAATACAGAGTGCGCAGAGAAAACATGCACAGACTAATAGCATCAGCATATAAATCGCATGCATATTATACATCAGCTATAGAATGCCGATGTAATAATACTCCAACATCGCTGTTACATGACTCTCCGGGTTCAACGTAAAACTCAAAGCGGATATTTCATGACAACCAAAGATTCCATCAAATGTTTACGGCACCTTTGAATATGATAACTGTTCATGTGGAAACTTTAAGTCCTAATTAACGGTAAGTGTATTAAAGCAACCAATCGCGATGTATATGTGAAGTTTATTCGCCATTTAATCAGACAAAACATGCAGACAGAAATACACATACAGAGACGAACTATACAAAAGCACTGTAAAATACAGAAAATAATATACATCTAGCGAAAAACCCAGAAACCGAATTAATGCGTAAGTAAGTGTACATCCCCTCTAGGCGGATTCGTCCACGCATCATACTGTATAAAGCTAAGCAGTTCAGTTTTTATTCATGTGGCATATCGGCGGGTGCGGCGACACAGAGACTAATCTCATAATGTCCATTCAGTAAGGTTATATCCAGCCAAACTGTTCCTTATAACATCGCCAAATTCCGAACGCCGCTGATGACGGAACTGGGATGCCAGCTCTATAGGTGCTCGACTCTCTTCGCCGAACTGGATAGATCCGAATTACCGAACTAGGTGTTCCGAATTAGTTGCTGACTGAATTCAAGATGTTGACCGAACTCAAATTGGAAGCCGAATTCTTGTCTCATCCCGACTCTCTCGCTTGACGACCCATTGAACCAGCCATGGAAATTCGTTCGGATACACATTTATCAGCGAATTAAATGTATGAGGTACAGAGACGTTACTAAACACGGCATGTAAGTAAGTCGCAATGATGCAGGTTAGCCTATACTTTAAATTAGATAAAGTGCTGAAAATTTTACGCCAAAGCAAGTTCAGCGGCCGAAATTCCACACACAACAGTTGGCAGGAACGGTGAAGCTACAACATATCCTACAATATGGACATCGACGATAGCTATATACCGCAGTTATTACAGTAATGTCATTGTCGCTCCGTGTATAAGCTTAGGATTCTTGCGAAATGATGAGCGTGCTGCGCATAAATTCCGAAAAGGACCGAACAAAACGCAGCAGCTTATCGCTGCAGAGGTCGAACTGCTGACTATCTTGACAGCAGAGGGGGGTCTAATCCCCCACGTCCAGTTGGAGAGCAACGCCCTTCTTCCCTTTTCCAAAACACCTATTCTCATTTTAAACTTACTGTTCACCCTATCCCACACCATTACTGCCTCCCTTAATCGCGTATCCCTTCTTTCGGGCGCCTTCCCTCCCCATCTCACAGCTTCGGAGTCTGGGAATGCTGTGAGCGAAATTTGACTTTGTGAACTACAAAACGTAGAAATAACAACCCGTTTTGTTAAATAGCGACCCACGGCCACATTAGCCAAATTTTCACCAAACCCCCGAATTCGGAAAAGGTGGAAGACTGCTCTCCCTAGCCCACAATTATTGGTAACCGCTCTTGTCGACAGCAGGCTGGTGATTCGTGACGCCGCGACGTGGAATGAAATGAATCACATCGCTCGCCGCTCGCTCGCATCGGAGATGCCACCCGCATCGCCGCAGCAGCAGCAGCCGCAGCAGCAGTGGCGGCGACGGCGACGGCGAGGGTTGAAAGGGCAAGCGGAAAATGGCACGCGCGCAATAAAGATGGCAAGCGAGATTGTCCGACAGTACAATGTTTATTCGATCGGTTCAGTCGCGGGTCAAAAATGCCGACGCCCCCGCCAAAATTGCACTTCTCAGTCGATAACCCGGTCTGCGCCGCTGACCCTCGCCACCACTGCCGTATAAGGCAATGTCGTTGCAAACCAAACAAACGTCGATTCTTTTCCGATTTTATCGTCAATTTTCTCGTCGCGATAGACTTTGATGATCACGGTGAAAAGCAGGCGTCAGGAAATCACATTCGGATTCGTGTTTCATTGCACTAATATGCACGAATTCTGTTCACCAGGAACTGGTACACAGCAGAAGGATAAACGAATTTACACACACACGAAAATTAAAACAGAAGCCATGGCAGTTTTGACATTCGCAGAAGGCGACATAATTTACAACACATAGGACAACAGTTAGTGCAAATGATGCAAATCAACACAATCATGCACTTGGCACAATTAGTTACCAGAACTTATTAAAATCCGTTTATTCGTTCACGCTTTTTAATTGCGTGTACAGTCGATAAGGAAAATAAAAATAATAGTAAAATATCACATAATATCTCATATCTCACAATGCACTGACTATAGAAAAATTAGAAACACATAAGATTCTGATGAACATACTCATCAAGTTTATTAAAAAAGGGCCTGAAGGCCTCTAACATGTTGCATAGTTGATAAAACAGTAGCATACACAGAAAAACACGTAAAACATGATACCGCTGAGACAACCTGATCATAATCATGCTAAATTCACTTTACAAAAAGGTGAGTAAACCTAAGTAAGCACTTATGTTACCAACAAACTTATGTAGGCTACACATGGTGACATTGGCGTAATTCTGTAGTCACTGTTGCCGTTCTGTATGGATAGTACGTGTATATTGTAGCAATGTAACATTATACAGTACAGTTCGCCGCGCCTGCCTCATGTTGTGTGTGGAATTTCATCAGTGGCAGTTAATTACTGTCTGCGAATAAACTTGGCGTTAAATAATAGAACCCATACCTTCAGTGGTCCAGTTTTTAGGCCTTTCCCTCCGACAGGTGCCCGCATGGATACATTTTTGTTGGCGTCTGCATCGTCATCGTCTGTTGTATGATGTGGGATGCGGTGACAGATGACGCAATGATGCAGTCGTTGAATATGCGTGGAGACCGTTGTCGGCTCGTGTGCACGCAGGCATGCAGGCGCCGCCGTCTTTCGGGACAACGATCGTTGAATTTTCACGACCTATGAAGGCCAGTGGTTTCGGTCGATCGCTGCCCTGCCGCCGGATGAGAAGAGCTCGAGACTGTATGAAATGCAGGGAGCAATTCCCGCACGCATTTTGGGAAACGTCCTGTATCGCCTGTCAGCAAACGGCAGCCGATCGCCGGCAGTCAGCTATAAATAATTAGCTGGCACCTAACCCTAGCCATAACCTACCCTAAACCTAACCTAACCCTAACACTAACCCCTAATATAGCTTCCAGTTCCGAAAAAAAAGAGAAAAGCCGATCGCCAATCGTAATTAACTGAGTATTCTTCAGTCACGTGCCAAATGCCAGCCAATCAGCTCACTAGCAACCGGCGACTGCCGGCAGGCGATAGACCTTTGTGAAACGCGAAGACGCAATGTTGACGAATAGTGCTCCCACAACTTGTGATTTCTTTTCTGTACCAAGTTTTCACATTTCGGTGGCATCGACCATCGCCGAAAGGAAATAAGAGTGATTTTCACCGAGACTCTGATACCAACTGGTACAGTTTTATGCTCTTTGTAAGTTTTAGCCTAATTTTTGAAATTATTACGTTGTGTTTTTGTACACTGTATATTTGTAATGCTGCATTATAATTTGTGCGTGCGTATGTTACTATTTTATGTGTATGCTTTTTAATAAATACATAAATAAATGAGAATACCAGAAAAGGCTGACTGCAGTTCTATTTTAATAACAGGTTTTCTCGAGCATGCGTATTCTAAACTGATGTGTATTAAAACTTTGTCAAAGAGACCATTCCGTACAATACAAGTTGATAACTTATCATTAGTTGTCTGAGAGTATGTTATGCAAAAAAAGACCGCGAACGTCTCAATATTGCTAGAAATGTATTCATTACGCAACAACCCTAAAAGTTAAAAGTGAGTAAAAATGCCAAGAAATTTAGGCCTACATTTCAAAATTTTGCTGAATGTCCTATTCTCCAGAAATGTTCAAAACTCCATCTACTCAATCTCCATTTATTCTAACGCCATCTGAAGACATTCCGTTTCTTCCGAAATTTTTCATCCGCCGCTTCGCAATAGACATAACTAATAACTATCACCGGCGTACACGTCGAATATTTGTTGTTTCTGTTTTATGTGTTCCGTGGCCTAGTAGTAGCTAATTTGCCACCTTAATCATATTCGTGTACTAACTAACAACTTAGATTTTATGTCTAATTAGTAACTTTGCACGAAAGAAAAAATCGTGTCATTATATACCAAGCGAACTATAACTAACTGTGAGGTTCATCCTCAACATCGGAGATGAACGTTCAGCGCCTGTACATTATATCTGCGTCGCGACTCCACAACGGAGTGAGTACAGGGTGGTCCAAAAAATTAGCACGTTTTTGTACGCCTTTAACTTCATCATATATTGACCAATTTCGAATTTTTTTCACTGTGAGAATCAGGAAAAACAGTGTAATAATACTATTACTAAAGATCCCATCACACATCAAATGTGAAATGTCAATGTCTTGAAGCAACAATTGAAAACAAGACTTCTGTAACAACACATTTTAAGAAATTAACAACACGAAACGACGTGTTTATTGTCTGAGTTATTGTCTTAAGTAACTGTAACATCAAGTGTCTGCCTTGCTGCTGGACGACGCACTCTTACAATGTGTTGTTTTCAGAAGTCGTCTTGTTTTCAATAGTTGCTTTGAAGACACTGACATTTCACAAGATCATGCAGCGACACACTTGAGGTGTGGTGGGATCTTTAGTGACAGTATTATTCCAAAATTCTTCTGATGCGAACACTGAAATAAGTTTGAAAATTGGTCAAGAAGTTCGAATAAATGTACCAAATTTTAGGTCACCCTGTACATCTAGCTTAACGTCCCTGTCGATAAAATGAACGTAGGTCATTTCGGAGACGGGTCAGATACGGAGGAGGCGTGTCGACAACTGACATGCAGACAATCGCAGAATGTGATTTCTCGTGAGGCAGAGCCAAGTTCGCATCGATCTCGCTTGAATCATCATTGCTCCGTCCGACAGTGTGCCACTTCGCACGTTCACTTTGATGCCTGGCTTTGTAGCAATTCGCACCAGGGTGAATTGCTTCCTGTGGGAAGGGTGTGGGCGTCGCAGGACGGAGTCGGGGTTACGGGTATTGGTGGGAGCTTCACAAACGCGAGTCAACGTCGGATAAACCGCTACACTGTTGTTTCCATTTATGTCTCAATTGCATGCTAATATATGTTTTACTCCATTTTCACGCACAATTATTCATTGCGGTTTTTTGCCAATCTTGTTGTATTAAACTTTTTTCGGCATTACACTCACTGAAACAAAAACTCACATATCGCATATAACTTTGGCTTAAGTGCATTTTCATTCGTGCATTTACATAGCTTTATTTCACATATAAATTATGCCGTGTATGCAGACCGGTGACAGGTGGACCAATCACACAACAGTCAATTTTGTAGATCCCGCCCACCACGGCGTCCGCCTGTTCAACAAGCGTACGTAAGAAGTGCTGTATTTCCACTCCAGTGCTAACGTATGAAGTGATTCACGATCCTCCGTTCATCACAGCTTCCATCAAGTCTCTCTAGGTGTCTCTCGATCTCTGCCTCAGAAAGACTGCGAACTGGGTTTGTTGCTACTGAGTCTACACCAGATCTCCATAGGCATCTATCGACCTCCAAAGCCAGTTACCTTTCATGTAGGCCTACTGAACTTCAAATCAAATCAGCGTTTATTTATGGATGACAAACGCATAGCCTACATAAAATAGTGGTGAAACATGGACATCAGTATTCAGTAAAACGAATAAAAACACCCAACACCAATAACATATCGGCTAATCTTGCCTTCTTACTCTGTCTTCTCGCCTCTTTTACAAACAAACAATTACCATCGTAAGCATATGGCCTACAAAGTCTTCAGCTGACTTTGTAGGCCATACGCCTACGATGGTAATTGTTTGTTTGTAAAATATATAAAACTAATAAATAAAACTACGTCGGTAAGGGCGTATTGGGATAAAGCTCTCCTTGTGTGTGAAATCTGTAGAATGCATACGAAAACGACGCCTAGAATAAATGGGATTTTAGTTTGGTTTTGAAGGTTGCAGGGAATTTGATGACGTAACTTCAGCTGGCAAACTGTTCCGAGAGTTGTTGGATTATGTCTCTGAAACTATCGCAGTTAAATGCCAGGAAGAAAAGGATGTTAACGTTTTCAGATTTAGTTTGCACCGCTAAATCTTGTCTCGTTGCGGATGTCTTCGGAGAGAGCGTTCCGCGTGGCCAAATGCGTGTTTAATGCCAATGACATTAGATCAACATGCCGCCATTATTTCTTTATGTACACGTGGGCGGCGATTCGAGCTATATATTCTGTACAAGCGGGCGTCGGATTTAGACGGCAACTGTCGTCACGAGGTCCTACATCAGGCGATTACCGACCGTTGACGCCGCAGAACATCCAGCAGCAGCAGCAGCAGCAATATGGAAGCCGCGAGCAGCTTAGTGGAGTCACCGCTGTTGACATGAACAATGACCTGCCCAAACAACGAGCGTCGAGGGCTTTCGCCGTCGCCGAAATTCAGTGGCGACCGAAGCGATAGTCGTACTACATCGTAGAGAGTGACGTGGTAATATACATATAGCAATAAAACCGCGGCAAGTACTGCAATAATGGGGATAAAATGTGCGGTGTTACCTTAACAAATACTCTAGTACTCGGCAGCCCTAATTGTGAGAACTTTTTTTACGAATAACACCTTCAGTATAGTCCACAGCGTCAGCATATTTCATTTGTGAATGTTTCAATCGTTACACATTGATCTTTGATTTTTCTCTTTGGTTGCTACCCGCCAAGATAATAATAATAATAATAATAATAATAATAATAATAATAATAAAACGACAATTTATAAGGCGCAGTAACATGGCTAGAGTCACTACAAGGACGCCGCACAATGTTCGCTGCTCGTACTCTGGACGACAGTTAGTCACTGAAGTAGGATCGAGAAAACAGATGTGTCTTGAGATGCAGTACTTGGTACGTTTCAGGACGTCTCAAAGCCGATGTGCAGCAAGCGTTACCCGTTGGCAACAGTCCGCAGCTCTTTCCTGTTGCTGAGGTGCTCCAAAACATTAGAATATTTAGAATACTTATTGAGCTATTATCAGTGAAAAAAAGACGCAGATGAATGCAATCCCCGAAAGACGCAGCAACAGTTTCAGCGCAGGAAATGCAGAAGCATACTCGTCCTCTGTCTGTCGTTGCGCGAGGAACAAACACATTTAGAGCGCGAGTACTGTTACATCAGCGTTCTGTTGGCATGCACGAAATGACTTTGTCTGTACAGTTGACTGAGTGCAGTCGTTGCACCGAAGACAGGTCTCACTGCATTAGGCCAACAGATTTTTCGTGGAAAAGGCCCGGCTGTCATGCTGAAATATAACTGTGCGTTTTGTCATCCACCTGCAACCGTTAAACTGTTCACAACCCAAAGCGGTTTAACTACTGCATGCCTTTTGTTGCTCGAATGTTGGTCTACTAATTTACCAATTTCTTTCTTTTTATAAAGGTGAAAATTTTTTTCGCAAATCGGTTAATACTTGACCGAATTATCACCACATTTCCCAGTCCAGTTTTTGAGACATAGTATAGTGAGTGTATATAGTAAAAGCCGCTGCCTGCAGATGCCTGATCCACTGCGTTTTTCAACAGATTGTTAGAATAGATAACTTCCCCTTTGACGTCTCATCAATTTCTGTGTCATTGCTCCGCAAAAGGCTGCTTTCTGCCGCAGTTTGTGGCCCCTAAAGGGATTACACAGTGCATAAAACACGGCACTGCCGAGTGAGCTGAGCCTCTGCGGATTCGGACCAATTCTGTGGCCGCCAACGCACTGGGCCGTTGGCTAATGTTATATATTGGACGGGCGTGCTGTCTGGGCTTGTAATGATGTGGTCGTTAAACGTTAAATGGAATAAAGCATTGCCTCTTGCTTCATCTTTTATTCGAGGTCATTATCCTCTGGGACCAGCTGACTGTCGTAGAGCTGCCCACCGCCGAGTCCCACAGCTGGCCTGCCGGAAGTCCAACGTCGTCTTCGAATTGTTTCGTCCCGGTGTTGCGAGGTCGTCCAGGCGGTCTCATCCACCTTTCATCTAAAGATCCACCATTCCGACGCCGACAGAACGCAGCACGAAGAGCTCTGTGCATGAGCTTTTATTCGAGGCAGATGGAGTCGATCCAGCCAGCGCGCGGAGACAAAGCATTGCCTCAAAGTCGCCTCGCTTCTGAAGTGACTTGACCGCCGTCCAATCGATATGCATGACGTACTTACGTCCCGTCGTGGGTTGAGTACTCATCACGATTCGACGGCCCAGACTACTGAGAACTCGTATAAGTAATGGAATTTTCACACCGTCGTAAAAGTAGCACCACTTTGCGGACGATCGATTCGTCATTTATTCGCATGCCCATATCAAAATCGGTATTACTGTAGTTTTATTAACGGACGGCAATCGACGCGGATAGACAGACGACAAAGCACTCAGAGGCTAGAGCTGCGCCAGGGTATAGGCTACCACTAAACAAATGACAATAGACAACATTTATTTATTTATGTAGGCCTATTTAAAATTTAAATCGTACACAAAGCACATCGTCAAACAATAAAGCAATAGCGAAATAACAGAAAATGAAATAAAACCCTGTAAAGCGTTGCAACCCGCAGTACCATAATATCAGTATCATATTCAGGCAACGATGTTCCATCCGAAAGAAGTACATTGTACAACATAATTTACATCTTGATAATAATAACTCTTTAACTTAATGCGCTGTACGCCACTGACTATCAGTTATTATACCTTAAAACTATGCATAGTCTGACATTGTAGAAAATAGTTCCTTCATAAACACACAGCCAACCACCGTAAAGAGTAAAATACCGCATTCCTACCCAAAACAGAATTACAATAGACATAAACATTAAAACAAGCAACAAACCAAACGAGTGCTGACTCAGACTGCAAACATGATATAATAATAATAAATAACATGTTGATATTATGTAATCAGTCAGTGGCGATGTTTTGAGACGTCTGTGAAACAATTGCAGTTTGTCTCTAACATCGAAATTACAGCTTTAATTTTTACAAACCCGCATTTCGTTCAACACGTGAAAGCAGACAGAAATATAGTGCAGCCATTTTTACGTCGTTCCGTCTTTCGGTGAACACGGCTACTCGGTAGGTTGATAAGTGAATTTTTCCCCAAATTCAGGAAGATAAAATGGAAAGGGACAGGAAGCAGTGGCAGTGAGGACGACATTTGCTCCACTTTAGAACAATGAGCTCACAACATAGAAACTTCTGTACAGTTTATTTCAACGTTTCAATTTCGAGAAAGACAGAAATGGATCGCGAAACTGTCGTCGCTGTGTCGACTCTAAAATATTCTGTTGCGTATTCGGACACTGCAGGCATCAGTCGAGTGAGTCGACACGCGGCATCGCAATATGCTCTCTGCTTTGTTTCATGCAAAGCGGGCACAATGTAACGCATATAGCGACTGGAAGCGATGATGGCGGATGACTCGATGCCTTTGTAGCTCGAACTTAATTTTAGAAAAAAATGCGTCGAAAGACTCCACAAACGTGCATATCATACGTTGGATCTACCGGCAGATGAAAGGAGATCGAAATATTTCGCACATTTTGCTCAACACTGTCAGTGAGTACCAAGTTGTCAGACCTCCAACATTAAAATCTCGGAGGCTGAAAACCTACGATGTTTCGTTCAGCGTTTGACTGTAGCGTAGGCCTACACGTCTGACCTCGATCCACTTCCGCCAGCACCTCTGAAGGTACGACCGTACGGCGCTTTATAAATCAGATTCTTCTTCTTATTAATATTACCATTCAAAAAAGTAAACTTTTCGAAGATCACACACATTTCTAAGTCTCCGGGAATAGCGACTGTTTGTTTCCAGAGCTGGCATCGTAGGATGGACAGAGAACGTTGTAAGGAGAAGAACAGAGGCTGGCAGGGGACGGACGGCTGACGTGATGAATGGGACTCGCTGGGCATCACCTGAGGCCATATCGTAGACACAGAACTTCAAACGCTGATCACCGACCAACACCGCAACGAAGACAAATGACCCCTGTTTCAAAGCAATTGCATGCCGCTTTTTTATTGTTGATGCATTCGTTGCGGTAACGCTCGATAACATGATTAGTGTGCAAACGACAGCATCGGCAGAAACGATACGGGTCGTCCTGATATTTATCACGTTCATTTATAGGTTCTTACTCAGTTCGGGTTCACTCCGTTACTGTGACAACCCTCTAACACCAGCTATAGGAGGGCCTACACTACATTTCCACAAAACAACAAAAAA
>Ga0056116_1000622_pt1 | contig 12394 bp, 7 predicted proteins | sample WorMetOlspDAHAB2_FD_67352 | JGI IMG/M metagenome (GOLD analysis project Ga0056116, IMG submission 67352) | Marine gutless worms symbiont microbial communities from Max Planck institute for Marine Microbiology, Germany - Olavius sp. DAHAB.2 ...
CAAGATGTAAAATTGATTAGCAATTAACAACAATTGATTAGCAAAACAGACACAAATGCCCAAACGATATGAACGACCCAATTTCCGCAACCACAAAACACAACACTAGACCGATAAACGCAAACTGGCTGTCCTAATGGAGCTACACTATATTGTCATGTAATATGCAGCATCGATATTGTCTGCCAGCGGTTGCAAAGTTAAAACGTAAAATAATATGAAATAGAAGATTTACAGCGTCAGGATCATGAAGCTACTCGCATAATGGTCAGGATAATGCTCGACTATAGTTGTCAGTGTCAGTGTCAGTGTTAATGATTCGCACCGGAATGCACGAAATTATCGAATTGATTCGCAAACACCAGAAAATACGTCTTATTTCGCGATGCGAATCACCTTATTTTCATCACTGCTTCAAACCGGACCTGGCTAAGTAGGCCGCCCGGCCCCATTAACAGTGGCGTAACTAGGGACCCGGGGACCCCTGCACCAATATCCAAATCCCAAGACTCCTTGGCTAAGGGTCCTTGGCCCCCTCACCATTCCACTCATCCTTCCCTCTTTTCCTCTTTGTGACTGTCCATCGCTCTCTTCTCTCCTCTCACTCTCGACCCTTCTTCTGTTAGCGGGCTAGGCCTAAGTCAATTGACCTACTTCGACATTTGACGTGGCGGCCCACCTGGCCGGCGGACCTAACGGCCCACCTGGCAAATGCCTGGCTGCCAGGCGGCCCTATCCGCCCCTGTGTATCTAACACGTATGGGGACCCACAGGCCAACTATCATTCAAACATGAACACTGCCATACTAACAGCAGGCCGTCTCGACTGGCTGTATACATGTAATAATTTACAAAAAGAAATGTCCGTCACCAGGAACAAGCTTCATGACATCTTAAGTGATTTTAACAGAATTTCAACTGCATTAAAGCAACTTTTTGTCAAAACGTTCATATTTAGACAAGCGGTCAACGTCTACAAAATCTGTTTTATACTTCAATTTCAATTTCCACACTTAATATAAGGTGACCATATTTCGAAAGCCCAAAACGGGACGACCGGAGGTGCAAAGCGCCGACGCCGGAGGACTTACGGACGGAGAGGTGCTTCGGAAGAGGGTCGCTCCTCCCGATTGCGGGGGCTCGGGGTGTCACCCAGAGATTTTTTTTGAAATTCAGCACGGAATTAGGTGAGTTTTGGTGAACACGATTGATCACTGATGAGTCACATTTAATTATTTCTTAAAAATTCGGAAATCGCGACAGAAACGGGATGAGACGTGAAAAACGGGACAAAACGACGTCGACGTCTGAAACGGTCTGATGTCAAAAAAATTTCGGGACAGAAACCCAAAAAGGGGACTGTCCCGGAAAAAATGGGACGGATGGTCACCTTTACTTAACAGTAATTAAAAATAAAGCATGGTAAACCAAAAAACAGTTTAAACGAAAATAGCAGTTGAATAGAAAACAAACTGTTTTTTGGTTTACCATGCTTTATTTTTATTACGTCACAATTGCAGCATCGAAACGTAGAAACACATAAAATACAATACAAATGCAGGGTGGCCCCCAAGAAAGTAAGCCACTATCATCAAGAATCATCATTAAATTGTATTAAAAATCCTCAGTGAGGCTGGTGTCAAAGGCAGCGCTAACATCGTTTACAGTATGCAACACATCGCTAGGCCTACTTTGCGAGTAAGGCATCGTTAATGACGTCACAAAGTAGGTCACGCACAGAATATTTATTACTAACGGATGATATTGTAGTGCTTAACTGATACTTTAATTTGAAGAAGAAATCTAATCTCATTGGCAGGTTTTAATGCGATTAAATACGATGTTTTTAATAATTTGGTAGTAGTGTGACCAATATGGAGTCTATACGTTATGGTTGAGTTGTTATAATTATTAATTATTAACTGCAGTAATAGAATAACACTGAAAACCACGTCGAATATCAACCATATAATAATGTTAAGCCAGACAAGGGCAAGCAAGCAGCAGCTACCCGGAACAGAAGCTGAAACACACTTTTATAGGAAGCGACTAGGCCTAAGCTGGGATCACCCTGTACAAGAACTAAACAAATAAAAGCAGGCCACCCTATATCGTACCGTCGCGCTTATGATCTTGTTGTGATAAGGGTTTTTACAAGTGTTTTCCACGACGACGACGACGATGATGATGGACAGGAGCGGCGGAAGGTCTTTAAAAGTGATGAGGCACACTCCTCACTTCTCCTACTTCCACTTCACTCTTCTCCCTTTCCGTCCCTCCATTTGTCTCCCTCTCCTCCCTTTCCTTTCCCTTATTTCCCCTCCCTATACCCTTCTCTCCTCCCCTTCCCCTCCCGTAGAAGAAGACCCCCTTAAATCCAGCTAAAAAGTCTGGAGGAGAGTTGTAAGTTCCCCCAGCGGGGTCAAGGGTGTGCCTCACCGGGCAAAATTTTGGTGAGGCATGTGGCTCAGTGACTCAATGGTTCCGCCGCTCCTGATGACGGACCTGATGAGCCAACCTGCGACGTCGACGAGGCGTCGGTGGCGATGTGCGTCTGGAACGGCGAGACGGATTTCGGCGGCGGCAGAGACATGAACGGGAGAGTGCAGGTGGTGGTGGATGGCGGACCCCACGACGACGCAGTTCGAAGCGATCCATACGCCGCCGAAGCCGCCGCCGCCGCTGATGGGCCGTACAGCTCGCGGCGCATGCTGAGTTGCGTCGGCAAACTGTAAGGACGAATGTCGGCGCCCACGTCCAAAGCATCGCAGCTGAAGCGACGGCTGCCTGCACGGAACATCGCACGCACCGGTCGACGTTTCACTGCTATTGGTCTGCTCACTGCACGCACCTGCATGGCCGGCTGCTATTTTCACCAGTTTAATTTTTACCACCAACTCAACCCCCCCGGCCAGTTTTTGCTTCACGACCAAGCTGGACTTGTTGTCAGAGCCGGTGGAAGGACCTCCCGTAACCCCCCCCCCGTTCGGTCGGGGGGAGGGGGGCTCACGTATGCTAATTGGCCTCATGTTACGTATGAAAAATTATTTTAAATGTTTAAAGACTGTAGCAAGATTGCGCAGCAGGTTATTTGAAGTACTTTGTCATTGTGTTTGTTAGTGTGCACGTACACACGTATACGGTATACGTGTGCAATGTGCATACTAGTGTACGAAAATGCACTGTTATACTGTTATTTTCTCTTGAATATTAATCACGGGGCCTCACAGACTCACAGTTGTATTTGAGGGGGGAGGGGCTCGAACTCTCTTGCTCCGGCACTGCTTGTTGTCACTGGAGGATTTTGGGAAAGAGAGGAAAGGTGAGTTTTGTGCATTGAAAATTCGATCGGTAGGTCAATGGCGAACATGATAAATATTCTTGGTTCGTCCGCCTATGCCAGAAGTTGCTTCGTCTTCACGACTTATTGACGGTCCATGTCTACATCACGGTCTTTTTCGTTCATTCGTGTATATTTATTTATAAAATATACTCAACCACTAAGCTACAGACATAACCAGTTGAAAAAATGAAATAAAAATTAAACATTACATTTTGAGTACGATTCTTTGTACATAATGCGGACAAGAAAGTAGTTGAAATCGACAGATTAAGACAAAGTCAAAAGTATATAACACTTGTATAGCCTATAGCGCCACAAGCCGCATACCGCAGCTGCCGCGACGTTTTGTGTCACAGACAGAGCGGGCGCACAACCTATAGGCCGTAGGCTAAGCCCGCGCCCACGGACTTGCAATCAAACAACCATACGCAGCCCTGGTCTGCCGTTTAATGGTCTCCACCCTCGTAATCCACGTAATTACATGGATTACTACTCATTTAACGACCCTGGAGGGATGGAAGGCTGAGTTGGCCTGGGCGGTTGACCCATAGAGGACATTTTATCCACAATGTGGTCACATGTCAACCATAGATCATGCGTAGATCAGGGAAAGTCCGTCAGCCAAAGACTGACGTCCTAACCACCGAGTCACGCAATCAGCGACTTATCATGACAGCGTTGCCGAAGTCGATAGGGTACTCATAAATGAAAATAAACTCGTTGATGAACAGCTGAAATAAATGCGTAATGATCGTTAAAGTCATTGCGGTTGATAAGCAAAAAACCTGCAACCGAACGCGCACCTGTCGTGGTTTCGGTAGCGACGCCACCGGTGAGCAAATGAATAGCGTTTCTCGACGGCGCAAACAGTGGATATGGTCGCGGTAGAGCGCTCGATGGGTAGACTGGAGGCAGTGGCAGAGGACAGCTGGTCACTGGTGCAATGTCTGGATACCTTGGAGGAGCTATCAGACACTCTGCAACACATCGACATGTAGGGTGGTCCAAAAATAGTAAGTCGCTACCGAAATATCAATTCGTTTTCGAGACGTACCATCGGGAGGCGACTGGTCAGATGCAGGCGTGGAACAGTGTGATCGGTTGATACTTCGACACAACTCGTTCAACTCTTGCAGACTATATTGCACATATTAAATCGTATTAAAGCCTGCTAATGAGATTAGATTTTTCGTCGACGTAAGGTGTCAAACAAGTGCTATAAAATTATCACTTGGTATTAAGTATTCTCTGCGTGGCCTAATTTTAGACCGTTAGTTATTGTTCGTGAGCCGCGTTGTGCAATATAGGTCACATAACACAAATGATGCAAGCGCTCCCTCATGCATCATTTCGTTTTCAAACTGTAAATTCCATTCGTAAACCATTTTAGATGGATTCACACTGCTCTTCGTTCCAACTAAGCAGATAAAAATGTCTTCATCGACTGTGTGAAACGACTGTATGACAAGTCCAGCTGTCCGAAGTCAGATAGTTCCAAACATGAGGTCCAGCTGCACTGAAGGCTCTGTCGCCGAAGTATACGCCTATATTTGCAGCACCGAAGTGGTAGCCAATGTAATCCGAACTCTGAGTGAAAAATTCGTTTTCGAGACGTACCATCGGGAGGCGACTGGTCAGCTGCAGGCGTGGAACAGTGTGATCGTTTGACACTACGACACAACTCGTTCAACTCTTGCAGACTGCGACGCAGAGGATGATGATGATGATGATCGACGTCGACGCCGCACGCTGCCACTGCCCCAGCCGATCCAGCTGCACCCGGCGCCGCCCCTGCAAGCGTCTCTGGCGACGCCATTGCTGCCGCTTTCGGAAACACCTGTCGAACGCACAGACTGTGGTCGTCCGTCTGCAACCCTGTTAACACCGAAAATCACACACACTCAACGCAGACATAAACGCTGACGAAGAGCGGAAACTAAAATGACATGCGCACGAAGCACAATTTCGGCGACAGAGCCTTCAGTGTAGATGGACCTCGAGCCTGGAACCATCAATCAAATCAAATCAAAACTAAAGCGATTAACGTGCGTCAAAATGATGACCATGCATGCAGAGAGCTGGTCAAACTATCTGTCGACCGACCTCAGACACCTGGACATGTCACACAGCCGTTTCAGACAGTCACTGGAGACATCGTTATTTGGGCAGTGAGACCAAAGCGCAGTGTGAATCCCCCCCACCCCTTAACTGCGCTCTAGAAATCCTCTTACTTACTTATTTTAAACAAGCCGCGCAAACAAAACGACAAGCAAGGATCAATCCAGCTATCCATTCAATCCTGAAAAAAATTATCAACCATGCAGTGAGCAGCAACGTGAGCGATGATTCTTGTTATCCTGTATATAGGCTATCCTGTTTCCGAGATGTTCAGAAAATGTTCAGAATTTCTCAACTGAACTCGACTCTTTGAAGTTCGCCGCTCTCAGCCATGAGTACTGTTGTTGAGTTGGGCGCTCTGATCACTGCGTAAGTCCAAAACGTTCTGTATAAAAACCCTGGACACACACGGCGCGATAAGTGTGTGTGGAAATATTACTCGAAAATACATCGGACAGCAGAGTGACGCCAAGAAACTTTCGGTGTATAGCACACGTACTAGTTTTGCATCTTGGGTCGCGAGGTCCGTCCACCGTGATCTTGATTGCTCGCTGGTAAGTTGCCACCTGAGGCGGGGTTGTACAAACCGTTATTGTCAACATGAAAAATTTGCCTGCAACAAACAACACAAACAATCCTCCATTTCATACAGTTACTGACATCTGCGACTAAAGCAGTTCTGAACGTTGTTATGGAGCTCCCTATAGTATATAGTGACTCCCGCCACGTTATGGACGGCGCCTTATAAATCGTCCTGTTATTGCTATGATAAGCCCAAATTCCACTTGGCTCGTCACGTCACGTCTCGACACGACTCGACACGTTCGACGTGTCGAGCAAGTCGAGAGGAGCGTGTCGAGCGTGTCGAACCGTGCTGTTCCAACATGGCAGACGACGAACAAGCTAAAGTGCTCGCCTGTCAAGTTTAGTCGTTTTTATGCTTTTACATACACAAATCCTATTTGTTCCATCAAATAAAATAAATTAAATTAAATGTATATATAAATAAATTAGTGAATAACTTACATATCTGTAATACACAACAAACTAAGTTGCGAGTCGCGCTAGTCGAGCTTGTCCTGTCGAGTGTGTCGATCGAGCTCGACAAGCTCAGCTGTTCGACAAGCTCGACACAGCCAAAATGCATGGGCTCAACACATCGAACGTGTCGAGTCGTGTCGTGTCGAGACGTGACGAGCCGAGTGGAATTTGGGCTATGATAATGATTGTTTTATTTGGCCTGCGAGCACAAAGCTGCATAGGCACTAAACAGTAAAGCGAAACAAGTGAAATAACTAGTTTGCAAGAGGCTGTAGGCCAATATAATAGCCGGCTGTTGACGTGTCAGTCTGAAACGAGACCGCGTTATCTTTGCAGAGCCACTGTTATTGATATTATTATTAGCCAAATATGAACACAAGACGTATACTGTCTCAGTGACCGGCGTTGTTTTGAACTAACCGGTGTCATTTGTTTCTAAAAATGCGATGTATCTATGGAGAACGTTTGGTTTTAACTCTCATTACTGCGTGTCTTAAATTCACTCTCCGTAGCGACTACGGTCATGGTCGTCGGACGTGCACGTTAGCCGTCCCTTACGTCGAACCTGTCCACTGTCGGCGACCGCGCTTTCCCGATTGCCGCTGCACGAGTTCGGTCGTCTAGTTATCTGTCAACTTTCAAGCGTCGGCTCAAGACCGAGCTCTTCTCACGAAGCTTCCCTGACTGATGCGACTGCGTGAATTTTCGTTACATTTGTAAGGTGCATGGCCTCGTAGCTTTGGCTTATGCCACCCCAATCTAATTCGTTCTATTATTGTGTTAGCGATATTGTACACCATGAGTACGCATTTCAGATTCAGACATATCGATATATAGAATAAAATATACGTTAGCAAATGCTGACCGCGCCCGCTGCGACCAATGAAGCGCATGTCGGTGAAGGTGGCCACTCCAGACAACATAAAAGCGACTCCGTTGCGCAGCTCGCCGCAGTGGTTCTCGTCGTTTCCGGCGCCTACGATCACCCGCGTTCCGTCGCGGATGTCTCCACCCAGCGCCACCACGCGGAACACGTGCGGAAGCGTCTTGTTGGCGCGCCAGTGGCTCGGCAGCGCCGTGCAAGCGAAGTTAGGGCTGTCGGTGCCAACGAGATGATCCGCCGTCCCCGCCGCGGGGGCAGGAGACGGCGAAGGGCATCGTGAGTTGGCGATGTGGATCGACGAATGGAATGACGGATCACCGGCGGATCGCGATATCGTCGTCTGGTGGTCCATGCCAGAAACGCACCCCCAATGAAGCGACACAACTGAAATCAATCAAAGAAAAGTTGACTCTGTCGCATATATTCTATCGCAAAAAAAACTCGAAAGCGCATACTAAATTACTACATCTGTTTAAGGCATTTATGCAACAATACAGTAAAGTTCCTATTAACGTGTCTCATTTTAGAAAGATTCTGAGTGTTAAATTTTATTTTAAATCATATTTTTATCTCTCTCTGAGCCTTGTGTGTTTTGTGTTTTTTTAAACGTTTTTCTATGTGTCTGTATTATATTTGAAGCATTGTGCTTTCTCTATATATGATGCTACCAGTTGGCGTAATAAGTGAATAATAATAATAATAATAATAATAATATCAAACTGCGTACGCTTCAATGCAGCCTGACAAACGTCGTCTCAGCATCATCATATCCTGTGTCATTAAATTCGGAATCATCTCAATGTCAACATTTCAATGTCAGCCTCACAACTATTATTAACATCAAGACTGGAATCCTATTATTCAGGCCGTACAAACAATCCCTTACGACTGTACTTGCATTATGCATACTCCCAACACTATCATCAATTTCTGGATGCTGCGGTAGGCCTGTAAGCTCTTTCTCGATAACTATAGTTTGATTTAGGATGGCTATTCACAATGTTTACGCACAAAACAGCTCGACTTACACAGGATACGCGTTGAAATGAAACAATACAGTTTCTAAACAGTTTTGAAACTGTTTCAGTTTCATTTCAATGTACGGACAGTTTAAGAAATGAGGAAAAATTAATTTCAACACTTCGAGGCAGGAATAAAACAGCGCAATGTGAACAATTATTTATTGCGCTATAGAAATACACTTACTTACTTACTTACTTACTGATGAAACTACGGCGGTTTGTTTGCTGAAGTTTCTGCGGATTATTAACTGGCTGTTACATTTTTAACGACAAACTCCTCGCGACCGCATCTCACTCATACAATAGCACACACACGATGCCAATTTGCCACGATGACAGAGCGAACTGCACTTACTTGGCTCGACGGATGCAAAAAGTTGCGGCTGAACGCAGCGGTTCACCATCGACAAAGCGACTCTTGAGTGCCGTCTGCCAGATTGGCGATCTCGCCGCGATTGACCGCGAATGGCATTGGTCGGCGCATCGCTCGGGCCTCCCACTGCTGGACAGGCGATGATGCCTACAAGAGCTGCTGCTTGCGGGATGAATGAATGGGCCTCAACGTAGGCCACCGCGATTGACGTACGCCAGCCAGCCAGCCACACTGCTAGACTACTAGTAGGCCGAGTCGCCACACGCGTAAACATTATCATGAAATCGTGAATGTGTGTCACTCGTATCTTCACTTTCTCAGTCTGCCGACACAGCACACTTTAACCCCTTTCGGGCGACTAGTTGCTATACCGTGCAGTCACTGAACTGAGCACAAAACCGCACCGCATGATGTTAGAGGTATACTTGAGAGTGCATTCGAATGCGGAAACTTGTAAATTCTGATGCCGATATCGTATATCTCCACTGTTTCTGCTGGCATCTGATTCCACACACAACAGTTAACAGGCGTACATCAGTGTTTACGACGTCACGCTGTTGCAACATAGTATAGGCAATACCTCCAACATGGCGGCGTAAGTACTATAGTCAGAATGACGTCGCCGTAACCTCATGCATAACTTCAGCCTTTTTGTGATTGTAGAGACTGTAGATTGTAGAGAGCTTGCTGTTAAACGTTTTATGTTGGGTTGCCTATTTTTAGCAGAGCCTACTGCACCGATGTTTACTTTACCATTAAATTTTATGCAGCCTATACAGGTCATAGTTGTTGCTTTTATTGCTTTCGTTTTTGGAGTATTTTTGCACGACTTCCACAATAAACTGGTCGCATCGTTTAAACAGGGCGAGGGTCGCCCAGTACCTTTCCCCTAAATAGGCTTACGTCACTGGGTACGTTGAGGATAGGCGTGTAAAATGAACATCTTTTTACCTGAGCTATAGTGTCAAACTCCATCTAAAAGACAAACGAACAAGCCGACAGACGGACAAAAAGGCACGTCCGTTGTGTCGGTTTTGTCTGTCACAGTAGCGTCCATCCAAAAAGGGGAACGAAGAGCGATGCTTCGTAGAAAGTAAAGGGGGCGGGCGATAAAAATCCGGGATCAACCAATAAATACACGAAATATGGTCAATTAATTATCAGGAAAATCGTTAAAATATATTGCCATCAGATGTCACATTTTAAGGCTAAAATGCACCGAATTCGATTCCCGGCGTCTGACCGTCCTTTAAGAATCATGTAATTCGCTAATCCTACATAGGCCTACCTTGGTTGTCGAGTTTATATATTTGTATGTGTTTGTCTTTCTGTCTGTCTGCTCTGCTGTCTTGGCGAATAAACGTGTTCATTCCTTCGTCTCTTAGATGGAGTTTGACACATAAAGTGTTAACAAGTCCCTGCAGTGCCCTCTGTTCGGCTGCGACATCAGCTAATAAAGCCTTAACACAACGGAACCACACACTAACGACAGAGTGGGCACTCGGGCGGGCAGCGAGGGTGATGTGGTGGGTGATTGACGTCTTTGAGATTAGTATGTTCTTCTAATCCGCTAATCAGCTGAATATGAATTGGCGTCCCTTTGCATACCAAGCGACACGCAATTAAGCCTTCGGCGCATGCACACCGATACCGTTAATGAGGCTTATTCATTAAGCCTACACTACAGTGGTGGTGGCGGTGATGGTTAAAGGCGCATGCACACAAAACTTGCACTCGACTTCTGCGTGGGACGAACACGACATTAATGTCTCAATGTGCTCATCGCCGCAACACATGCACCAACTTACGATCATATCCCACTACTCTGACTTCGACCGGACTTCGTTGTTGACTTGTAGCCTACGTGTTGTCGTCGAGTTGCTCTCAACTTGTCTGCGAGTCTGCTGAGCCCAAATTCCACTTGGCTCGTCACGTCACATCTCGACACGACTCGACACGTTCGACGTGTCGAGTAGTGTCGAGCTTGTCGTGTCGAGCGTGTCGAGTCGACATGACACAACACATGTCCTAGATTACACCGACACTACCGTATTGCCGTAGGCAACAAGTCGACAACTGCAAACTTGAACATTACAGTTCTCGTGAGGCATTTACGGCAGAGTGAAAATGACAACAGAGAAAAGGTACAAACGGTACAACAACATTGTCTCGTGTGAATGGCTTTGGAGACGTACGACATTTGGCTATATTTAATCGAATACTTACTACCGCATGCTGCTTACATGTAGCAGTAGCGTTAAGGATAGGGTAAGATTTAGTTTCTGGTTTGTAAGAGCCGATAGAGCTTACATACACGTATTCATACTACTGTCCGTTGTCATTGCCACTCTCCCATTATTTACAGCCGTATATTGTGTGAAAGCTCGCCTGACAACGCAACAAAAGCCTTATTAATAGTCAAAAATAATGATATGTGACTTACGGTCATTTTATTTTAAAGTAATTTCAACTGCAATATCTAAGGTAAATTCCATTATATAACTAGCCGCCGAACTGACTGTTTGGCGAATGCAGCCGAAATGACGTGAACTGTGTCTGTTTCGGTAGGGCGTAGTCAAAGTGTGCCCACTGCCCAGGCGCACACATACACTCACACAGTGGCGCCCGATGGGGTTGGTTGGTGTGCCGCCGTGTCACGTGGTCGTCCGCAGCTGGTTCCAAGTCCGCCGCGCACGGACCGGAAGTGTAATAACGGCATGTGCGTGTGTGCGCATGCGCCGGCCACCTACGAACGCATGTCATGATGGGAATGGGGGCGTGGCTGCATGCGTAGCCGACGGGTGATCTCTCTGTTATCGTCTCCACTAAGTGGACTTCTAGCGATCGAGATTATTGACGGCAGCGGCGGCGGCGGCGGTCGAACAACGAGCGGGCCGAAAAGCACACGTCTCGGGCCATTCCGGGTGTCAGCATGACATCAGTCGGTGCCCGTTCATTGCCCTCTGCCCTGCTCAGCCGTGGACCTGGCTCAGCTCGCACCCATGGATGGGTCAGGAGCGCCCCCCCCCCAACACACACACAGAGTCACACCCTCCAAATCGGTCGACTGATCACACTCACCGCGGAAGCTGGACGCGTCAATTCTGCGTCGAACACATACAGGCGAAGCCAGGATCAAAGATACTACACTCTGTCCCCTTTATATTTTGAACTCGGCGAAAAATGAACCGATTTTAATAATTTTTGGTGTACAGAATCCGGAGAAAATTTCACACAAGAATATTGCGAACTTACTCATCTCGCCTGAATAATGTCGCCGCACTACCTTGTGACATGCAAAAGTAGCTATGTTTGCAGAGTATAAGTTACAGTACAGTTATGTTATAAATGCTTGTAGGCTGTGAATGTTTTACTTCACTTGTACATAACGAAATAAGTATTCATGTCACCTCCGTCTGCCGTGTATCTTATCTGCAATGTTTAGTTAACTGAAGTTATAATAGTCTTCCCTGTGTGGCTCGGTGGCGTAGTGGTTAGGGCGTTGGACTTGCGACTGGAGATCGCGGGTTCAATCCCAGCCGCTGCGACCTTGGACAAGTTGTTCACACACATTGTCCAGCGCCTCTGAAGTTATGACCTTATGGCGCTATATA
>Ga0056116_1000624_pt1 | contig 12375 bp, 11 predicted proteins | sample WorMetOlspDAHAB2_FD_67352 | JGI IMG/M metagenome (GOLD analysis project Ga0056116, IMG submission 67352) | Marine gutless worms symbiont microbial communities from Max Planck institute for Marine Microbiology, Germany - Olavius sp. DAHAB.2 ...
CATCTCCCACCGTTTTCAATTTTTCTGCATCACTCTCTGAAATTTCAAGTCCAAATTTTTCTTCAAAAGTCATAATAAGTTCTGTTAAATCTAGAGAATCGGCATTTAAATCTTCGACAAAAGATTTTTCCGCATCGATTTCACTAGCTTCAACACCGAGTTGTTCTACAATAATTTCTTTAACTTCTTGTTCTATTGACATAAAAACCCTTATTTTACTTTAAAATTAATACTATACTAAGCGCTCATTCCGCCATCAATAACCAATATCTGTCCCGTTATATAATCAGACATATGTGATGCTAAAAAAAGCGCACCATGAGCCACTTCTTGTGGATCCCCAAGACGATTCATGGGAACCTTTTTTATAATTTCTTTTTTTTGCTCATCGGTTAACATATCTGTCATCGGCGTTTTAAAAAAACCTGGAGCAATACAGTTTACATTGATATTACGCGATGCTAACTCCTTTGCTAAAGAACGAGTCAATCCAACGATACCTAGCTTGGAGGCAGAATAATTCACCTGACCGGGGTTTCCTTGTAGTCCAATAACAGAAGAGATGTTGATAATCTTCCCATGCCTTGCTTTAACCATACTACGAACAAGGGAATGGGTAACGTTATAAACCGACTTGAGATTGGTTGCAATAACCTGGTCCCAATCACTTTCTTCCATTTTTAGAAAGAGTTTATCCTTAGTAATTCCAGCACAATTTACCAAAATATCGATACCACCCCATTCCATAAGTAGCGGATACATCGCACTATCAACCTCGCTCTTCTGAGAAACATCGATAGCTTTAAACCATATATTTTGATTTGAACCACTAGTTTTAGATCGAATGCTTTCAGCAGCCTCTTCAGCTTGAGGCAGATCTTTACCCAAGATAGCAACATGAGCCCCCTCTAGGGCAAAAACCAACGCTATCTGCTTCCCTAACCCCGACGTTCCTCCCGTAATTAAAGCCCGTTTTTCTTTAAGAAGTCCCATAAACCATCCTTTAGCATGAAGTATCAAGATTTTTGATCAATGTTTCTAAGTCTTCCACTCTTTCTACCGACACTGTTGGAACCTTTACCCCAATTTTACGATTTATGCCGACCAATGTCTTTCCACAACCTACTTCAACAAACAATTCCACCTCTCTATTCTTCATTGCACAAATAGACTTTTCCCAATGTACAGGAGAGACAACTTGATCGATAAGGTTTTGGCGAATCATACTCTCCTCCAGAACAAAATCTCCTGGTACATTCATTACTATATCAATAGTAGTGGAATGGAGTATTGCCATTTTGATTTTATTTTTCAATTTCTCTTTAGCTTCAGCCATCAATCCACTATGGAAGGCCCCTGAAACAGCAAGGGGAACCAACCTCTTTGCACCTCTATTCTTTAAAACAACACTCGCCCTTTCAATCCCTTCGTAAGTTCCAGAAACCACCACTTGGCCTGGACAGTTTAGATTAGCTATCCACACATCCTTTAAAGAAGTTACCATCTCTTTCACCACTTTTGGATCTATTCCCAAACAGGCAACCATAGTACCCGGATATTTCGTTGCCGCCTCATGCATATACAGGGCACGAGCTCTCACAAGTTTTATCCCCTCTTCAAAATCCAACTTTCCCGCAGCCGTAAGAGCTGTATATTCTCCCAAACTTAACCCAGCAGTAGCTATTGGAGTAAGCATTGAAAGTTGTTCTTGCAAGACCCTCCAAACTACTACACCTACAACATAGATAGCAATTTGATTATTTTTGGTAAGGGTTAATTTTTCATGAGGCCCTTCGAAAATAAGTTTTGAAAGAGAAAATCCAAGTATGTCATCGGCTTCATCAAAGGTCCTTTTCGCTACAGGGAAGGCATCGGCAAAAGTCTTGCCCATACCCACATATTGGGCACCCTGGCCAGGGAAAATATAGGCTAATTTTTTTTTCATCTCTATCCCTCTTCACCTTCATATAACAGAGTGGCAGCTCCCCATGTTAATCCTGCTCCAAAAGCAGAAAGAAGAATATAGGCTCCCATCTTCATAGATTTTTCTTTTCTCAGCTCATTCAGCGCAATACCTACAGAAGAGGCTGAGGTATTTCCATATTTATGGATAGTTATAAACACTTTATCTAGCGCAATCTTTAACCGCTTTGCAAGAGACTCGATAATACGAATATTGGCCTGATGTGGCACGATCCAACTAACCTCCTTTTCTGTAATCCCCGCAACATGTAAACAATGCTTTACCGCCTGTTCCATTTTGCGTATTGCATATTTAAACATCTCCTTACCCTCCATCTGAAGAAAATGCAATCCCTGTTGCACCGTTTCAAAGGAAGCAGGTTGTTTAGATCCACCAGCTGGTACAACAAGTAACTGTGCCTGTTCTCCATCTGCTCCAAGGAACACATTATTTATGGTATATCCACATCGTTCATAGCTCACAACACATGCTGACGCTCCATCACCGAAAAGAACGCAGGTATTGCGATCCTGATAATTTACAATAGAAGAGAGTTTTTCAGAAGCAACAACTAAAACCGTTTTACAATGCAAAGATTCCACATATGCTTTAGCCATAGACAAACCATACAGATATCCTGTGCAAGCCGCCTGTATGTCCATCGCAGCTGCATTTTTCGCACCTAAACGCTTTTGTACTAAGCAAGCTGTACTAGGACAAACATAATCAGGAGTAATTGTAGCAAAAAGAATCAAGTCTACCTCATGTGGATGCACCTTGGCATCTTTAAGGGCCTGTTTTGCCGCTTCATATCCCATATCAGAGGTATATTCACCCTGCTCTGCTAAACGTCTCTCTTTCATTCCTGTACGGGCTATAATCCATGCATCTGACGTTTCAACCATCTTTTCAAGATCTTTATTCGACAGAACCTTCTTAGGAAGGTAGGAACCCATTCCAATGATCTTTGCCTTTTTCGCCATAATAAATTTTACTTTTAAAGCGCTGCTTAAAACACTTTACCCAGAAAATCATTAAAATTGAACCAGAAAAATTTTTCTCAGCTTAATGCAAGGAAACGGCTAAATTTTTTTATATAACGCAAATTTTGGATTAGCTCATAGAGAAAGGTACAATACACCAACCGATGTTACGCACTAATTTACTTGTTTTGTTTGTTATAAAATTTTTTAAGAAGTGTTCTTTATGAAATTTCATAAATTTGATTTAACGCTAGAGTTTTTAACACTGAAAACAGCTATGAATCACTTTGCTTCGAATCAGGTCCTCAGAAAAAATCAAAATTTTTGATTTTGTCGATTGTTGAATTGTGATATCCTTAGCTTACATGAAAAATTATAGAAATATCACAAGCTCAGATAACCACAAACATAACATTAATTCTCTACCAAACTGGGCGCAAGAGCTAATTTCTCAGCTTATGAGCCGTATAGACAAGCTTGAAGCTCAAATTGCTAAAAACAACAAATAGCAGTAAGCCTCCAAGCAGTATTCGCGTTATATATGAAAATTCGGGGTAGAGGGATTTGAACCCCCGACCTTCTGCTCCCAAAGCAGACGCGCTAGCCAAACTGCGCTATACCCCGATCCCTATAATCCGGTTTTATCCGGTTAAACCACTCTCACATGAAACCAAACATTAAAAGACTATATGTTAAAAGTCTATTTAAATAAAAGGATTTGCAAAGGGAAAACCTTTGCTAAAGTTCGAGGATTAAGATCTAACACAAAACCTCATGCATTCCTTAAATAGATACATAGGATCTTTTCTTCTTTATCGACTTCTGTCTGTCTGCCCTGCTACAAAAAAAAGCAGTTTTCGAAGGCTCCGGCTCCGAAGATTTACTAACTCCCCCCAGAAGAGGAACCCTAGCCCAAAGATCATCCAAGTCCAAAGACTTCGATGCTTCATCATCATGAGACACCGAAGGCTTCGAAAACTCCAAATTATAATCCTTATTAGCAATCACATTTGGTTTAAAGGAATATATCGCTTTTGGAAACCAAAAATTGCGCACTTCTTGTATAACTTCCAAAAATTTTTCACAATTATCTTCTCCTGTCTGAATCTCGGCCCATTTCATATAGTCACAAAGCGTACCCAAAGCAGTTGCACATCGTGTACACACCCCCATACTTCGTATAAGACATGTTTGTATCTCTTTACACTTTGTTTCCCATCTTTTTTTGCTTTCCCAGTGTTGTGTAGATATTCTCCATTTCTTTGCTTCTTCTATCTCTACCATTGGACAAGGACAATGAGTAGTATTGTATATAGCTGCAAATGCATGAGTCGATACACGCATCCTTTCTATTCTTCGATAGAACAGAACAAGATTATCAACACCGGATACATTATTTTTATGCCACTCATTGCTTTGTATAAATCGACAACATTCTTGCATTTGCTCCTCTATTTTACAGGAAATATTTTCCATCCATTCTGAGAGCGATATATCATCCATATCTTTTATGCTCTGTGCTATGAGTGTCCTACTCTCTAGCTGTTGCCATAATCCTCGCGCCATTTTTGTTCTATTCCATTGGATATATTTAGTTAACATATCTATCTGTTCCCTAAGGATTTCTGCATCTTCTTCGTTTAAGCCATAACCTTGAATCATAGAGTCTGCTATTGCCGCTCCCACAACTCTTCTGTTATAGTCCGGGTTTTCGTCCAAGATTTTTACCACCATTTTCTCAAGTCGTTTAACAATATGGAATGAATGTTTAAAGCGGCCGTCATCGGGCTCGTTGTATAACTGCGATAAAGTTATGAACGACGTTGCATGTATCCCTTGCTTAAGCCCAAACAAATATTCTTCAATAGCTGTTTTCTCCCTATTTGGATTGCGATCAAAATATTTTCCCTGGATAAAATGTTCGATAGGACATGTACGAGAATTAAGAGAAAATCCGCAACCCATAGAGGTTGCAACATAAGGTAAGTACATAAAAATTAAGTATATCACCAATCCACCTATCATCCATCCAGCTCCAGCTGATAAAATACCATATAGCATTATACACGGTGAGAACATCATGAACAAATGGCAAACCGTAGCGACGATAGCTAAGCCATTAACAAGATATCCCTTTATATCCATAGGAATGACAGAACATTTCTGCCACGGCATAAAAAATATCCCCTTTAGAATTTGTAAATATGTTACACTTCTCTCTTCCAAGCTGCTCCGTACGCTTTTTACTTCATTAGGAGAAACTTGAAAAAACTCCGCCGTACACTGCAATATCTTTTGCTGTTTCTCCGTATGCTGCAATTTTTGTGACTGTGAAATATTTCGCGAACCCAAACGTTCCGACATAGCTATTGAGCTTACAGAAGATGCCATTTTTCTATCCTCTATTTTGTTTGCAATTTCTTATAAACAATTATACAAATAACAATAATTAATTGTTAGTTAAATAATTATATAATTATAATGATCCCTGAAAAAGTAGTGTGAATTTATCACCATTGATAAAGCTGATTATGAATCTGCCTCCACTTGGAGTGATAAGGCCAAAGATAGGGGAGCAAAACACCTTCGTTTTTGATAAACTTGTCGATCAACATGCGTAAGAAAACGAAATACATCCTCACTCAATTGATCTCTTGCAAGAGGAAATGCAAGATATTTTTCCCCATTGAAAAATGTATCTTCTCGTGGCAAATGCTCAATGTTTGAGCAAACTTTTTACAGAAAGATGTGTTTTTTCTGTGCAGCAATTTCTCGTTTTTCACTCCTTGCCTTATAGGCTGCGGGAATTGCTGCTTTTAAGGAGATTTTAAACAGGTTCTAATTTGCAAATCTTCAGTCAAATCTGAGCCCCCCCTTAAACACCTAATCCCATATTTGGATAGGACATTTGCGAGAATTAGCCAACAATCTGCAACTCTCAGAGATCTTATCAAGATAACATGGGTATATAAGAAATAAGTATGAACAAAAGAAGTATATCAGTATTCCAAATAGCACCCATTTACCAATACAAGCAAGTAATACAATAGCACATATTATTATACACGGTGAGAACATCATGAACACATGGCAAACCGTAGCGACGATAGCTAAGCCATTAATAAGATATCTCTTTATATCCACAGGAATGACAGAATATTTCTGCCACGGCATAAAAAACATATCCTTTAGAAATTGTAAACGTGTTACATTTCTATCTTTCAAGCTGCGCCGTACGTTTTCTACTTCGAACGGAACAACGTGAAAAAATTCCGCCGTACGCTCCATTTTTTTTTGCTGTGAAATATTTTGCAAATCCGAACATTCTGGCATAAATGGTGAGCTTACAGAAGATGCCATTTTTCTGTCCTCCATTTTGTTTGCAATTTCCTATAAAAAATTATACAAATAACAATAATTAATTGTTAGTTAAATAATTATACACTTATAATGATCCCTGAAAGGATAGTTTGAATGCATCACCATTGATAAGGTTGACGACATAAGTTCTATTTTGGAAAGTGAAAGAGCATCTTAAGAATGGCTATGTAATGAGAGCATGTCTTTAATGATCTCTACGGATTCTTTAATTTGCAAATCTTCCACTCCATAGTCAAACCTGAGCCCCTCCTCCCTTTTAGAAGAAATAATGCGACCCATTTGTAAAAAATTTTGAAAACTGCAATCGCGACTCAACCTTCCCCTACTGTTTAAGTTCAGCGTAGGCAACATCTGCCTCCACTTGGAGTGATAGGGCCGAAGATAGGGGGGGGCAAAGCACCTTTGCTTTTGATAAACTTGTCGATCAACATACGTAAGAAAACGAAACACATCCTCACTCAATTGATCTTTTGCAAGGGGAAATGCAAGATATTTTTCCCCAATGTTATAAGGAAAAAACATCGTGGGCACAATAATATCTGCCTGCACCCCCTCTATTTGAGGAGAACGCCCCGAAGCGCTATAGTAACGCCCTACGGTAACTGTAAAAAAGGCCTGTGCTCCCTCGTCTGTCAAAGTTTGATGCTGCATCGACCCCTTTCCATAAGAACGCTTATCCCCAACAACAAGAGCCACGCCATAGTCCTGCAACGTTTGTGCTACAACCTCAGCTGCAGATGCAGATGCTTTGGAAATAAGGATCACAAGAGGGCCTTCGAAAATTCTTCCCTTACCTACATTGCGAACACATTTCATCTTTCCATCCCTATATTTAGAGGTAACAATCACCCCCTTATCAATAAAGAGAGCAGCAACCTTAATGGCCTGCGTTAAAAAACCTCCAGAATTCTTTCGCAAATCAAGAATTATACCTTTGACCCCCCCTAAAGAGCGCAATTCTGCAAAAGCTTTCCCTAAGTCTTGATCCAAACTTAACTCTCCGCCATTATCATAAAAAGAGGGAATCGTGATCTTCCCAATAACACCCTCTTCATATGGCTCTACACAAAAATGTACGCGTTCATTGTTCATGATTATGTTTTCTTGAATAAGAGGGACATATATCACATTCTGGTCGGTACTTTTTCTCTTTATGCCAAGCACCACCTTATTTCCCGCTCTACCCTTCAGTATTTCCATCAATTGTTTAAAGCTCATATTCTCTACATTGCAGTAATCAACACTACACAAGATGTCCCCTGCCATAATTTGACCACACCGTTGAGCAGGTCCATTATCAACCAAATTGGATATCATTACACCATCACAACTCTCTCGTAAAACAACCCCTACACCGGAAAATTCTTTTTTAAGAGAAGAGCGAATATCAAAAGCTTCTTGAGGTGTATAATAGCTCGTATGGGCATCGAGACTTTTTGTCATTGCCTTTAAGAGATGTAAAGTAAGTGTATGCTCCGAATTATCAAGATAGAAAGCCTCATGGGAGATCCTCTTCCTCTCTGTATAGTGTAAAATTTTTCGAATCATCTCTGGTGTAAGATCTTTTTTGCCATGACTTTTCTCATATTTTTTAATCTGAAAAAGCAAATGATTAAAGATACGTTCCTCAATCTCTTTTACGGTAGAAGAATAATCAGAATAGAATGGCAACATGCCTTGGCTCAACGCCCCAGTTCCTATATGAATCAACCGATTGATTTGCTCTTTTCGAATTTTTTGATGACGATAGATCGCTCCCTGTATTATGCAATGTAACCGACTATATCGGGAAAATCGATCATGGGAATATTCTTGCATCACCTCTGTGATTACAGAAGTATTTAAATCGAGAAAGGGTTCTATTTCACTCTTCGTTAAATAGATTTTTTCTGGATCAAATTGCTCAATATACAATTTAAAGGAACGCTTAATTATACGTGGAGAAAACTCTTTATCTTCAATATGATAAGAAAATATGTTTTCCATAACTACACGCACATCTTTTAAACGTAATTCTTGAGATGCATAAGCAGAAATAATAGTAGATATGCATGCGATGAGAGATAAAAAACCCCTTACCATATTTAGCCCCCTCTTTCAAACTCAATATAAAAGTAGGTCGAAAAAATAGCAATGAATTCATTATTCGTAATAAACAGATTTTTATAAAACTGCTTTAACAGCTGATTTTACAAAAAAACGGGCTCTTGCATAAAAATTTTATACAAAAAAAACAGATTCTTTTTTTTGCAAAAAATGGTTCATTTGCGATATGGTGTTCCTTTATCTTAAAGACTTGAACCAATGGGTATCACTGCAATCCAATAGGGAGTAAAGGCCTTAATGCCAACTATTAGTCAACTTATACGCAAACCGCGTGAGCCAAAAAGGAAAAAAAAGAAATCCCCAGCTCTCCAAAAATGTCCTCAAAAACGCGGTGTTTGCCTGCAAGTAAAAACAAAAACCCCCAGGAAACCAAACTCTGCACTGCGCAAAGTTGCTTGGGTACGCCTTTCCAATGGACAGGAAATTATCGCTTATATAGGAGGCGAAGGACATAACTTACAAGAACATAGCATCGTTCTCGTTCGTGGGGGAAGGGTTAAAGATCTCCCCGGAGTGCGTTATCATATTGTTCGTGGAGCATTGGATTGTGCTGCAGTAAAAGATCGTAAGCGATCTCGATCAAAATATGGAGCAAAACGACCTTAACCTATGAGGAATGAATAGATGTCTAGAAGACACCGCTCTACAAAGAGAAAAATTGCACCAGACTCTGTCTATAACAACTATCTCATTGCAAAATTTATCAATCGAGTGATGCGTTCTGGGAAAAAATCTCTTGCTAAAAGACTTGTATACAATGCACTGAAACAATTTGCTAATAAGGTAAATGCCGAAGATCCCATCGTAGCATTTGATCAAGCGATGAAAAATGCTATGCCCTCTTTGGAAGTGAAATCTCGTCGTATCGGAGGAGCAACCTATCAAGTTCCGATAGAAATACCCACTGAAAGACGCGAAGCATTGGCAATGACATGGATTATTACTTGCGCTAGAAAAAGAGTGGGGCGTAACATGACCGATGGATTAACTTTAGAACTTACCGATTGTTTTAACAATCAAGGAACAACAATTAAAAAAAGGGATGACACCCATCGCATGGCTGAGGCAAACAAAGCCTTTGCACATTATAAATGGTAAAATTATAATAACATGGCACCCAAACGTCCACCTGAAGATCAACTAAAAAATGTTCGCAATATTGGGATTATGGCCCATATTGATGCGGGGAAAACCACTTGTACTGAACGGATTCTTTACTATTCGGGACGTACGCATCGAATCGGAGAAGTACATGAAGGTGCTGCTACTATGGATTGGATGGAGCAGGAACAGGAACGGGGAATTACCATTACTTCAGCTGCTACCACCGTTTATTGGAAGAACTGCAAAATCAATATCATCGACACCCCTGGGCATGTCGATTTCACGGTTGAAGTAGAACGCTCCCTTCGTGTTCTCGACGGATCAGTAGCGATTTTTAGTGCTGTTGACGGCGTGCAACCTCAATCAGAAACGGTTTGGAGACAGGCAGAACGTTATGGTGTCCCACGTATTGCATTTATCAACAAAATGGATCGCGTTGGAGCAGATTATTTCTTTTGTGTCCGCAGTATGATGGAAAAATTGGGTGCAAACGCACTTCCAGTTCAATGTCCTATCGGCTCAGAACAGGAGTTTTTAGGTATGGTAGATCTCGTGACGATGAATGCCTATATATTTAAAGACGAAACACTTGGGGCAGAATTTAACATTGTAGAAATTCCCGATAATCTTAAAGATCAGTGTGAAAAAATGCGAGCAAAAATGTTAGAAGAGCTCACTATGGTGGATGAATCAAATGAAGAATTTTTAATGAAGGTCTTAGACGCCCCTGAAACACTCACAGAACAAGAAATCCATGCAGCAATTCGAAAAGGGGTTTGTACTAATAAAATCAACCCCGTTCTTTGTGGTTCCGCATTTAAAAATAAGGGGATACAGCCACTTCTCGATAGTATAACCCTTTGGATGCCTTCGCCTATCGATCGTGGAATCATCAAAGGCATCGATATCAATAGCGATACAGAGGTACAACTTACGCCATCGGACGACAGCCCGTTAGCAGCTCTTGCATTCAAAGTAGCCACCGATCCCTACGTAGGCAGGCTCACATTTATCCGCGTCTACTCCGGTATTTTGGAAAAGGGGATGACATTAATGAATACGACTAAAGGGAAAAAGGAGCGTATTTCACGTTTACTAGAAATGCATGCTAACCAACGTAAAGAGCGAAATGAATTTTTTACAGGAGATATCGCAGCTTGCATTGGCTTAAAAAATACCGGAACGGGAGATACCCTATGTGTTGGAAACAGCCCCTTTCTTCTCGAAAAAATGGAATTTCCTGAACCCGTAATTTTCATGGCAATTGAACCTAAATCCAAAGGAGATCGTGAAAAGCTCTCTATCGCCCTAGGAGCCCTTTCGGAAGAAGACCCCACATTCCGCGTCTCTACCAATGAAGAGACAGGTCAAACGATTATTTCCGGTATGGGAGAACTACATTTAGAGGTCCTAAAGGACCGTATGCTACGAGAATTTAAGGTGGAAGCCAATGTAGGAAAACCTCAAGTATCTTATAAAGAAACTATTACAAAAACAGGAAAATCGGACACTAAATTTGTTAAACAGACGGGTGGTCGTGGACAGTATGCCCATGTCTCCCTTGAAATTGAACCAAATGAACGGGGCAAAGGAAATGAAATCGTTAGCAAAATCGTTGGTGGCGTTATCCCTAAGGAATATATCCCCGCATGTATCAAAGGTATTGAAGAGGGGTTGGCTACAGGAGTTCTAGCAGGGTATTCCCTTGTAGATGTCAAAGTTGCAATTGTCTTCGGTTCTTTTCATGAAGTTGACTCAAGTGAGATAGCTTTCAAAATTTGCGCTTCTATGGCAATAAAAGATGCTGCAAAAAAGAGTAGTCCCATCATCTTAGAGCCTATAATGAAATCTTTTGTTACCGCTCCTGAAAATTGTATGGGAGATATTATCGGTGATATCAACCACCGTCGGGGCAAGATTCTCAATCAAACCAATGAACGCAATATGGTGGTCATTGATTGTGAAGTACCTTTAAGTACAATGTTTGGCTATTCTACAACACTTCGCTCTTTAAGCTCTGGGCGCGCTACTTATGTAATGGAGCTAGGACATTTTGAACGCGTGCCTACAAAAATCCAAGACGAAATCATGAAGAAATAGAGGATAAAGTGATGACCAAACCAACTAGAAAAAAAATACGTATTCGACTTAAAGGATATGATCAGAGAATCTTGGATCGCTCTACCATAGATATTGTTGAAACAGCTAAGCGCACAGGAGCTCGCGTTGTAGGGCCCATTCCTCTTCCAACTAAACGTGAAGTGTATACCGTCCTGCGTTCTCCTCATGTCGATCGAAAATCTCGTGAACAATTTGAAATGCGCACCCATGTTCGTATGCTCGACATCTTAAATCCTACGCTCGATACAATCGATAAATTAAAAGTTCTTCCCGTTGCTGCAGGTGTAGATATCAAGATCAAAGCTTAACCCTCACCCTGCATTACATGCAAAAAAAATCTTGAAAACATACAATTACCTTCCTTTAACGATAAGGAATTTTTGCAAACAAACAGATGCATTTTTCTTTTCTTTAGGTTAATGCGAATTCTGGATTAGCTTATAGGGAAAGTTGCAATTTTTCAACTGAAGAAAGGCGTATTGAAGGTTTGTTAGACGATAGTTGATATGTATTGCGCATACTAAAATTGAGAATAGTGCAGCTTAATTTGAGAGTTGCTCAAGTCGAAAAAAAAGGCCTCAACTGCTAATACTAATCGAACAATTAACAGCGAGGCCAAAGGATATGCTAAGAATGGACGAAATTAACAAAATAAGAAAGAGTTTTTTTTCTGAAGGGAAAAATAGAAATCAAATTGCTAAAAAACACAACCGTTCT
>Ga0056116_1000625_pt1 | contig 12352 bp, 9 predicted proteins | sample WorMetOlspDAHAB2_FD_67352 | JGI IMG/M metagenome (GOLD analysis project Ga0056116, IMG submission 67352) | Marine gutless worms symbiont microbial communities from Max Planck institute for Marine Microbiology, Germany - Olavius sp. DAHAB.2 ...
GAGTTATCGCACGAAAAATTGTTCTTTGTTGTCAGCTGACGTTTGACAAACCCGTTTGAAAATCGGCAAAGTAGGCTCCTGTCGCATTTGGATTCTGCGATTCGAGGAAGTAAAAAAAAACATTGGAAATTTGCTTATCCATTTTCACGCAACACACACGCTGCGATGAGTCGATGACATTAATAGGCCTACAGCGCTTATGTCTACAATACATTAAGCTTACATTACTTTAAGCATACATCACACTGTACATTACGCTACTGTTCTACCGAAACTGTTGAAAGCTGCAGGGCTGTATTTGTCAAATTTCCTCGGGGGGAGTCAGAATTTTGGGTTTTGACATCCGCACTGGGATAGAATGAACTGCGCCATTGACACTGTGCTATACACTGTTACAGTGCTGGAGCTTGCATCCGGAATGGTCGATTGGGGAATTAAAATCGACCCCCTGGATCTGTTTATGAATATCAGTAGGGTGTCAGACGTTTTAGGCAAGGGGGTCTAACGCTCCTACCACCGACAAATACAGCTCTGGAAACGTGTGTACTTATTCCTTAACCACTGGAAAGTGAAGTCATCTGTGATTGTCTGTTGCACTGCAGAATGAATATTTCGAAGGTTACAAACAGTCTCCGAGACGCGAGGATGACATTGCAACAGTCAATGCTGGAATGCGAGTTTGGTTCGAAAATTCGAAGAAGCGGATTAAAGACATCGTCTTGTGCTTCGGAGGCATGGCTGCCACCACTGTCGTTGCCACGAAAACTGCAAAACAGCTGATGGGCAGGTTTGCTGCTTTACGTATATGGCAGGTTTCCCGATAATAAGCAAGAGTCAGTTTAGGCCTAAAGGCAAGAGTTGAGAGTTACAGTTGAGAGGAGCCTCAGCTCTGAGGAGGAGTCTCATGCACTGGCAGCCGAGCCCTTTTTTCCCATAGTAAAACCTATCTGTCAATAGTGTGGGCCTGTTCATGGCGTGTCTCATCGTCATCGTCGTTAATGCATAGTCGGAGTGGACTGCTGTGGAGCGCCACAAGTCATCTGGGGGAGTGGTTGTTTTGACGCAGCTGATCCACGCACCGACCTCGCGACGACCAGGACAACGCTTCCAGTCAGTCGACACTGTATGGAAATCTGTCGAGTGACGAATCGGCTTGGATTCTTGGTTGGAGTTGATGCTGCTAGTCGCCGAAAACAGCAAATTAGCGTCACTTGCTGATTATGTCATTTATTGAGCATGCTGGGATTTCTGGGTTCCGGACACGGTCCTGAGCATCTGTCGTTGGAGCATCTGCATGGACGCTGACTGAGCCAGTGCTGCTTAGTGGCTAAATAGGCAACAATACCCTTCTCTCCCGGGGATGTCTCCTGTTACTGCTACGTTTCTATTTTCATTTGCCAAGCAGCCGTCGTAAAATGATATCCACGTAGACCATGTTGTTGCTGACTTAGCTGTGTCTGGTGTGGATCAGCAAGTGAAGTTGAGATTTGGAAAGTAAATTTGTTCATGTGACATCTTGCGGAATATCAGTATCACTATTGTGGCATCACGATGACTGATGAAAAATTTACGTGCGAATTACAGTGTAAAGACGAGTGACTGAGACTAGAGAATTCGATCTGGTCATGGTTAGTTATAAATTGCTATGTAATTGCGTTACAGGGAATGGGACGACGATATTGTGGCGATGGCGAGTGCGTCACTGTTGGAAGAGATGCCAATACCTGGCGGCTCGCCCGGTGGCATGGAAGCATTTCGCTGCACTCTAGCTGCAAGCTTTTTCTTCAAGTTCTATTTGACAGTCAGACTCTGGCTAGAACAGAGATGGGCAAGTTCACAAATTAAAAGCTGTTACTTTTTCCATTTTCGCCACCAGAAATAAATTATGATCAACCAAAAAGCAGATTCATGGAAACATACAAGAACCGCCAAACCAGTTTATTCATAATGTCGCACTGAACCGAATTTAAACAGAACTTAACTGATAGCGAAGAAAAGAAATAAAACTGATAGAAAAATAATAGGTTAGCCTCGTTACGTATGTAGGCTAATAATTACAAATGCACCTAAGTTAACGCACGACCATTATCAATAACTGTTAGCATGAATTCATTAAAATTTGATATCCTCTCTATAATCATACAACTCTTCTTAGACGCGAAATTTCGTGATACTATTGCAGTAAACCTACTGGTAGTATATTTGTGACGGTGATATGACTGTGGATATGCATTTAGAGCAGGCTTAGTTTTCAGAATTTTCGCAGAAGCCAAGCTTCAATATAAACGAAGTAGGATTACAGTCTGCATGGATAAGGTGCTAAAGTGTGTCATTTCGAAATACAGTTCCGTCATTCGGTGCATGGCATATCTGACAGAAAAACTGTGTCGCGAGTAGCGTTAAACTCCACTCACTCGCTCACTCACTCCTCGAGTGACACTTGGCCGAAACCCAGTGCAGGAGTATTACGTCATTTTTTCAATAATTTATTATTATGTCTGGTTGCTCTGCCACTTTGCGTCGATGTGTTACTAGCCGACGTTGTACAAGACCGTTGTTGCGGCCGCTCACAGAAGCGCAACCAATAAGCACCACAGACCCGCCAGTTCCGGAGTCCAGCTGTATGAGCAGTTAGACAGCGAGCGCATGCACCAGTTGGATGCTGTCGGTCGTCCGTTGCCTCATCTGTCAGCGCAGAAACACTCGACTGGTGAAGCTGTTTTCGTCGATGACATGCCTCACTACAGAGGTAAGGATCGCGTCCCACGTGATCAGTCATTGCAAATGAACTGCAAATAATGGTAACATGGACACGTCTAGCATGCGTGCTGGTGATAATATTGATGCGGTGGCGATGTACAGATGAACTGTATCTGGCTCACGTGCTGAGCACCAAAGCCCATGCTCGTCTCGTGAACGTTGATCCGTCTGAGGCACTGAGCATGAGTGGAGTCATCGACTTTCTCTGCTATAAAGACATTCCGGCGAAAAACAACTACATGCTGCTATACTCGTTGCAGCATGAGGACGAAACCGTATTTGCCACAGATACGGTAAGTGACGGTCGAACGAGAACCCAAGAGCTATTTCATTTTTGCTTTGTTGTGTGGTTTCAAATATCTGCTAAGCTTGTCTATTAAGCATCGATCATTCATTCGATGTCCGTCTTGTGGTAGTCCTGTACACTTTGTCTGTAATTTGCTGTCCTGCATTTTCATTCGCCCGAATAGACCTTCAAGTGACCTTTTGACAGAACGATGAAAACGCTAAATTATCACTAACAATTGGCTACACATTCCACGATAGCGTATTTGGCACCAAATGCAAAAGGTTGCTTATGCCCTGGTTCAGACGTAGAACAGTTTTATTTCTACTCTGTACGTTAGCATCATGCAATACGTTGCTGCAAGTTCAGGCAACCATGAGTTGTCTGGAATTCGAAATAGTTTCTGTGCGTCAGGTGACATGCGAGGGACAGATCATCGGCGGAATTTTGGCTGAAACAAGATCTCAAGCACAACGAGCGGCGAAAGCTGTCAGAGTCACTTACGAAGACTTGAAGCCAATCATAACAATTGAAGTGAGAAATCTCGTTGTTCTTTGTTCTATTTTGATCGGTCGCAAACATAGGCTATATACTGCTTTGTCGTTGAGTAAGGTTAAACGTCCTACCCGATGCACAATAGATCGTTCCCTCTTCGTCAAGCGAATGCAGTCGGTGATTAATTCTGCTGCTCGACTGGTGAATTCCGTGTTTTACTATGACCGCATCACGCCGCTCCTTACACAGCTGCGCCAAATATAGTATAGATATTTGGCTGCACTGGCTGAATGCACCAGAGCGGATCGAGTTCAAGCTGGCCGTCTTGTCAGATGTACCTCGCTGACGAATTTCACCAGTGGCCTGATGTTGAGGTTCGTCAGTATATCCGCTCTGATTCGCCATCATTGGATGTTGTCCGACTCACCCGTTTTTCAACCATCGGCATTAGTTTCCGGCATTAGTTTTTCGAGCTTTTCCGGTCGCTGCTTCCCGACTGTGGAACACTCTGCCACAGAACGTCACGTCGGCGTCGTCACTGACTGTTTTCTGAAAATGCTTGAAGACCCATTTCTTCAATCGTTCATTCCCACAAATCCCAACAGTGTAATTGATCTTCTTACTTACTTACTTACTTACTTACCGTACTGTTGAAAAATCGGAAGAGCGATTCTCCGAAATTTTTTTCCAAAATCCAGTTTGTTAAAGTAAACAACTGCTTGTTTGAGTTTGTCCGAAGGCAGTCATGTGAGGTCGGCATACGTAGTAGTGTACTCTGCCGTTAGCATATCGCGACCTAAACTGTCATTTGTGGTGTCACGCAACTGCAGCAAGCGGTTTCTGCGAAGTCCTTTCATGCTCCAACTGAAGAAGTTTGTCGAGGAAATATGTCGGAAGCTGTCGAGATGGCGGAATATGTGCTTGAAGGTGGCATCCACATCGGAGGCCAGGAACACTTCTATCTGGAAACGCAAGCTTGTCTTGTCGTTCCCAAAGGAGAAGACGGAGAGATGGAGATTTTCTCGTCAACTCAGCATCCAGCTTCCGTCCAGGTAACATAACGACATTAACTCACAGTGCGCACACATGCTATATACGTGGGAGGTTTTGAGGTCGCGCTCAATTGTCAACATGACTATTGTCCCACATCCGTTGAAACGCTACACTCTGTCGACTGCTCGGCCTTGTTTATGCTGCATCGTGAAGGTGTCTGCATTGGTGGGCACACCCATGTGCATCAGCATCACTACTTTCCACTCATAACATACACTTCAGAGTGGCGTCTGCATTTTAACCAACTCACATGCATACTTACTTATTTACACCGTGACTTCTAGTCACTGTTCTAAAAGTTTTGATCAAGGAAGCTCTAGACTGCTGGAAATATCGATCGAAAACTGTTTTCGATGCAGGAAATGGCGGCCGGTGTTCTTGGCGTCGACTTTAACAAGATTGTCTGTCGTGTCAAGCGACTCGGTGAGTGGCGACTTGTTTCTGTGAGACATCAACCGACAGTTGAAAGCTAATCACATTAGTACGCCAGCAGTTGATAGCCGCTTAAGTTGCAGCACCATTCATCGAGTCGTTCCAGCATCATGACGAGAAGTTTTCTTTTCCATAAATCCTGCTGTCGATAGCAGATTTTTTTTGTCATTGTCTTCAATAGTCTTAGAATAGACTTGATTACTTAGACCTCTATAATAAGCTTGATGACTAATTGATTGATTTAGCTCACTACTAACAACAGTCCGCCAAATGTTGCGATAACTAAATTAAGTGTTCTCGCAAAATATCGATAAAACAAACACATAATTATGGTGTGATTCAGTTGTATACAACACGTAATCACTGGTTATATGATGCTACAAAAGGTGGCGCTTTTGGCGGCAAAGAGACGAAGCCAACGATGATAGCCTTACCGGTCGTCGTTGCTGCGCACAAGTACGTGTTCGCGCTTTCTGCGATTTTCTGCTTATTTTATGCGCAAGTTAGAACACGATCGGAAATGTATTGTGCAAACGTTGATTGTGTAATGTAGTCTTCGTGAGTTTGACTGTCGTCGAATGCAACTATTTTTGTGCACGCAGGCACCAGAGGCCAGTGCGTTGTATGCTCGACAGAAACGAGGACATAATTATGACGGGAAAACGCCATCCGTTTGCAACCAAATATCGCGTATGAAATCATCGTGTTTTTCTTTCTTTTCGAATTTTAGTTTGCGTTATATGCTTCGTTTTTTGTTGTGCCATATCTTCTGAAACCCAACTAATGAAGCATGCCTCTACTTCACCTTTGTCTGTAACGTGTGTCAACTTGCTTGCAATTATTGTTGCAAACTTCCCGTTAGCACATTTCCCATTTCATTTTCACGGTGTTTGCACAGTGTACCAAATTTCGTACACAATGTTATTTTTAATGCCATCGTTTTAGCCGATTTATCGATTAGGCCTATACCTGATGTTTTGTTAGTTGTTATGGTGATGCAAAAGTTTGTGAAATAGTTTTGCGAATTTTGGAGCATCGTGTTGGCCTTTGTTTCTGCGTGTTGCAGGTTGCTTTCAACAGTGACGGAAAAATTGTTGGTCTTGAAATGGATTTATTCAGCAACGGCGGAAACACACTGGAATTTTCGTCATATGTTCGTAAATGATCTTCTTTCAACTTAAAGTATATGTGCTTATTACTAATGAACTGACTACGGCTACAGTTTTGTAAAAGCAGGTTTTAAAAGCTCGACTTTTCCATTTAACTTCCTAAAAACTCTTCTCAGCAACAAGACCACAACCAAACCAAAACGACGTCAGCTGAAAGGCGACTTTTGACATGTATATGAGAATTCTACTTCAAATATAATAGTAGAATAGTTACTTATCTTCTTTCTTGTTTAATTACTTATACAACGTAACCTACTGTTGGATATTGTGTGCAAAAATAATTCGCATCGCTACAGTTTGCAGATTCCAAGTTCTTGTCATCAGAAGTTCTTAAGTTCATCACTTGTTTGGTTATTTGATTTCGTACGACAACCGAGCATCATCACTGAAGTGACTAACGCGTCCGAAACTGAAGCCACACCTGTATAGGCTATTGTGTAACGCTCACTAACCTAACCTATGGGTGACTGTATGACTGCGTCGACTGCTCGTGCCGTAACCAGTAGAAAAAGTGTATAATGCTGCGAATAATGCCAAATGCTGTAGGTGATGGGGCGTGCCTTGTGTTCCTGTGACAATTGCTACAACATTCCGAATTTCCGTGCAACCGGATATGTGTGCAAAACCAACTTGGCGTCCAACACTGCTTTCAGAGGTTTCGGCGCTCCGCAGGCTTTGATCGCCTGCGAGAATATGATCAATGATGTTGCCGCGTTCCTCCACATCGAGCCATACAAGGTATAATTGGACGACAAGTTTGTTAATCTAATCCAAATTATTGTTTTCAAAAGAGTAAGTTTTTGTCAAGGAAATTGCATATTTTGGCCTGAATTGAGCGTGCTAAGTTACACGCAGCCTACATATGAATGACGAAAATATGTACGAATTTTTCTTAGCTAAATATGTAATGAGAACAAAGTAAATAAAGTGCAGTAAAAACTTGATAAAATAATGGATGGATAAGATAAAGGACAGAATATATTAGCTCTAGATGAACAAATTTATTCGTTAAATCGAATTACTGCTTGCTGGTTTGTCAGTATACGTTGGACTCTGTGTTCATAACGTGTGCGCTTTCTTTGCAGGTGCGCGAAATGAACCTGTATAAGGAAGGTGACATGACGCCGTACGGACAGAAGTTAGAGCGTGTGACGCTGGGTGACTGTTGGACTGAGTTGCTGACACAAAGCAACTTCAAGTGTCGCAGACAACAAGTGGACACATTCAACAAGTTCGTATGCGACAAGCATTCTTTACGAAATACGAACACTTTACAAGGATTTCTGCAGTCAAACGACATAATAAAAATTGGAGTGTCACAACCAATTTTTTCCGGCTCTTTGTGCCAGACGTGTGCCCCCACTTTCAAATTCGTTCCGGTGCCACTGTTTGTACTGAAGTGACTGAATTGTTGAACTGTTTGAACCGTTATGCAACACTTACTTAAAACTTAACTGCTTGCGCATTAGACGGATTTAAACTGTAATACGATAGGCATTTGGTTCCAATCGTTATATATGTGAAATGCGTACAACGCCATCGATCTAATAAATATTAATAAGTAATAAAATAATAAATAAGTATAGGCCTAATTGTTTTCTATACAGTACTTGCATTTTCACGTTTCACATTTTCCACCTCTGCAGTTTTGTGCCACATTTTCATGTCTCGCATTTTCAGTCGCTCTGTTAGTTTAATTCATTTTTGTCAGACATCTGTAGTTGGTTCTCTTCTACTTTGTTGCAGTTATCGCACATTATATGCGTCAACTTTATTATTTTGGCGCAAAGCCGCAGGTTAAGGATTGAGCAAAGCATGGCTAACGGCGTCAAATGAGCCGAAGTAGGCCTAAGTCGCCGCATGGAAACGATTCATGGATAATTAAACAAGTGTAACGACGAATATATACAATTTCACTTTTTACACAATACTTTCTGAGTTGTAAAATTATCACACCTATTCCATGATTTTATTTTGCGTTTAAGTTTTAGCATCTAATTAGAGGGATTTTTTTCTGGTGATACTTATACTACCATAGCCCTGTCCCAGAAAAACGCTAAAATAACGCCATCAACTTGATACTATAGACACGCTTTAGCTCCCTTAATGGAAGTCACGAAAGAACGTTTATAGCTGGTCTAATTTTTTTCCTTTTTTTCTTATTTATTTACTTACTTGCCTAACGCTGATGGTGCCAATGCTGTGGTTGTGCAACAGAACGAACCGTTGGAAGAAACGAGGCATTTGCGTCTCTCCAATGAAACATATGGTCGGCTTCGGCGCGCCCGTTGAGGAACAGGTCTGTAGTGAACAGTTGAACGAGCAGTTATTAGCAATTCGTAAAAACAGTAATTAGCAATTACTTCTTTTACGATTTTTATCATTTTTACTTTAGTAATTTTATGTGTAATTTGAAAACTGTTTTAGTGTTTTGTTGCGTTCTGTTTGTATTGTTTACTTTTCTAGTGATTTTATTATTTTCAATAGTACAGTAGTTTTAGGCGCTTGCGTAGGCTGTCGGTGTACCATGTGTACAATGTTTATAACGAATATATAAATAAATAAATAATAAATTTGAGTGATTGAATGGCCAATGACAGCAAGTCGCTATGCAGACTCGAAAGTCATCATGCAGTTTTCATTGCAACAAAACAACTCGATGATCCTATATACGAAGCAGTATCAATATCGTATGGATATGATAAGTAGTCTGGTTTTGTCTTCGTGCTTGAATTCAAAATGACACAGAACCCCAATTGTGGAACACCACTTCAACTAGGCCCAACTACTTGCGTACTTGCTTTACATTGTTCCAAAGTTTACTAATTCAGTATTTCGAATAGGCCTGTTATGAGACACATAAAACATAATAGCTTCGCAGCGCTGCTAAACGAAAACAAGGAGTGAAAACGGTTGCGTCGTTGACGATGCAGTTAAAATGTATTTAACCGACTCGAGTGTAACAGTGGAAAACTGGTGTGTGGCAGGGTGGAGCGCTTGTGCATGTTTTTACGGACGGATCAGTGCTACTGTCTCATGGAGGCGTAGAAATGGGTCAAGGTCTGCACACGAAAATGGCTCAGGTTGGTCGAAAACGAAATTTGACACAAATCCACATACTCAGACATTTTCCTGGCGCATCAATTTTAGTCGTTGTCCGATTTGTTATGTGTTTAGTATATCACAATGCGTCGCGTCGGACGCAACACAAACCGACAGGAATATTCGTGTCGTGAAGCTGCACAAAGGGAAGGGAAGGAAGAAAGGGATTTGTATGGAGAAAAGGAGAAGGATAGGAATCGAAGGAGAGAGATGTGAGGGAGAGGAGGGGGGAAGCATGGAAGAAAGAAATGAAATTAAAGGAAGGGGAGTGAAGGGAGTGGACACGATGGAAGGTAGACACAGTGAAGGGAGTGGACACGATGGAAGGTAGACACAGTGAAGGGAGTGGACACGATGGAAGGTAGACACAGTGAAGGCTGGGGAGATTGAGAATGTCATCTATGCTTAACTGTTGCATTCGCAGTGTTTAGGGCTGTTGACGCAATTTAACGTTGTGACAACGGGAAACATTTGCTGTCGTGTGGTGTTGAGGTGGCAAGTCGTGTGTTGGAGATTCCTGTGTCGTTTATTCACATCATCGAAACCAGCAACAGCACTGTTCCGAACGCATCGCCTTCTGCTTCCAGCCTCTGCACCGATCTCTATGGAATGGCGGTCGTGGTGAGCGACTCATTCGCAGCAGTGTATATAACGGCTTTTTCAGACGCGTGCAGCCAGAAGTAGTTTGAGTGTTTGCCTGACAGACGCGGCGTCTAACTAAGGGATGCTATGGCACTGACAGCCAGTCGCAGAAAATGAAATTTGCTGTCAGTTAGCAATAATGGGCTTGGGGTGGTTTGATGCGTAGGCTGGTTACACATAACACGAGCATCCGTCCTATCAATTCGGGGCTTATTAATTGCGCTTTTCCTTTCTCAGTTAGGCGTAAGCGCGGGTCAGGCAGACGGCCGGACGGACGGACGGACAGACGACATACACCGCAACCGATACCGTGTTGGTCGCGTTGTATCGATCCCACATAATGGATCCCAAATGGAGGGCCGCATTACTAACAATTTTTGTCTATATCGATAGCGACCTCAATGCGCTGCTACTGTACAGTGTTGATGTAGAGTCTGCAGTCGATACATAGCACATGCTGCAAAGTGCGTTTTTGTTGCAACTATTCAGAACGCCTGTCGCACTCTCATGACTCGAATTGAGCCTTACAGGAAAGCACGTCCGAACGACGCATGGAGAGATTGGGTGCACGCTGCATATACCGATCGCGTTAGCCTATCAGCCACAGGATTCTATAGGTTAGACTGGCGTTCTATTTAATGTACTTAAAACAAGTAGGATTAACTACAATTACCACGAGTTCTGTGAGACAGTGTCCTGCAGGGAAAAATCACTATACCTTTTCTTTTGAGACAGAACAATTTGAGTAGGCCTATGTTATCAGGTTTTATTATTTCCGAATTTATCATTCGCTATTCGCGAAGAAATACAAAAAATGTAATTCCAACATTTGTGTTAATGTGTGTGTGCGACAGATGTCCGACAGAAAGTAGCGAGGCTGACATTTATCATTACGCATCTTTCGGCGTCGGATGCACAGAAGTCGAGATCGATTGTCTAACTGGAGATCACACGGTTGGCTGCCGCTGCTTAAGTTCAGTTGCAATAACAGATCACAACAACGTAAAACAGATGTAGGCTTACACGTGAGTGCAGGAGAAAGCGTATTTTAAACGCAACAAAAACAGAATAGGTTTAAAATGTCGTTGTCGTTGCTGTGGTTTGTTTGTGATGAGCGGCTTCTCGGGATGAGGTTGTACAATTGTACTGTCAAACGAACGCTACTGAACTCGTTTCACAGCCAGTGCGCCGTGAGCCATGGCCCTCTAAATCATGACTGAGAGGGCTGTGCGTGAGCGTGCTGATACGTGTGCAGGTTCTACGAACAGACATCGTGATGGACGTCGGCAAAAGTATTAATCCGGCGATCGATGTTGGACAGATCGAAGGTGCTTTTATACAGGTTGGTAAGCTAAACCAACTTCTGCCCACGCTATGTTAGTAATTTTACGTTATGCTACGATTAATTAATAGCAACTCACTGGATATACATGGTAGCCAAAAGAGTAAGCCACTAGCAAATTATCAAAAAATCGTATTAACTCGTATTAAAGCCTGCCAGTGAGATTTTTTTTGTCAAATCAAAGTATCAATCAAGTACTATAATAGTATTTGTTGGTATTAAATATCCTGTGCGTGACCTACTTTGTGACCTCAATAACTATGCATGAGCACCCTGACCCGCAGAGTATAGCGATATGCATCACATACGGTAAATGATGTCAGCGCTCCCTCTGGCATCAGGTCGTATTCAGCTGTGAATTCCATTCCTAAACAATCTTTTAGATGGATATTTATGTAAAAAAATTCTTTTACTTCCTTATTTTTTCTAGTTTTCAATACGCTTTAATCATATTACCCGTATCGCAGCTTCAAATACAACAACTGATAACGTCACAAATATTAGGTCACACATACAAAATTATAATATTCTCATGTTAATTTTATACTCAAAATCGATGAAAATGTAGCCTCATTGGTGGTTTTAATACGATTTGCGCACTTCACGCACGCCTGCAGTGTAGACGTTGTGTTTACCTACACGTGAATTTTCGTAAAGGAAATTGCATAATTGCTTCTGATCGCATTATTGCTCTCCTGTGAACTGAACCCAGTCGATGAAGTACGTTCTATGTTTGCTAGTATCAGTCTAGTGAATTTATCTAGTGAAGACCACTTTCGAAATGACCTAAACTGTATCAGGTGGGTGGGGCACAGTTATACTCACTCACTCACTCACTCACTTATTCCGCTCTTACACACTGACGTCAGTGTGCGTGCGTGCACTTTCTGGCGGCCATTTCTGATAACAAGCAAGAGTTGTTGGATACTGTTGCTAAGCACCGTTTCGTACAGAAAATATATGTTTTAAGCGAGTAAATTCTTTCTACGTTGACAAAATATCGTAACGACGAACTTCCGTCAGTTAAAGCTGCCGATTTAGTTAACTATGTCGTATTAGCAAGTGTGTATA
>Ga0056116_1000626_pt1 | contig 12349 bp, 12 predicted proteins | sample WorMetOlspDAHAB2_FD_67352 | JGI IMG/M metagenome (GOLD analysis project Ga0056116, IMG submission 67352) | Marine gutless worms symbiont microbial communities from Max Planck institute for Marine Microbiology, Germany - Olavius sp. DAHAB.2 ...
GGGATATTCCTGGCTTCAGGAAGAAAAAGTATTTGTGGCTGACGCCCTGGCCCAAGGCAAACTGTATCTGGGTATCTGTTTCGGAGCCCAGCTGCTGGCGGAAGCTTTAGGTGGGAAAATTTTTCCCAATGAACACAAAGAAATCGGCTGGCATGAAGTATCTTTAAATCACCGAGGCCGGAAGTCTTTTCTATTTCATGATGTTCCGTCGTCCTTTGTCACCTTTCATTGGCACAGCGACCACTTTTCCCTGCCCGACAACTGCACCCGGCTGGCTTTCAGCCGGCCCACCGAGAATCAGGCTTTCGTAAACAACGAACGGCCGGCGGTAGGTCTCCAGTTTCACCCCGAATACACCCGTGACATGGTCAAGTATTATGCCACTGAACACAGCCAGGATTGGGTGCCGGATTTCTATGTCAGCAGCGGAAATGAGGTTCTGGCCCGGACCGAAAAACTACCGGATACCTATTGGCTGATGGAGGCCTTGCTGAACAACATGGAGAAAAATTTTTCGTAGTCAGCTGATTTTCGATTTAATTGAATCTTACCAGTTAAGATCCAATTTGCACGCCTCAAACCTGAACGGAAACAGGAGGAAAAAATGAATGCAGATCTGGCCATTATTAACAGCAAGGTAGTTACGGTCGACGGAGAATTCAGCGTCAAGGAGGCAATCGCCGTCAAAGAAGGCAAAATCGTAGCTGTCGGCAGCAACGACGATGTCAAGCCCTTCATCACATCCGATACAAACGTACTGGATCTCAAAGGCAAACCAGTTTTACCGGGTATAAACGAATCCCACATGCATGCACCTTTTTTCGGGGCCAGTCGGCCGCCGTTGTCCCTCGACCTGACCTATCCCACCGTCCAATCAATTCCCGATATGGTCGCAGCACTCCAAGAAAAGGTGGCTGAAGTTGAGCCGGGCGAATGGATTCGGGGATTCGGCTGGGACCAGAGCACCCTGGAAGAGTGCCGCGACGATCCATCCAAATTACCCCGCAAATGGGATCTGGATGCGGTGTCGCCGGATCATCCTGTCGCTTTTACAGATTTCTCGGTCCACACCCTGCTGGTTAACAGCAAGGCCCTTGAATTAGCGGGAATCACCAAAGACACCCCGGATCCGCCCTCGGGAGAAATGGAGCGGGACGAAAACGGAGAACCCACCGGAATCCTGAAAGAACCCGGTGCCCAGGCACTGGTGGCGGCGCATGTACCGCTTTTAACCCGCGAGGAAAAGAAAACCGCCCTGCTGACAACCTTAAAGCACCTGAATGCCAACGGCGTGACGAGCTTTACCGATGCAGCCATCGGACCTGGCGGTGAAGACTTTCTATATGGTGTGATGAGTACGGAATTTGTCGATCTTTATCAGGAGTTGCTGGCAGAGGATAAATTATCGGCGCGCGTGACCGTCTTGCTGCTTTTAGGAGATTACGGCGCGCTGACATACGAAGATTTGGAAAACGGTCTTAACACGTTTAAAGTGCCGTCCGGGTTTGATAAAACGTATCTTCAATTTTCAGGGGTCAAAATTTTTGCCGATGGTATTCCATTAACCTATACCTCATGGATGAACGAGGATTACGTCAGCGGTGACGCCGGTCACGGTACATCGGTCATACCCGGTGATACCGATGACCAACAGCGCAAAAATTTGATAGAAATGATCAAACTGGTTCACCGGCACGGTTTTCAAATCGGATTGCACGCTACCGGTGACCGGGCCATCGATGCTGCGATTGACGGCTTTGTCGAGGCCATCAATGAAGTTCCCGGTGGCAATCCGCGCCACTACATTATCCACGGTGATTTTATCAGCCCGGAGAAAGCTAAGGTCCTGGCCCAAAACAACTTGGGAATCGCAATGCAGCCCTTCATCAGTGTGATGATATCCGACTTTGAAGCAGCTGTTGTTGGGGAACAGAGAGCCGCTTATGAATGGCCCACCCGTACGGTTTTGGACGCCGGCGCCAATCTGACCAGCAGTTCCGATGCCCCGGTGACCTATCCCAACTGGAGATTGGGAGTACAGGCCGCCGTGCTGCGAGAAGGCCTGGTATCGGGTAAAGTAAGCGGGCCGGAAGAATGCATCACGGTCGAAGAAGCCATCCGATCCTACACTATCAACAGCGCCTGGCAGGATCGCATGGAGGATATCAAGGGTTCCATCGAAATCGACAAAGTGGCAGATTTCTGCATCATTGGAGATGACATATTAACCGTGGATCCCCACAAAATAGGCGAAATTCCAGTATTGATGACCATTGTGGGAGGCCGGATCGTCTTTGATGATAGTGCCGGCGCCTTTAGTTAGGGGGAAATGAATGGATTTGTTGAAACGCGAAAACTACTCATCGGGCGCCCCGTTTGAAGATAAGGCCGGCTACAGCCGGGCCGTAAAAGTCGGCAACATGGTTTTCGTCGGCGGCACCACCACCACAAATTCTAAAGGGGAAGTTGAGGGTGTCGGGGACGCTTATCTTCAAACTAAAATTATCCTCCAAAAAATCGAAGAAGTATTAAACCGGGCCGGCGCCAAAATGTCCAACGTTGTCAGGGTCCGCTTTTATGTCACGGATATCAATCGCGGCCAGGACTATATCAAAGCCTATTCGGAATGGTTTAAAGATATCAGACCGGTGATTACCATGGCCGAAGTCAAGGGCCTTGCCCGCCCGGATCATCTGGTGGAAATCGAGGCGGACGCCGTCATCGGCTCCTATCTGACTTCCCGGTTGACATAACAGCCACTTCTATATTAAACGTGATTTGAAATACTGAATTCAAATCAGCAATTGCCTAAGACTTAACACATTAGACTCTCATCACATCGAAAAACAATTATTAGACAACCAATCAGAAAAATTTCTCCGATTTCTGAAATTTTTCGACTTCTCAAAGGAGGTGATAATCAGAAAGGGTTAATTGGGTAGAATTCGATATCAATGAACTTCCTGACGTCAAGCCGCGGGAATCGACGTATGATAAATTCTATCCTGACGCAGCAAACAACAGGAAATTAAACCCGGCAGATTTCGCAATCTCACCCCCACATTCATTGTAATCTGCGGAATCTGTGGATTAAAAAAAGGAGGGCCATGAAAGTGAAACGGATAACTATTTTAATGACAGTCGTTCTGGTTGCTATTTTCATTACTACCTTGCCGATGGGCCATCTAACGGCCGATGCTGTTGGCAAGACATACCGCTTAAAAATTCAATCCGCCTATCCGCGCAGTGACCCTTCTATGGAACTGTTGAAAGATTTCGCAGCAACGGCGAAAAGAATGAGTAAGGGGCGCATTAGAATTCAGGTGTTCGCCGATCCTGAGCTCGTCCCCGCTGAACAGCTGTTCGAGGCAACCCAGAAGGGAACCCTGGATATGCTGCATGCCGTCGCAGCCATGTGGGGCGGCATTCTGCCGATCGGTGAAGTGGAGTTTGGACTGCCTTATGCCTATAATCTCCCCGGTGAGCCGGATATTTTCACTGCCGGAAAGCAGATCCGGGATCTATTTTATAATACCGGCTATGTGGAATTGCTGCGTGAGGAGTATGCCAAACAGGGCCTTTACTGGCTGGATGTTCATTCCTATGGCCCCATTTTCACCATGTCAACCAAGAAAATCACGAGCTGTGATGACATGCAGGGATTAAAATTCAGGGTCGAAGGATCCTGGGCCGATTATTACAATGCCCTGGGGGCCCGCGGCACGTATATCAGCGGTATGGAAGCCTATATGGGACTAAAGCTGGGCACTATCGATGCATCCCAGTGGGATGTCAGTGCCATCACCGGACTGAACTGGCATGAAGTTGCGCCCTACTGGCTTATGGGCGGACAGAATGATGTGGTTGTGGGGCATATTTTGTTTAATCAGAGATCCTGGGATGCACTGCCGGACGATCTCAAAGATGTAATGACCGCCGCCGCTGAAGATTATTTTAATAAACTCCTCAAGATCTATGTCGGCGAACTGAAAAAAGTGGATGATCTCGTAAAGGCCGGAAAAGTCATTAAAAGCGAGATTAATGCAGCCTGTGACCGCAAACACGAAGAAGCGGCCCTGGTACTCTGGGACAAAATAGGTCAGAGAGATCCTGCCGCGGCCAAAGCCATTGGTATCATCAAAGACTGGAGAAAAACCCTGAAATAATGTGTGATCGTAAAAAATCGCACAAATTTCTCCAACAATATTAACCGAAAAAAGCCAGGAGGGTGCTTTGGTACCCTCCTGAAGTTTTTGCCCGGTTTAACCGGATTATATTCGTTGGTTAGGTCTCCCGGTATAATCCGATATAAGAGGTGGCTGCCATGGGTCAAACCGTCGATAAATTTTTTGCGTGGGTCGATAAAGTGGTTGAAAAATCCAGCAGGATTGTCTGCTATCTGGTTTTTTTGATCATGGTCATCACCGCTACTGACGTGACCGCCAGGTATGTCTTTAACCATCCACTTGTCTGGGGCTGGCTCACGAACCGATTGTTGTTCGGTGTTTTCATCCTCTTTGCAGGTGCCTATACACTGTATAAGGGTGAGCATATCCGCATCGAAATCTTTTACGACCACTTTCCGCCAACATTGAAAACAATTTCACGCTGGATTTCCCTGGCCGCCTTTTTAGCTTTTATGGGGGTTCTGGTATGGCAATCATCCTGGATGGGCTGGAACTCACTGATGATGAAAGAAAAAGCGGCCGGAGCCTTTCGCATTCCTCTGTATCCGTTTAAGCTGCTCATACCCATAGTGGCTTTTTTGTTTCTGCTAGAGGGCATCTCTTATTTCAGGCGACGCGATATTTGATCACCAAGGATAAAGCACTATGAGCATCGGATTGTCGACAATCCTTTTATTTGGCGGTCTTCTGTGCCTCCTGGCCATGGGCGTTCCGGTTGTTTTCGCCCTGGGCGGCATCAGTGTGCTGATCACTTTTTTATTGGATGGAACCAATGGGCTGTACATCATCGCCACCACCACTTACCGCCAGATTACGGACCCGGGCCTGATTACCATCCCCTTGTTCCTGTTGATGGGAAATTTCTTAATCCATTCCGGAATTTCCGATCGCCTGTTTAAAGCTTTAAACGTCTGGCTGTCAGGCATAAGGGGTGGGCTGGCCATTGTGTCCGTCGGTGTCTGCGTCGCCCTGGCCATGTGTGGGGGGTTCGGTCCCGGCATCCTCACCATGGGACTAATCGCTGTGCCCGCCATGCTCAAGCAGCGCTACGATAAATCCTTGGCCCTTGGAAGCGTCATGGCCGGCGGTGTTCTGGGGGAGCTCATCCCTCCCAGCATCATCATGATCATTTTTGCCTATATATCACGTATTTCCATTGGCAAAATCTTTTTTGGCGGGGCCATACCGGGGTTTATCACCGCCAGCCTTTACATCATCTATATAACAGTTAGGTGCCATCTTCAGCCGGAACTGGCCCCCAAAACGGAAGAAGAAGCCACCTGGAAAGCCAGGCTGGCATCATTGAAAGATATCGTTCTGCCCACCCTGCTGGTAGTTCTGGTACTGGGTTCCATCTTTTTGGGAATCGCTACGCCCACCGAAGCTGCCGGTGTGGGCGCTTTTGGATCCTTCGTCATTTGCATTATTTACGGTCGCTTAACCTGGAAAGTCATCACAGATTCCTGCATGGAAACCATGAAAATCAGCGGCATGGCGCTGTGGATTCTGGTTACGGCCAGCCTTTTCGGTGTGGTCTACACCAGTGCGGGAGCCCAGGAAATGGTGATGGAACTGATTGAAGGGCTGACCGTTAATCGCTGGCTGATTCTGGCCGCCATGCAGTTTATTCTGCTCATATTCGGTATGTTCATGGACGACTATGCGGTATTGACAATCTGCGCACCGATCTTCATCCCGATTGCCGTGCTACTGGGTTTCGATCCTACCTGGTTTGCCATTATCTTTATTCTCAACATGCAGGTGGCATACCTGACGCCGCCTTTTGGCTGGGCCTTGATTTTAATGAAAGGGGTCGCCCCCCCGGAGATCCACACCAAAAACATCTGGCAATCAGTACCGCCATTTGTCGCCATTCAGCTGCTGGTATTGCTCTTAACCATGCTATTTCCTCAACTGGCTCTGTGGCTGCCTGAAAAAATGTTGTAGCTTTTTAAAAAATCCTTGTAATAAATTGACATTTTCCTCTCACTCCTTATTTTATTCGGAATTTAAAAATTTTCAAAAGGGGTTGAAGGAATGAAAAAAATATATGCAGTAATTGCCTGTTTGAGTATTGCAACGACATTTTTGTTTTTATACGGCTTTGATTATGGAGACACAAATCAAGTCGCTAGAATTAAACAATCATCTGATTCAAAAGTGCGCAAGAAAGCGCAATTGGCAAAGCTTACCAAAAATGATGATATGGTCGCTGCTATAATTATTATGCCAAAATCCTATTTACCGGCACTAAAACGGTTCTCGCAATCTAAAATGGCTAGAAATATTAAAATCCTGCGGGCCCAAATAAAAATGCAGAACGATAAAATGACGGCTGTGCATCAAGAAAACTTCAAAAATCAGCGTCCTTCCGAAAATCCGTCCGTAATCAACACTTCTGATGAAGTCAAAGGCATCAGCGCAGACGAGCCAATGCAAAGTGAAACGCCAATTTTGGCAACCGGCTTTCTATATCTGCTGGCGAGTGCGCAAAAAGCCAGTATTTTTAGATAGTTTCCTAATATGCAACCGGCAGTGCCCGCCAGGCCTGTGACGCGGCCACTATTGCGCTGCAAAACACCATGGGCTCTATCTGCGATCCCGTGCAGGTGCTGATCGAAATCCCCTGCCACACCTGAAACGCATTAGCGGCTTCCGCGGCTTTTGTAAATGCCGATTTAATTTTAGGAGGATATCATAACCCCATCCCCCTTGATGAAACCGTCGTTGCCATGTATGCCGTCGGCAAGATGCTGCCGCGCGAATTGAAATGTAACGCCCTGGGCGGCCTATCGCTGGCACCTTCGGGGTTCAAAATCAAAAGACGAAGGTAACCCGGCCGGTCCAATCGAAAAATATTTTTTCGAGAAATTTCCCTTCTATTGAATTCACATCTGGGATATCTGCGAAACTTGTGGATTGAAAAAGCCGCATACCCGATTGTGGACAGCGTCAGGCGCCGGTGGTTCGACCACTCGAGTCGGCCCTGGTGACGGCCTCCCGGAGGGCAGACTCGATCGTCGACGTTGTCTGGATCGATCCGAGATCGATTCCGAGTTCGGTGATGGTCTGGGCAATTGCCGGAGAGATGCCCGAAATTATGGTCTTGCAGCCCATCAGGACGGCCGCCTTCGCGATTTTGATTAGATGGTTCGCGACTGCGGTATCGACCATGGCAACTCCGCCGATGTCGAGCATGAGTGTGCGGGCTCGGTGATCGACAATGCTTGACAATGCCTTGTTCATGATGTCATGGCAGCGCCTCGAGTCGACGATTCCCACGATGGGCGCAAATAGAACGCCGTCCCAGATCTTTGTCACGGGTGTGGACATCTCCAGCAGCGCGAGGCTCCGCGCCTCAACCACCTGGGTGATATCCGATGCAAATTTCACGACCTTGAAGGGCCTGCCGTCCATATCGAAAATCGGATTGTAGGAGGCCTGCAGCCAAACATCGGTCCCATCCTTGTGGATTCGCTTGAACTCGCCGGTGTCGTACTCGCCCCTGCCGAGTTTCTGCCAGAATTCGGCATACTCCGGCGATTCCGCGTATCCGGGATCGCAAAAAATCCGGTGGTGCTTGCCGACAATCTCGTCGAGACCATAGCCGAAGATACTGAGGAAATTTTTATTCGCGGTGATCACCGTCCCGTCAAGTTCCAACTCGATCACGGCTTGCGCCTTGTTGATGGCCTTGACCTTGCCTTCGTACTCGGCCGTCTGGAGTCTGACTGCGGTAACATCCATCGCGAATTTCACGACCTTAAAAGGCCTCCCGCTCATATCGAAAATCGGGTTGTAGGACGCCTGGAGCCAGATTTCCCTACCCCCTTTCGCCAGCCGCTTAAACTCCGCGGTGTGGTATTCGCCCCGGCCGAGTTTCTGCCAGAATTCGGCGTATTGCGCCGACTCCGCGTAGCCGGGGTCGCAAAAGATCCGGTGGTGCTTGCCGACGATCTCATCGAGGTCATAGCCGAAGATGCGCAGGAAGTTTTCGTTGGCGTTGATAACCGTCCCGTCGAGCTCCAACTCGATCACGGCTTGTGCCCGGTTGATAGCTTCGATCTTGCCTTCGTACTCAGCCGTCTGCAGCTTGGATGCGGTCACGTTGGTCGCGAACTTCACAATCCTGACCGGCTTGCCGTTTTTGTCAAAGACCGGGTTATAAGAGGCTCGGAGCCAGATTTCCTGGCCCCCCTTTACCAGCCGCTTGAATTCCGCAGCGTCGTATTCACCTTGGCCGAGCTTGCGCCAAAATGCGCTGTACTCCGGTGACTCCGCGAAGCCGGGATCGCAGAAAATCCGGTGGTGTTTGCCGACGATCTCGTCGAGATCGTATCCGAACATCCTTAGGAAATTATCGTTCGCGGTGACCACCGTCCCGTCAAGGTCGAACTCGATAATCGCCTGCACCCGGTTGAGTGCCTGATAAACCGCCGACAGGTCTGATAGAGCCATGGTCGTCGTTTTCGCTTCGCTCATACTCGTTGCTCCTTCTCACTGTAGATTTGTGGGGAGAAAAAACCGCTCATATTCCTATAGTCCGCCCGACTAACGGCCACTGCGGCCTCGTCTTCTATTTAAACCAAAAGGGTTTAAAGGTCAAAGGGTAAGTGGCTGCGGGAGGAGTGATTCAAGACTATTGGTAATTGGAGAATCCGTGGCAATTTGAGTCATGCCAACATGTAAAGTGTAGAAGTGCTGGCCTCCGGCTCGGAGAGGGCTTGTAGAGCCTACGGCTCGGAGAGAGTAATGGAGTATTTGGTTTAAAAGCGAAAATAGATCTAATTTTTTCGCTTTTACCTTTGGTAAAATGAAATCCAAATATGGATTATATTTTCCCATTGAGCAACTCATCCCTGACAATCTGTAGAATCTGCGGATTTGAAATCGCAAATTTCCGTTTTCCCATGGACATTGACATCTCCTGAAAATTTGTGATATCCATTATAAATCACACATTTTCAGCATGTTACGGGAATGCACAATCTCAACTTTTGGAGCGTGCCATAAATGATCGAGGAGTAGTAATAATGAGCGAAAAACTAACGACAATATCAGATAATCAGGGTGTTTCCAGGTTGACGTCGCTGCTGGATCTCTATTCAATCAGCGACAACGACACTGAGAAAATTCATTCATACGGCGACATGGTCTTACCGAAACTGGACGAATTCGTGCGTCTTTTTTACGACTGGTTAAGAGCACAACCTGAGTTTGAAGAATTTTTCCCGGATGAAGAAACCCTTACCCACGTTCAAAAGATGTCACGCGGTTATTGGGAAGATTTTTTTAGACCTGAGCTTGATGATGATTATCTTGAGAAACGAAATAAAATAGGCGAGACGCATGCCCGCATCGGGCTGCCGCTTACAATTTACTTTGCAGCCATGCATCGGTCCCTGAAGCTGTTTACCGAGGATTTGTATGACGGCAGGCTATCCCCGGAGAATTACCTGGTGGCATTGCGCGCGATCACCAAGCTGGTGCACCTGGATACCGGTCTCGTAGTGGAAACATACTCGCGCATTTCAAATGAGTCCATTTCGGCCCAAAGCCGGACGCTGATGGAGATGTCCACCCCGGTGACGCAGATATGGGAAGGCGTGCTCATTTTACCGATTGTCGGCATCGTTGATTCCAAACGTGCACAGGAGATTATGAATGCAACGCTGACAAAGATTTCACAGACCCAGTCCCGGACTTTTATCATGGACATCAGCGGGGTGGCCGTTGTCGATACCGCCGTGGCCAACTACCTGATAAAGGTGACCCAAGCAACCCGGCTGATGGGATGTGAATGCACGATTTCCGGCCTTTCGCCTGCTATCGCTCAAACCATTGTCGAGTTGGGCATCGACGTCGGCAAGGTGACGACCACGGCCACCATGCAGGATGCATTGGTGGGCGCTTTTAAGCGGCTGGGCCTGAATTTCGGAGGAGATCACTGAAGATATGACAGCTTCCAGCGTTCAGCGCATTCCATTGCAGGTTGTTCGAGGCTGTGTTGTGGCTTCGATCCAAGTCGACCTCGATCCTGAAGTGCTGCGGCAGTTTCGAAACGATCTGTTGGAGTGCGTGAAAAATTCCAACGCAAACGGTGTAATCCTGGACGTATCCGGCGTTGATGTCCTGGACCTGGAAGATTTCAATGGGTTGCGCAGTACGATGGAAATGGCGGAAGTTATGGGAGCCCGGTCGATCCTGTCCGGCCTCAAACCCGGGGTGGTATCGGCGCTGATCGATTTAGGCGCTGATCCGGAGGGTGTGAATGCCGTGTTGAATCTAGATGATGCGTTTCAATTGCTGGAGGGAATCCAGGAAAAGTCGGCTAGGGCTGAGCAAATTATAGACGATGGACATGAATCAAGTGACGATGAACAAAAACCCAATGCGGATCCCGGTCAGGGATGAGACCGGTGTTGCCTGGTCTGTTATGGAAACCAGGAAAGCCGCAAAGGCAATCGGCTTTAATGATATTTTTTGTCAAATGATTGCAACCGCAGTCTCTGAATTGGCTAACAATATCATCAAATACGCCGGCCGCGGAGAAATTATATTGGAGCGGATCGTTGTCAAAAACCGGGCGGGCATGGAAGTGATTGCGCGCGACAGCGGTCCGGGTATTGAAGATATTCAAAAAGCGATGGCAGACCATTACAGTACCGGCGACACGCTCGGACTGGGGCTGCCCGGCGTTAAACGAATGATGGATGAATTCGAACTTACCTCGGAGCCGGGCAAAAGAACGACGGTGACCATCAGGAAATGGCTTTGACTCAGGGTGGTGAATGTATGCAAAATCTGCATTTATAAATTCATCCAGATTATATTCCTCATAGATTTTAGAATTGGGATTTAATGTCCGCCTTCGGCGGATCAGTTTAATAATAAATGATAGAACAAAGCGATACAACAGATCCGCAATTCAGTATCCATAAAAGCTCCTAAAATCTGATTAAACGTAATAAAAATTATCGGAACATGTATACCAAACGTGAACTCAATATCGGTGATATGGACGTTGCATCGTTCGCCCGTCCCTTTTTGGGTGAACGGGTAAGCGGAGATGCGGTCGTTATCGAGCATCGAAACGAGGTCCTTTTTTTGGCTATCGTAGACGCTCTGGGGCATGGACTGCAGGCCAATGCCGTAGCCGACCGGGCTGAACGGTTTTTGCGCAACGACTGGAGCAGTGATGTGCTCGACACCATGCACCGGCTTCATTCAGAACTAAAGGGAACCATCGGTGCGGCCGTCGGGCTTTGCGTGGTAGACAGCGTCACCCGTGATCTGCGCTATGCCGGTGTCGGAAATACAGTTTTGCGGACCTTCGGTTCCCAGGCGACCCGGCTGGTCTCTACCGATGGCATCATCGGTGATCGTTTTCGAACACCTGCCGTACAGTCTGCGCCGCTGAACGAATCCGGTACCGTTTTGCTGTATACCGACGGTGTCAGCGACCGCTTTGATCTCGCGCAATACCCCCAGCTCATTTATCACAGCGCTTCAGCGATCGCCCGTAAAATTGTGGAACGTTTCGGAAAACCATACGATGACGCCACCTGCATGGCAATGAGGTATGGTCGATGATAATCATAGGCAATATTCAAATCAATCATTCCAAATCTTTCATAGAGGCGCGAAACAAAATCCGCGCGGTTGCCGAACTGTTTACCGTCGACAGCTATACCCCCATACGGCTTGCGACCGCTACCTCCCAAATATGCCGCCGGCTGCCATCGAAAAACGCCTCTCCATTCATTAGCGTGCAAATGGATGATGAGAACAACCAATCGATGCTGGTGCTGGCCGTTGAAACCGGCGATCTCAACCCACTCTCAGAACAGCTTGGCTATTTTTTTAATAAGGTTGAAAAGAAACACCAATCCGACGGATCTCGCGTGGTAAACTTATGCAAACGATTGCGTGACGCAGCGCCAGGCCGGGCCGACATCGCCCAGGCACGGGTCATTCTCCAGCAAAAGAGCCGCGATGAACTCATGACCGAGGTCCAGTACAAAAACATCGAACTCCAAAACCACCGGGCAAACCTGGAAAAAACCGTTCAGGAACGATATGAGGTCAGTTTAGATATGTCGAGACAAATTAATTCCCATGTAATTCAATTTAATTCCCGAAAAAAATAAAGTATCCTTATA
>Ga0056116_1000627_pt1 | contig 12329 bp, 6 predicted proteins | sample WorMetOlspDAHAB2_FD_67352 | JGI IMG/M metagenome (GOLD analysis project Ga0056116, IMG submission 67352) | Marine gutless worms symbiont microbial communities from Max Planck institute for Marine Microbiology, Germany - Olavius sp. DAHAB.2 ...
TACTTTACGTAAGACAAATCAGCAACAGACTACGCGCCGTTTGACAACGACAATGTGTGTGTGTGCGTGTGTGTGTGCGTGCCTGCGTGCGTGTGTGTGTGTGTGTGTGTGAGGGAGAATACCTCCAAGAGATATTAATGACGTCACGGGATTCCACGACTTGTCGCCAGGTGACGTAATCAATGACGTCATCAATGACGTCGTACGGTGATCACGTTGTGACGCGCTGGTGATGTCAACCGTCAACATTGCTTTGTTTACATCAACCACGACATTCACGCTGTGCCAACGGTCGTCGTTCAAGCCTACGACAACACGGGCAGTCGCGTTTTTGGACAGAAAATGCGAACGATTGCCAACTGGTCACCGATGCTGGCCGCCGCCATCTTCGTTCGTCTGAGTCGGCTACTTGCGTACTTCAACGCACCAACACCCGATTCGGCGACTGTGTGTTTCGACTTGCCGGACCATCTGTTTGAAACAGCCTCCCCGACGATCTTCGTCACCCTGATTTTTCTCTAGGACAATTCCGCAGAGCGCTAAAAACGTTTTTGTTTAACCGGTTCTGCAGCGCCTATAGTGACTGTTTGCTTTTAGGCGCGGCCTATAAATACACTTACTTACTTACTTACTTACTTACATAAAACAAATGAAAATACAGTCTCAATTAGGCTACAAACAGATAGACATGCAACAAGAGATAGGCTTACACACCAGCAAACAACTGCTGTAGCAAATTAGCAAAATAAGCCAAAAAACACCGGTTGATAATCAGCGAAACAAATCCTAATGTACCGAAAAATTGCCGTGGTTTGTGTTACACCCGGATTATGCGAGGGCCGTTTTTTTTCGTCAAAAGTGCTACACACGCGGATTGTTCTAACCCTAGTGCAGTTAATTGAGGAATTGGCGGTCTTGTCAAAAACCCAGTAACCGCACAAAAAAACCCCAAGTCATACGACAGCCATACGGTGTGAATTTGTGGTGTCGCAAGTTTGGTGCGGGAGTATATACGTATAGTGTTCGTGCTATACACGGTGTGCTGCACCGGCAACTATTCACGACTCTATTCATTACATGCAACTGATTCGTGTAACTGATTCGACAATTTATGAGCGTTAGCACAGTGTTGGAAACCACAGAACCAGTCCCGGTGACACAGGCATTTCTTTTTTTTCGGGGGGGGGAGGAGAGGCGAAGGCGTAAGCAAGGAGAGGGTATGATTAAACTGGGTATAACAAACAGTGTCACGACGGATATGAATTGAGCAAAACATTTTTCCAGACCGATTTTGCACATTGCGCAATCACGTGAAAATAAAGTTCACCGAAGTGTATCGAAGAACAAAATTACGTTTCTCGGTTGCATTTCCGTGCGTTCCGTGTGCTTACGAGCCGACGAAGTTGATTACCGAGACACTTACTCAGCACGCCGCTGCGACGACGGCGAGGCAGCGAGCGACGTATCACGTTGTTGGGATCACCAGGCGCAGGCAGCGTAATGATGTAACGCGGCTGCTGATGCTGATGATGCTGATGCAGATGCGAGATGCGGCGGCGGCGGCGGCGATGGAACCAATAATTAGCGGTGGCGTTTGGCGCGCGCGTAATTTCGTTTATCGAGCATCGACGCGAGGTTTCGCGCGGTCCACTGGTCAGCAGCCTCGATCGTCGTGTCGGGTGGTGTGGCCGACGGCGGTGACGGCCCCATCTCGCCGCCGCTGCCGCTGCCGCCGCCGCCGCCGCCGCCGCCGTCGCCGTTGCCGTCGCCGCCGCCGTAACCGCCGCCGCCGCCGGAGGCCTGCGAATGTATTCTGTGATGTCCATTCCATTTCCCGGCAGCAATCGATGCGGTTCGGCGCATGAAAATTGCACATCCGAATGCAGTCGGTCGCCGGCGACAAACATTGGTCGTTGCAACGTTGACGTACAAGGAGCCAGTCGCTTCCCTGTTTATGGTCACCAGTTGACATTCGACAATTTCTCCCACGCAGACCCTCGATCTGGTTGATCTAGCCGGTTGGCGGCATAGCTCGGTGGTACGTCGGTCTTTGGCCGGCGGACTTTCCTTGGCCTGCGCCTGATATATGGGGTTGAGAACCACTTTGTTGATAAATTGTCTGCTATGGGTCAGCCAATAAGGCCTACTCAGCCTTACATACCTACAGGATCGGTAAATAAGTATGAATATAAATATAAATAAAATATATAAATATAAGTATAAATAAGTATATAATCCATGTATCTACATGGATTATGGAGACCATTAAAACGGCAGACTATAGCTTCGTCCATGTATTCGGTAAGCTGCAGCTTAGGCTGAACGAGGGCCTGTCTGTGACTCAGAGCGCAGTTGGGGCGACATTATGCGGCTTGCGGCGCTATGTAAGTGCTGAACTTTTTTTACCTGGAGTTGGCAGAGGGGAAGGGAAGAGAAAAAGAGAGGAAATGGGGAGGAAAAAGCGCGAACGAGGGAAACTGGAAGAGGGGCAAAAACTGAGGGGTAAAGCGAAAAAAGGGGGTAGGAAAAGAGAGAATTCAATAAAAGGATCTCTGAGATGGGATTTTCTATATCACGTGATCTCCGTGGGTCAAGCCGTGTGGACTGGACGACGAAAGCTGTTAGCACCATTTAAATCCATTTTGAACGCCAGCAGATTAATCTGCGCTGCGAGGAGGCGTTTCGTATTAATCAGGTGAACAGGTGCGAGAATCGTAAAGTTATTAATGACAACGCTTAATTAGTGCGACAGTGGAACGGCGCGAAACTGTGACGAACATTAACGTGTGATATTTATCAGCATCTTATTGATGCACTGCACATTAACAACACCACATGTCGTGTCGTCGACGCGTAGTGAAGAAACGACACAAGAATCTCTCTTACACTGTGTCCCAAAAATGAGCCAAATTTGGCGCGCTCTAGCTTCAAGTTTCATCCACGAACGTTGCTAATTTTTGGCAGAGTGGTTTTAAAAATAACGTGCATGTTCTACTTTTGATGCACTTTCATTTACATTAAATTTATCGGTTTGTATAAGTTATGGCAACGACTGAAATAACGCAACTCTACGTGTTTTCTGCAGTAGACTGTGCTGTTGATGGACACGAAAACTTTCACTTTCACTTTTAATCTTTAAGAACCACAGCTGACAAAACGCAACTGACAAAGTTAGTAGCTACATAGTAAAAAATTAATACATGTCTTTAAACAAATGTCTAACTTGTCCAATTGCTAGAGTATTAGTCTTATAGCGTCATTGTGAATCCAGCCTATGGCTGCCAAATTGAAACAAACTGTATGTATTGTGTCGGTGCTAACAATCCTATTGAGAAAACGTCGATGACACTGTGTGTCATGTCGTTCGTTTGTTTGCTTGTTCTTATGTTGTTCTGTATAAGCGAAAAATTAACAACAATTTAACGCTTAATCGGTCAGACGACTTGAGAAATATTTATCAATCCTGCTGATGTTGTTGTCATTGTTGTTGCGTCGTAAACCAACTAAAAAGACGAAACACGATGTCAACTGACAGAAATATCTCCCAAAATGCCGCATTTGAACCATTACTTTGTGCGTGTTCGTTTTTTTCAGATTTCGTGGGACAACCTGAAACTGATAGCGCCGACGGCGAAACATTTCCTCCAATGTCGACCGGGCGAACTATCCGCCCAAGCGCTAGTTGCAAGCGATAGCTGGCAGCACGGACTGCGCGCGGGGCGGCGCGTCGCTTCTACCGATCCGAGAACAATGTCTCCCGGAAGAGCAGTCATCCGTCATCGCTGACAGGCGTCGACGACTTCCGAAGATCGCACGCGATGATTCCACGATGCGCCGCGTTCTCTGTTGATATTATTGCGGTTTCGACACCAACTGGGACATCTCGGTGGTCCCTCAGGCGGGCACCGACTCATTGTGCTGTGCGGTCGCCAGTTGCCGCGCATCCACTGCGCTTTGGGGTTGCCAGATGATTTCGACGAAAAGCCGCCACTAACATGAGAAAAATAACCCAACTTCGTGTCGCCCAGTGTTCCAAAAGGCGCTCCCCTAATACTCGCCGAGGCCCAATTTTGGCCGCGAGAAGCTTCAAAGAGTAGCCCAATTGGCGATGAGTCGCCCAATCTGGCAACCCAGCTTCGCCCGTTCGTGGTAGCCATAGTGACGGCGGCAGCAGTAACTGTTCTATATTCCCGTCCGCATGCTTCGCCATCACGCGATTGCCGCAGTTCGCGCATCGGCCGTGCGGAGGGCGTCGAATTCTTTATGTCTTTCTTTATTTAACAGCTCGGCCAACCACAGCCGATCGCCGTGTATAGATTCTCAGCTATTCAGTCACTCAGCGCGACTGGTCCGCCTCATCCGCGCGGAGTCGTGCGGTCGGCGACGCGCAATGGCTACAAGACACGTACGCGCCCGCGAAAATTGCAAGTGTCGACGATTTCTGCTCGTCCATGTTTTGCGGAAATAAATGCCCGCTGTCAACAGTTATGCTTTGTTTTAGAAGTTGGAATATCTGCAGTCTTCATTATAACACTGTTAGTCATCATGATGCTCTTTAGTAGGTGATGTTCATAACATTTAGAACTTAGAAGCAAGTGCACTAGCTTTTATCTGTGTGTTCGAGGTACTCCGTACTTCTGTTTTTGTGCGTGTTTCATTGTGCTATGGGCCAAGTGCCTGAAATAAACCTGATTATATTGACGATGACGATAATGCTGATTCACAGAGATATGTGACTGATCTTCATCGATACATGTATGCACGACGTATCAGACGTAGCCTATACATGTAGGCCTACAGCTACTACAGCTATATACATAAACCGACCTATGAAACGAAACGTTGAAATAAAAACGGTAAAAAAATAACGCGTAAAAACCGTCGCACACAAAATGCGAAACACAAAAGCGCAAATACTGTACTGAACTCACAAAAATTATTCAACAAAAATCACTCCTAGGCGTGCTCCACTGTTAGGCCTACATTGCCTAATTCTTTTTATGTAATCACTTATTAACACTGCTTACAAGTTTCAAGCATCAGTAAGTCAAAACACTACTCTCATCAACTCTGTGGACGATACTGTCCCAGTCGCTGCAAACAGCTCGTGTGGAACACCGTCTCTCTGGACCGATCAGTCATGCAGCTGAAGTCATAACATCTACCTGTGCGACTACATGCAGTTTTCATTATGCGTACCGAGAGCGTAAAGTTACAGTAAATCTCCAGCAGTAGAAGGAGATATCGAAATAATGAGTTAGTGTTAGGGTTAGGGTTAAGGTTAGGGTTAGACTTAGTGTTCCAAGTACATAGTGTGGTCTTTGCGGAGAATGCAATTGAAGTTATGTTCACAGATGACCAGGACAACAATTCATAATTATTTGTAGATCGCGTTTTTAATTTGCTCGTCATCATCACCATCATTGTGTTTATTATTTAAGTTGACATACGCAACCCAAGTACATGCCAGGCGCGCTAAACATAAACGGCATAAACAGAGTAACATGTGCACATGACATAATACACGCCGGTAAGATAATATAAAAAGAAGTAAAAACGTAAAATTGTGTAAAATTATGTAAATATGACGATAGGGTTAGTAGCTGTTTTTGTACAAATTACGAACTAAAAAGTCTCTGTCATTAAGGTCCGCAGTTTTCTTGAACAGAGACTTGTTGATTCCGGGTCGATTTCTAAGATTGTAGCGCAACTGCGATTGCTCTTGCTGGCGATTAAGCTTTACCCACCGAATGTCGCGACTTAGTGTCCTCGTATGAGAGTTTTCGCAGCAATATCAATGTCTATAATATGATTAGGCCGTTAGAGTTGGTCCACGGGAACTGGGAAGGCGGGCGAGCGACATCACAGCAGATTCCAGGGAGACCACGTCGCTACGGCTCCAGAATGCGGCTCGTGGCTCTATACTGTAAAAGTGCTATTTTTGCCTTTTTACCCCAATTTTTCAGTCGCCACTGCGCCCCTTTTCTATTGTAAGATGCCCAGAGCAAAAACCGGCGATGTGACTCGTGCCATTATGGACTTAGTTGCCGCAGTATTACAGCTAGTTATTTATTCATTACAGCGACCACTGACGCTAATACTGCTGTTGCATTAAGCTCGCGTTTCCGCATGCATTCTGTCATTGTTTGTCCTGCCGACGAGGCTTTGTATGTAGTGCTGCTAAAAAGTTAAAATCGACGTCATCCGACCTCGTTTGCTCAAGCGCACTTAGTCGAAGTCACGGCGTGTTAAATATTCATCATCGAGCCGAGTTCCATCCATCCTCTCACTCAGCCAGATGTCAGCTCGCGTCAGTTGCTGAGGCGGGCATAACCACAGGCATAACTCCCAACCGCCGAATCCGACCGAGCCCGGTGGGTGACTGGGTTACTTTACATACAGCTCTATCAGGCGCCTCTATCACGTCCGCGCAAACAGATGACTGTTGTGTCCGTCTTGGTGGCGTGTTCGGCGATGTGACAGAGTTGGGATCTCGTCGATGTCGCTGGGTTCTGACGACTCGGGTCACGGCAAACAGCGAACGCAAAGGGCAAAGTGGTATCGGTGAGCGTAGGTGTGGTACGCATCTGATTGCCATAAGCCACTCACCCGATTATTACGCCACGCGGGCAGCACACAGAATACAATTATACACAAAACATTAAAACATAAGACTAAAACTCACTAAGACTAAAAATGACTAAAAATAAACTTTATGCTAAAAACATGTCCATGTCACATCTTTCACCGTACATTTACTATTCTGTACTGTGTTCAGACCGTATTTTGACGCTAGTGCTAATATCTCAAATTGAACACCGTATCTACACGCTAATGTCCGCAATATAAAATTATCAGAGTACAATAACTTATTCTGAAATATCAATTGTCTTTCCTCTATCAAATACGACAACGGCAGAGAGTGAAAAAAATGTTGCAGCGGTTTTAATATGCATGACATAACAGAGTTATTTATTCAACACTGCCGTGTTTTAGGAAACTGCGTAGTACAGCATTATTTCCCCGTTATCAAGCACACTCAGCGCAGTAGAGACGCTTCGCGATTCTGCGCTACATGAATCCGCGACCGACATCGCGGCACTGACACTGACATTTCGCCGAAACTGTTTGCGCTCCCCCAAAGCGGCACTCACGGTTGTCGGTCGGTCCGCGCCTCCGTCGCCCGTCTGTCGAGAATAATTGCATCATTGTCGTCACGTGCAGTCGCAGTACAGCACGACGTCATCTGCAAGGCGCCGTGTCCACCGTTCCTTCGTCATTAGCATCCCACAATACTCGGGGCCTGTCGCCGTACCCGATGCTCGCTCTCCCCGTCCGCCCCGCCGGTGTTGTAGTGTAACCCTTTCGAGCAGCACTGTAATTACGTTTCGCACTGCCTTCTCCAAACTGGCACGCCGCGTTTTTCATGGAAGGTTGTTACGGAGAAACGGCACTCCCACTATAGTGTCGAGCTATAGGCGCCTCTCGTCCACTACAGGAGACATAGGCGTACCCAGGATTTTACAATGATTTGAAAGGACGGATCCAGGAATTTTCGAAAAGGGGTTCGAGCCAGAGGGTTTTGGGATGGAAGTCCCCAGAAGCTGAAGCAAATTTTGAAATAGTGTACCGTTGTTATCGTTCTCCCGTAGAAAATTTAGGATTTATTGGGGGAGGGGGAGGAACAGGGCCGGGAGTGGACAGTGTTTTTGTATATACACAGAAGTCGAAAAATATCAACATGCAATGGGGGGGGGGGGCTTCAACCCCCACATCTCTAACCGATAAGGTACGCCAGTAGCAGGACGTCTGTTGCTGTCATTTTCGTATTCCGTATTAGCTAGTATAACTCGAAATTAGCTCCCCCAAAACTGACGAGGTTTTCCGAGAACCAGGGCTGCCGTAGGGATTGGATCTCAAGCCCACGCCCATCTCATACGTACGGAAAAACCTGTGGGAATCCAAGTATCCCAATCCTCATGGGAATCCCCACGAGAATTCCCATCCCACGGCAGTCCTGCCAAGAACACGCCAAAGCGGCAAATCAGTTGTATAGAATCGAGGCACAATGTTACCATGTCGACGTTGTGAAGTAAGATCGGTCGACATCCACTTATGGATCGAAAACAGCAGACATCATACGGAGCAGATTGTAGCTCAAGCGTTACAATAAAAACGTAACTCAATCACTCAATCACTCAATCAAGTCTCAAATCTATAGCTCCAATATGTCGCAAGCGGATTGGAGGCGAATACGTGTCTGGACTTTTTAAAGAACAACGCGCCAAAAACGCGCCAAAATATGCACATAAATGGCACTGAATGAATGAATGAATGATCCGTTGAGCATATCGCTCGAGGCAGAGCATCAACAAACAAGACAATTTTCCCGTGTCAAAACAACAACAACGACGTATTAGACACTATGCTTTCAAGAAGCCGTCAACAATATAATGGTATTTTAAAGTTCCTCTTATATTTAGATCACCCTCTGGGAAGGTCGCCAGTCATCTGGGCGACACCCCAACTGGTCGACAAAAACAAACGAATTCTAAAGCTTACATTTACCCAACCCTAACCCGAAATCTTGTCACCCAGTCCTCCGATTTTTTGCCGCCTATAGTCGTCCGTCGCCCAATTGGCGTCTTACTGTCACCCAGATGACCGCACAGCTTCAGTTAATAGTCGTTACGGGAATCGATTGTGTTGGGACGATTTGTCGAGCGATCATTTTGTCAGAAGTGTGTTCGGTTGCGGACGCTGAGTGACCGCTGCAGTGTTCTAATGGTGACCAGTGAGTGATTGCCATTGGATACTCAATCGCCTCAGCCGCTGTCAGTGATAGCTGCTGCTAATGGCTTGCGTCCAGCGCACAAAGCGCTCTCATCAGCTCTCCACAATACAGACTGACTTTAAATGCGCATCTGCGTTCCCGCACAAGACCACCTGGGTCGCTCTTGACGACTGCTCAGTACGGCACACCCAAAACTCGATTAATGACACAGTGCCGCCAAGATCTAATGTCTCGATGCTATTTCTCTGCTGCTGTCTTGCATAACAACTTTCCGCGCAATGAGTTATAGACTTATAGGCTACAACGATAAGAATTTTTGATTAAAAGTAATTATTGGCAAAATTAGTTAATGCAGGAGTTTATTCTGTTTTGGTGATTGCTTACTCTGAGTTATTAATGCATACAGTTTTTTTACAAACATTCAAATTTCATGCTGTTTCAGACCGAATGCGCATTATTGTAGGTAAAATTACGGGCGGCCAGTAACAACAGAGCTTTGGTGGATTGACGATATTATCATAAACTATAATATAAAACATTGTTCTTAGGGCGATAAAAACTGGCCAGTGAACACGAAAACGCCAAACAACAGGACACGAGGAAAATCACTGAACCACTAATACAGTATGTGTCAATGACCACTGGTGTACCCAGAAGGGGGAGGGTGGAGTGGTTCAAGCACCCTCTTTGAAAGTTCGGAATTTTTTAAATTGCGTTTGCTCAAAAATGCTGCTTCCACGCATCAAATCCTAAATTTCTACAGGAAACGTTTACAATTGTACACTAATTTCACATTTTGATTCGGCTTCGTCCCCCAGGCCCCTACCTGAGCTGTTACCCTGGACCCCACTGAAGGACGTCGGTCCCCTAGACCTTCCTGTCTCTGCCCCCTTCGGAAACTGTCTGGATCCACTCTCTGTAAACCTTTCCATTGTAAAATCATGGGTACGCCTATGCCAAAATAACAGATTTAGATAAGTCGTTTTGTCACAAAGTCACTTAAACCGTCGACAATTCTTTTTCACATCGTTAATGACAGATTGGGCAGACGCGAGCAACGACGTTGTACAGTTGTTATGAGATTGATTGATCAGACGTATGCGGCGAGACCGGTTCAGCGCGGGATTAGGTGGCGACTGCGCAGTTCGGCAAGGTTGTCCGGCTTCTGGAGCCACGGCCAGCTTAGCAGGACGTAATCGGCAGTCGTCGATGTAGCACTGATACGTTACGTATTTTCATCACGTAATTGAATAAAGCAGTCGTCGGTCGTTGGTCGGCCGCCCGCCACACACGATGCCGCCGCCGCCGCCTCAGCTGCTGCTGCTGGCCAAAGCTCCGGCTCCGTGTCCTGCGGTCGGTTCGTCTATCTTTGTCGCAAATCATCTACTGCTATACTTCCGACACGGCGATCCGTCCATCCATTAGCCGAGCCGCGGCCATATTGAGCAATGACGTCGGAAGCTCAACAAGCCACTGACCGTGTGTGACGGACACACACTGACCACACTAGTACGCTGACTGACCACTTCTGCATGCGTCCACGTCAGGCCAACGGCTACAGTGCGGTGGGGTTGCTGTTAGGGTTCGGAAGAGTAAATGTTAACAAGGACTCGTGACTCAGGGAGAAAGACTCGAATGAAGGACAAGGACTAACGTCACAGTGTAAGCGTAAAAGGAACCGGGATCATAAATAAAACGAACCGAGAACGATAAATCAGTAAACAACTAAACGAACCAAACTGAGTTATCATTTCATACGTGTGTAAGACATGAATGCAAATGTTTGTGACACTATTATAGATAAAAAAAATAAAGACTTCTCAAGGACTGGGCCACAAGGTCAAGGAAAGGATCAAGGACTGAACGTGCAAAGACAAGGAGTCCTTGAAGACTGAGACCAGGACAAGGACTAACATCCCTGGTTAGGAGCTTCTCTTGTTCTTTCGTGGAAATAGCTAGGACAACCGAGGGACGAGTGACATTTTTGACCCATGACCCACGTGACCCATAAGACCCAATACTCATCGCCGGTGCCTATAAGTGGACACTGGCTATTCAAGTGGTCTTTGTAAAGTTTGGCGGCTACTTTTAATCAGCGGCCACAGTTCTGACTCAAAATTGCAGCCAAATTTTGTCGACTTGATTATGAGTGGACAGGTCACGGGCCACCCACTCGCTATCCGTGAATAACCTATATTGTCACCCATTTGACCCATGACCCACTGACCGTTGTCATCATTGTATGCGTGTGTGGGCTGAAGTTCTACATATGCGTATGCGTATATACGCTGACTGACCATGGCTGCGTCCACGTCGTCAGGCGAATGTGTGAATAGGTCGACGACGCCAAGCACGTTGATGGATTGCTCTGCGTGACGTAAACGTGCGTACACCAGCCACCGATTTCAGTCGCTCTTTCAGAATATACCACGATAGATAAAATATCCAAAGGTCTATTTCGTGACAGCTTTAACCTGTTCGTTATTCATTTATTTATTATACACGGCGTACATATAGTACAGATAGCGTAAAAAGTAAACGCTAATATTTAAAAAAAATTATAATCAAATCACCAGAAAAGGCTAAAGCCGTAAACAACACAGGCATCCAGCAGCACCAAAACCGCAGATAAAATTAAGCAAAAGTCAAACGATATTGCACATAAATGTTTTTTAAAATAAAATTAGTCTGCGGAGCGTATTAATGGCTTACGCCGGCTGTGGGCGAGATGCATCACGAGTTGAGGTCTTCTCGGGGTCCAGTGCTCAATCTCAATTAATGGAGAGTAATTTACAACACTGTCGCGCATCGTCAAAATACCAGTTTCACCACTGCCCGCTGTGTCAATTCAGTTGGCATAACTGGCATTAATTGATACAATAGAATATCCACAGAGAGCACAGCTTAGGTTACATATTACGACTTACAACTTTTCTTTATGAGACAGCATCTAGATTTCAACATAGTCACGTGGATCAATCTGTCTATGCAATCATCGTAGTCTCTGTCATAATTACTGTAATAAACAGCTGCTATATGTTATCACACCTTAGTACGTCGTGTAAAAAAACAAAGTTCCTATGAGTAGGGTAAATCGCCGAAAGTGGAACACATATGGAAACGCGACGTCTTTTTCACGTAACAGGTCACGACCATATGAAGTAATGGTGTGTTGTCTCTCATCGACATTACAGATACATTGTGTTGATAGTGAATGACTGTTGCTTGCCTGGGTGTTATTTACAGAAAATACAGCACCGCTAGTTTGATCCACTTTCGGGGACATATCCTTAAAGTGAAACAGTGATCTAACCTAAAGTGGAACAGTTGCACCAGTAGCCTAGCGCCTATGAAAACCAACCATAGTACAGCACATACATGTACACGCAGTGGCATATTCAATAAGCATAGACTTGCCCATAAAAACTCTTGTCTTGCAGCTAACTTCGAATCACAGCTCTTCCGCTGTATTTTGATACTTCTTGTCCACTGGCCCTACAGCTTGTGATAGGCTTTCTGCTTTGCGAATAGCGAC
>Ga0056116_1000628_pt1 | contig 12328 bp, 5 predicted proteins | sample WorMetOlspDAHAB2_FD_67352 | JGI IMG/M metagenome (GOLD analysis project Ga0056116, IMG submission 67352) | Marine gutless worms symbiont microbial communities from Max Planck institute for Marine Microbiology, Germany - Olavius sp. DAHAB.2 ...
TTCAGTCGGCGCTTTGATCTGCGCGCGCTGCCCAACCGACTCTTGGTGGCTGCGGTGGCCTGTGGCCCACGCCCGGAAGGCTGGATTCGGATGGCTGAATCTCATTGCTAATCAGGATTCAGCAAGGGCGCGTTCCTTATCCTTTGCCGTCAAAATCTTCCCATTACCCAGCAAAGCGTTTCCCTCCGCGTTTCGCCGAATCACTGAACGAACGATGGTAATGGTTAAGGTATAAACGGAAACATCGCCTCTGGCAATGGGTAGGGCGCACTACAGGCTACACCCCCTCTCCCCCCCCCGGGAGAGGGCCGGGGAGAGGGGATCGAACAAGTCCACGCCAGCCATTTAAAAATTTACCACTACCCGAACGATTTCATCATTGCGTCGGCTCTGATCCTCAGGGGGAATTTTCTCCAGCCCGCTCGGAGTGAGTTTCGCCAGAAAATCAAATAGCTTCAACTTCTTCCCCCTCTAATAGTCTTAGCACTTTATAGCAGGAACCTTGAAAAATTCCTACTATGAGATTTCTTAACCCGCGAGATCAACGGTGCGTTCTCGAGTTCCCTTAACCTTCAATCGGCTATCCGATTGAAGTCGGAAGTCGATCTCGGCCTTACTCATCCGCTACCCCTGCCTCGGAGGTACTCAGCTCCTGCTTGATGGCCTGTTCGATGTCCTCGGCGGCCATTCCCACCTTACCCTGAGCTTCGGACTCCAGCTCACGCTCCGCCTGGCGCCGGCTGCGACGCTCGTTGTGATAAGCAAGCCCGGTTCCGGCCGGGATCAGACGGCCCACGATGACGTTTTCCTTGAGTCCCGTGAGGCGGTCGGTGGAGCCACGCACGGACGCCTCGGTGAGGACCCGGGTGGTCTCCTGGAACGAGGCCGCCGAGATAAAGGACTCGGTGGCCAACGACGCCTTGGTGATGCCGAGTAACAAGGGTTGGTATCGGGCCGGGTGTTTGCCTTCGGCCTCCATCCGCGCGTTCTCGGCCAACACCGTCGTGCGTTCGGCCTGCTCCCCGCGCAGCAACCTGGTGTCACCGGAGTCGGTGATCTCTACCTTGCGCAACATCTGACGAATGATGACCTCGATGTGCTTATCATTGATCTTCACGCCCTGCAGCCGATATACGTCCTGAATCTCCTTGACCAGATATTCGGCCAGGGCCGTCACCCCCTTGAGACGCAGGATGTCATGCGGGTTGAGCTCACCATCGGAGATGACCTCGCCCTTTTCCACGTGTTCGCCCTCGAAGACGTTGACGTGGCGCCATTTGGGGATCAGCTCTTCCACAACCTCACCCTCATCCGTGGTGATGATGAGCCGTTGTTTGCCCTTGGTATCCTTGCCGAAGCCGATGGTTCCCGATGCCTCGGCGAGCAGGGCCTGCTCCTTCGGTCTACGGGCCTCGAACAGGTCCGCCACCCGCGGCAGACCACCGGTGATATCACGCGTCTTGCTCGACTCCTGGGGGATCCGCGCCAAGACGTCGCCCACACCCACTTCGGCGTTGTCGGCAACGCCGACGATGGCGCCCGCGGGTAGGAAATAGCGGGCGGGGATCTCGGTACCGGCAAGATTGAGCTCCTGGTCATGCTCGTCGAGCAGCTTGATCATGGGCCGCAGGTCTTTACCTTGCGCCGGGCGCTGCTTCGGGTCCGTGACCACCAGCGAGGTGAGTCCTGTCACCTCGTCCGTCTCACTCTGCACGGTGACGCCGTCGATGAAGTCCTCGAACCGTAAACGCCCTGCCATCTCGGTGATGACCGGGCGGGTGTGGGGATCCCAGCTCACGACGACCTGGCCACCCGGCGCGGCATCGCCGTCACCGACCTTGAGGGTTGCGCCGTAAGGGACCTTATAGCGCTCCTTCTCCAGCCCCACATCGTCAGTTACCGTCAGCTCACCGGAGCGCGACACGGCCACCAGGTTGCCGCTGTGATGCCGCACCGTCTTGAGGTTGTGGAGATGCACGGTACCGGTGGATTTGATCTCGATATTGTTGACTGCCACGGCACGCGAGGCCGCACCGCCGATGTGGAAGGTGCGCATGGTCAGCTGGGTTCCGGGCTCGCCGATGGACTGGGCGGCAATGACACCCACTGCCTCACCGATGCTCGCCTGGCGGCCGCGGGCCAGGTCACGGCCGTAGCATTGGATACAGACCCCGGTCCGGGCCTTACAGGTAATCGGGGAACGCACCTGCACCTGGTCGATGCCCATCGCCTCCAGCATATCGACCCATCCCTCGTCGAGCAGGGTCCCCGCGGGGCAGATCGGATCGTCCGTCAAGGGCCGGTAGAGATCAATCGCGGTGACCCGCCCGAGGATGCGTTCGCGTAGCGCTTCGACCACGTCGCCACCCTCGATGATGGGCGTCATCAGCAGCCCTTCCTCGGTCCCGCAATCCTCTTCCAGCACCACCATGTCCTGGGCGATATCTACCAGGCGCCGCGTGAGATAGCCGGAGTTGGCGGTCTTCAGGGCCGTATCCGCCAACCCCTTGCGGGCGCCATGGGTGGAAATGAAGTACTGGATGACGTTCAAGCCTTCACGGAAGTTGGCGGTGATCGGCGTCTCGATAATGGAGCCGTCCGGCTTGGCCATCAGGCCGCGCATACCGGCGAGCTGCCGGATCTGCGCCGCGGAGCCGCGGGCCCCGGAGTCCGCCATCATATAGATGGAGTTGAAGGAGTCCTGCTTGCGCACTTGCGTGATCTGGGTCTCGGGCGTAGCGAGCACTCCCTTCACGGACCGCTTCAGGTTCTCCGCCCGAATGGCGTCGATATCCACCAGGTCCCGGATTCGCGTCCGGTAGTCGGCCAGCATGGAGACGGCCTGTTCACGGAAGGTCTCGAGCTCGAGCTCCCCCGCGTTCAGCCGGTTCGCGGCTTCCTTGACCTGTGACCGGAGCTCGTTGAACAGGTGTTGAACGACGGCCCGATCGGCCTCATCGATGACGCTGAGCACCCCCTGGCGATACAGACCGATCAGGCGTTGCGCCTCGAATGCCGCATCGACGTGGGCCAGCTCACCGCCGAGCTTGTTCATCATGGCCTTCGCCACCTGATCGTTGGTATGCGACCAGATGTCCACCACCTTGTTGTAGCGCTCGCCATTGGTGACATAGCCCGAGGCGTACTGGACTTCGATCTCCTTCACCAGCCCTTCGGCGGCGGCTAGGATGTCCGCCTTCTCCTCCGGGACCACCATGTCGTCGAGACCGATGGAGATGCCTGCCCGGGTCGCCATGCGGAAGCCCAGGTACATGAGCTGGTCGGCAAAGATCACGGTCTGCTTCAACCCCAACACCCGATAGCAGCGGTTGATCAACCGCGAAATCGCCTTCTTCCCCAAGGCCTGGTCCACCAGGTCGAAGGGCAGGCCGTCAGGCACGATCTCGAAGACCAGAGCCCGACCCAACACCGTCTCTTTGATGGAGACGAGCTCGCGCCGGGCGCCGTCCTCCTCGCTGAGCACCTCCCGAATACGGACCCTGACGCGGCTGTGCAGACCCGCGTGGCCGGTCTCATAGGCACGCCGGGCCTCATCGATGCCGGCGAACAGACTGCCCTCGCCGCGTTCTCCGACCCGGTCGCGGGTCATGTAGTACAGCCCCAACACCACGTCCTGGGAAGGTACGATGATGGGCTCGCCGTTGGCCGGCGAGAGAATGTTGTTGGAGGCCATCATCAGGGTGCGGGCCTCCAGCTGGGCCTCCAGGGACAGCGGCACGTGGACGGCCATCTGGTCACCGTCGAAGTCCGCGTTGAAGGCGGTGCAGACCAGGGGATGGAGCTGGATGGCCTTGCCTTCGATCAACACCGGCTCGAAGGCCTGAATCCCCAGGCGGTGCAAGGTCGGGGCCCGGTTGAGCATGACCGGATGCTCGCGGATCACCTCTTCGAGGATGTCCCACACCTCCGCGGTGCTGCGTTCGACCATTTTTTTCGCGGCCTTGATGGTGGTGGCCAGACCGCGCAGCTGCAGCTTGCTGAAGATAAAGGGTTTGAACAGCTCCAGGGCCATGCGTTTGGGAAGCCCGCATTGATGGAGCTTGAGCGTGGGGCCGACGACGATGACCGAGCGCCCCGAGTAGTCCACGCGCTTGCCGAGCAGGTTCTGGCGGAAACGTCCCTGCTTACCCTTGATCATGTCCGCCAGGGACTTGAGCGAGCGCCGGTTGGTGCCCGTGATGGCGCGTCCGCGCCGCCCGTTGTCCAGCAGGGCGTCGACCGCCTCCTGCAACATGCGCTTCTCGTTGCGCACGATGATATCGGGGGCCACCAGGTCCAACAGCCGCTTGAGCCGGTTGTTGCGATTGATCACACGCCGGTACAGATCGTTGAGATCGGAAGTGGCGAAGCGTCCGCCGTCGAGTGGGACCAGGGGCCGAAGCTCCGGCGGCAGCACCGGCAATACGGTGAGGACCATCCACTCCGGACGATTGCCCGACTCCTGCAGGGACTCCATTAGTTTGAGACGCTTGGTCAGCCGTTTGATCTTGGTTTCGGAGTTGGTGGCCTCGATGTCCTCGCGCATCCGGCGGACCTCCGCCGGTAAATCGATGGTGCGCAGTAATTCGTAGACGGCCTCCGCCCCCATCCGGGCATCGAACTCGTCGCCGTTCTCCTCGAGCGCCTCCAGATACTGCTCGTCGGTGAGCAATTGTCCGCGATCCAGGGTCTGGACCAGACCCGGATCCACGACCACGAAAGACTCGAAGTAGAGGATGCGCTCGATATCGCGCAGGGTCATGTCCAACAGCAGGCCGATCCGCGAGGGCAGGGACTTGAGGAACCAGATGTGGGCCACCGGGCTGGCGAGATCGATATGTCCCATGCGCTCGCGGCGCACTTTCGCCAGCGTGACCTCCACGCCGCATTTTTCGCACACGACGCCCCGATGTTTGAGACGCTTGTACTTTCCGCACAGGCACTCGTAGTCATTGATGGGGCCGAAGATCTTGGCGCAGAACAGCCCGTCACGCTCGGGCTTGAAGGTCCGATAATTGATGGTCTCGGGTTTCCAGACCTCGCCGAAAGACCAGGAGCGGATCATGTCCGGGGAGACCAGACCGATCTTGATGGCATCGAACTCCAGGGCCTGACCCTGCTGCTTCAAAATTTGTAGAAGATCTTTCAATTTCATGCCTCCGGCATGGATGGCCCGTGGTTGACGTGCCCGGGAATAAGGGAGCTGATACCCAACACCATTATGTTAAGCATTACCGGCCAACAAAAAAGAGGGAAAACTACGAGGTAATGGTTAAGGTATAAATGGAAACATCGCCTCTGGCAATGGGTAGGGCGCGCTACAGGCTACACTCCCTCTCCCCCCGGGAGAGGGGTTGGGGAGAGGGAATCAAAAGAAGCGATCGGGCGTGGTTAATGAACCCCTCTACGCTGACCATTTAAATATTTACCACTACCCGAACAAGTCCACGCCAGCCATTTAAAAATTTACCACTACCCGCCAACTTTATCGACCTTTCATCAGGCACATCTGGTGACACAACATATAGGTCTCCAGGCTTTCCCATATCGTCTCCGCAAGAACGGCTCGATCTTTTGGATCAAGTCGAAGGGCTTCACTTGCCAACTGATCTATGTTCATGGCAGGTTTCCTCATGTTTCATTTTCAGCCGAACGCTTCAATCAGCCGACGCGTTAGCGGTCGGATAAATTGGCTCGACTTTGGTTTCCTTCCGTCCGCTCATCTATAAACGATTGTGCGATGGAGCTATTTCGCATGATTCGTAGTTTCTCCTCTTGTTTGCCGACCGGTAATGCTTACCTTAATGGCATTGACGTCTAATCCAGCCTACGGGCTCAATCCTGCTCGAGCTCCACATTGATGCCCAAGGAACAGATCTCTTTCACCAACACGTTGAACGACTCCGGCATTTCCGCCTCCATCCGATGATCGCCGTCGACGATGTGCTTGTACATGCGGGTCCGCCCATTCACGTCGTCCGACTTGACGGTGAGCATCTCCTGGAGGGTGTAGGAGGAACCGTAGGCCTCCAGTGCCCACACCTCCATCTCGCCGAAGCGCTGGCCGCCGAATTGGGCCTTTCCGCCCAAGGGCTGCTGGGTGACCAGGCTATAGGGTCCGGTGGAGCGGGCATGCATCTTGTCGTCTACCAGGTGGTTGAGCTTGAGCATGTACATGTAGCCGACCGTAACGGGCCGCTCGAAGGCATCGCCCGTACGCCCGTCATACAGTAGGGTCTGGCCCATGGGAATACCTTCATTCCCATCGTCCCGGCTCGCCAGACGCAGCATGGTGAGGATCTCCTCCTCCGAGGTCCCATCGAACACCGGGGTGGCCATGGGCACCCCTTTGGTCAGGTTCCGGGCCAGGGCGAAGATGTCCTCATCGTTCAGGTCGGCCAGCTCCTCGGGTCTACCGCTGCTGTTGTAGACCTGGTCGAGAAAGGCCCTGAGCTCGGTGACCGCGGCCTGCGCCCGCAGCATCTCGCCGATCCGGATGCCGATGCCGTGCGCAGCCCAGCCCAGATGGGTCTCCAATATCTGGCCCAGATTCATGCGTGAGGGCACGCCCAGGGGATTCAAGACGATGTCCACCGGCTCACCGTCGGCCGAAAAGGGCATATCCTCTACCGGCACGATCATGGAGATGACGCCCTTGTTTCCATGGCGACCGGCTATTTTGTCGCCGGGCTGGATGTGACGCTTCACCGCCACATAGACCTTGATCATCCTGAGCACTCCGGGGGCCAGGTCGTCGCCCTGGGTGATTTTGTGCTTCTTTGCTTCAAAGCGTTCGCGGAAGTCCTCGCGCTGCTGACCGATCTGCTTCGCGACCGCTTCGAGCTGGCTGGCCACCCCCTCGGCGCGCAACCGGATCTCCAGCCACTTTTCCCTGGAATCCTGCTCCGCCAGGCCGTTGAGATAGGTCTTGGTAATCTTGCTGCCGACCTTGAAGTTGCCGGGTCCGCCGTCCGCCACCTTGCCGACCAACATCTTCTCGATGCGTTGGAAGGTATCCTTCTCCATGATACGCAGCTGATCGTCCAGATCCTTGCGCACCCGCTCGAGCTCCTGTTCCTCGATCTGATGCGCCCGTTGATCCTTTTCCACGCCGTCGCGGGTGAAGACCTGGACGTCCACCACCGTGCCGGACATGCCCGAGGGCAAACGCAGGGAGGTATCCTTCACATCCGAGGCCTTTTCCCCGAAAATGGCCCGCAGCAGCTTCTCTTCCGGCGTGAGCTGGGTCTCCCCCTTGGGCGTGACCTTGCCGACCAGGATATCGCCGTCCCGCACCTCCGCGCCGATGTAAACGATACCGGACGCGTCGAGCTTGGAGAGAGCCGACTCGCCCACGTTGGGAATGTCGCCGGAGATCTCCTCCGGTCCCAGCTTGGTATCGCGGGCGAGACAGGTGAGCTCCTCGATGTGGATACTGGTGAATCGGTCCTCCTGGACCACCCGCTCGGAGATGAGGATCGAATCCTCGAAGTTGTAACCGTTCCAGGGCATGAAGGCGACCCGCAGGTTCTGGCCCAAGGCCAGCTCGCCCATGTCGGTGGAAGGCCCATCGGCCAGCACGTCACTACGGTCGATGGTGTCGCCGGGAGACACCAGGGGGCGTTGGTTGATGCAGGTATTCTGGTTGGAGCGCATGTACTTGGTGAGGTTGTAGATGTCCACACCCGGCTCGTGCGGGGTCCTATTCGCTTCCTTGTCATGGACCCGCACCACGATGCGCGCCGCGTCCACGGACTCCACCACGCCGCCGCGGCGGGCCACGACGGTGACTCCCGAGTCCTTGGCCACGACCCGCTCTATGCCCGTACCCACCAAAGGTTTCTCGGCGCGTAGCGTAGGTACCGCCTGACGCTGCATATTGGAGCCCATCAGGGCGCGGTTGGCGTCGTCGTGCTCCAGAAAGGGGATCAGGGAGGCGGCCACCGATACGATCTGGCGTGGAGAGACGTCCATGTACTGGACTTCTTCCGGGGCCTTGAGGGTAAATTCGTTCAGGTGCCGGCAGGAGACCAGCGCATCCGTGAGCTGCCCCTCGTCGTCGAGGGAGGCATTGGCCTGCGCGATGACATAGTTACCTTCCTCGATGGCGGATAGATAATCGATTTCATCGGTGATCCGGCCGCCGTTTACCCGGCGATAAGGCGTCTCCAGGAAGCCGTACTTGTTGGTTCGCGCGTACACCGCCAGGGAATTGATCAGACCGATGTTCGGCCCTTCCGGGGTCTCGATGGGGCACACCCGCCCATAGTGGGTCGGATGCACGTCGCGGACCTCGAAGCCGGCCCGTTCCCGGGCCAGGCCACCCGGGCCCAGGGCCGAGACACGACGCTTGTGGGTAACCTCGGAGAGCGGGTTGTTCTGATCCATGAACTGGGAGAGCTGACTGGAGCCGAAGAATTCCTTGACCGCCGCCGAAATCGGCTTGGCGTTGATCAGCTCCTGCGGCATGAGCCCCTCGGACTCCGCCAGGGACAGGCGTTCCTTCACGGCCCGTTCCACCCGCACCAGGCCGATGCGGAATTGGTTCTCCGCCATCTCGCCCACGCAACGGATCCGGCGATTACCCAGGTGGTCGATGTCGTCCACGCTACCGTGGCCGTTGCGGAGATCGACCAGCACCTTCAAGGCGTCGATGATGTCGGAGACGTCACCGAACTTCTCATACAGCTGTTTGGACGGCTCGTCTCCACGCCGGGCAAAATAGCAGCCATCGTAAAGGATATCGGGCCCCTCCTCGGAGTCCCGCTGCAGACGCCGATTGAACTTCATCCGCCCCACCGTGGAGAGGTCGTAGCGGTCCGTGGAGAAAAACAGATTGTGGAACAGGTTCTGGGCCGCGTCTTTGGTGGGCGGCTCGCCCGGACGCATCATGCGGTAAATCTCGACCTGGGCCTCCAACTCGTTAGTGGTAGAGTCGATACGCAGGGTCTCGGAGATGTAGGGCCCGTGGTCGAGATCGTTCACGAACAGGGTTTCGATACGTTCGACCTGCTTTTCCCGTAGGCTTTCGAGCAGGCCTTCGGTCAGCTCTGCGTTGGCCTCCGCCAGCACCTCTCCGGTCTCGGCATCGACCAGCGTGTGCGCGAGCGTGCGCCCCAGCAGAAATTCGGGGGGCACCGAGAGGCGCTTCACCTCCGCCTTCTGCAGCTCCCGGATATGGTGCGCGGTCACCCGACGCCCGGTCTCCACCAGGACCTGGTCGCCGATAGCGATATCGAAGCTCAGGGTCTCACCGCGGAGACGCTCGGGCACGACCTCGAGCTCGATGTCGTCCGTGCTCAGCCGGAAGCTGTCGGTATCGAAAAAATGTTCCAGGATCTGTTCCGTGGAATAGCCCAGGGCCCGCAGCAGAATCGTCGCCGGCAGCTTGCGACGGCGGTCGATGCGGACGAAGACATTGTCCTTGGGGTCGAACTCGAAATCGAGCCAGGAGCCGCGGTAGGGAATCACCCGAGTGGAGAACAACAGCTTACCCGAGGAATGGGTCTTGCCCTTGTCGTGGTCGAAGAACACACCCGGAGAGCGGTGGAGCTGGGAGACGATGACCCGCTCGGTGCCATTGATGACGAAGGTGCCGGTCTCCGTCATGAGCGGCAGCTCGCCCATGTAGACTTCCTGCTCCCTGATGTCCTTGACCGCCTTGGTGCCGGCGGGGGCGTCCTTGTCATAGATCACCAGGCGTAACAGAACGCGCAACGGGGCGGCAAAGGTCGCACCGCGGAGGTGGCACTCGCGGACGTCGAAGGGCGGCTCACCGAGGCGGTAGCTCACATACTCCAACACCGCATTCCCGGAGTAGCTCTCGATGGGAAAGACCGTCTTGAAGGCGGCGTGCAGACCGATGTCGTCACGTGCGGTCGCCGGGGTAGCCTCCTGCAGAAAGGCCCGATAAGAATCGAGCTGGGTTGCCAGCAGGAAAGGCACGTCCAGGATGCCGGAACGCTTGCCGAAATCTTTGCGAATGCGTTTCTTCTCGGTGAACGAATAGGCCATGCTGCCTTCTCTCTTAAATGATGCGGCTCGATTGATGCGGTTCGCTGCCTGCCTACCCCGTTCCTGGGGCGGCGGGCAGCAAACCGCATCCTACGTGATTTTGTTAAACCTTTAGGGAACGGCCTCTGTGCCGTTGCGAAAAATATGCACCCAAATTCCAGAACGCCACGGAGGGCGTTCCCTGCCGAAAAATAATGTAAAACGGGGTACTCGTATCTCGTTTTACATTATTTTTCATTCTCAAACCCGTAGGGTGGGCTGTGCCCACCAATACCGCGCCTAGATGGTGGGCACAGCCCACCCTACGGAAATATGCAAAACATGAAGAAACGATGTACTAGGGAGCATTCTCAATTAAGCCGGATCATTGCAAAAACCAAGCGCATAGCACCGGTATCTCGCCTGCACCCGCGGACGAAACGCCCGCGTTCCGGCAGGCGGGACGCCTGCGCTACGTGGATTTGGCTTAATTGAGAACGCTCCCTATAGAAACCTCCACACGTGCCGGCAGCCTAGACTACCGGCACAACCCACAGATAGACGGCCAGGACAGCAGCGAGCATATCCTTTCAGGCGACAGTCGCCTTACTTCAATTCGACCGTTGCGCCGGCCTCTTCCAGTACCTTCTTCGCCTCCTCGGCCTCGTCCTTGGACACCCCTTCCTTGATCGCGTTCGGGACGCCTTCCACCGCCTCTTTCGCCTCCTTCAGTCCCAACCCGGTGAGGGCGCGGACGGCCTTGATCACGGACACCTTGTTGGAGCCGAAGGACGCCAGCACCACATCGAACTCGGTCTGCTCCTCTTCCGGAGCGGCCTCGCCACCGCCGGCGGCAGGGACAGCGGCCACGGCGGCGGCAGCGGTCACACCGAACTTCTCCTCCATCGCACTGATCAGCTCCACCACCTCCATCACGGTCATGTTGGCGACGGCATCCAGTATTTCGTCTTTCGAAACGGCCATTTGATTTCTCCTGAATCGGAATCTTCTTTTCGCTTGATTTTGCTGTAGGGAACGCCCTCTGTGGCGTTCCGAACAGTTTGCGGAACGGCACGGAGGCCGTTCTACAAGTGCAAAAGGGGATGAAATGGGGTACTAGGCCGCTTCTTTGCTGTCGCGGATTGCGGCCAGGGTACAGACAAGCTTGCCCGGGACCTCGTTGATCGTTGCCGCGAGCTTCTGCACCGGGGCTTTCATCACGGCCATCAGCTGACTGATCGCCTCATCGTAGGTCGGCATCTTCGCCAGGGTGCCCAGATCGGAGGGATCCAGCAGCCTGCCCCCGATGGCGACCAGCTTGACCTTGAACCGATCATGCCCCTTGGCGAATGCCTCCGCCAGGCGTGCCGCGGCCCCCGGATCCTCCTGCGAAAAGGCGAGGAGCAGCGGACCTGTCAGACCCTCCTCCATGCAAGCGAAATCCGTGCCGGCAAACGCGCGTTTGGCCAACGAGTTCTTGACGACGCGGACATAGACGCCAGTCTTGCGGGCCTCGACCCGCAAAGCGGTCATCTGCTCCACCGTCAAGCCCCGATACTCCGCCCCGACGGCCGAGTAGGCGCCCTTCGCGACTTCCGCCACCTCGGCGACGATCGCCTCTTTTTGGGCAAAACTCAGTGCCACAGTCGTCACCTCCCGATTTGATCTTATAGACCCCAAGGCTCAAAGCCTTAAGGGTCCACCCGGCGATCAACCCTGCAACCGCCTTTTCCACGGCGGCATACGGGGTAGTCCCCGCCCGTGCACCGTCATCAGGAGGTAGCCTGCGCTCTCGCGCCGACGTGGCCATTCCAATTCAGGAGCACCGTCTGCGCAGGCCCGCTCGAATTAAGCCAGACCGCCGTAGCTTCCTGCCCGGCTGTAAGGCGCCTGCGGTCTTTGACGGCTACCCCCCTACCAAATTTCCAATTCCTCTCGCGGTACTGCGAGAGGAATTGGAAATTTGGTAGCAGGATACCCCAAAGAACTCTCATTAAGAGACTGCTTTTCAGAAAGTCTCTATCCGACTAATACCTTTAAAAACATGGAGTTAATTTTCATTCAGCCATCTGCTACAAGGGAGCTTCAGACAGCCTCTCAGGTTTGCGAACAACCTTGCGCCAATTGGATTTTCTTTCTTTAATCTTCAAATCCGCAAACATTGCATCGAGGTCGAAATCGAATTGTTCCGCATATTTATTTCTGACCTTATGTATTTCGGTAGTGGTAAATTTTTAAATGGCTAGCGTAGACTTGTTTGATCCCCTCTCCCCAGCCCTCTCCCGGAGGGAGAGGGAGTGCAGCCTGCGGTGCGCCAAACCCACTGCGAGTGGCG
>Ga0056116_1000630_pt1 | contig 12307 bp, 2 predicted proteins | sample WorMetOlspDAHAB2_FD_67352 | JGI IMG/M metagenome (GOLD analysis project Ga0056116, IMG submission 67352) | Marine gutless worms symbiont microbial communities from Max Planck institute for Marine Microbiology, Germany - Olavius sp. DAHAB.2 ...
GCAGAAGTCATGGAGGTTCATAGAATGGCATCTGTGCATACAATTAGGTTTGGGTGCACAGTTTCAAATTCCTCATATAACGTTTGGGACTGTTTAACTAGGATTATTATGGGTCCGTTCCTCTCAAAATTACCTCTAGGCCTTTCTAAGGGACTCATTATGGATCAGGCGCAGTGTTTGTCATCTGTCTGATTGTCCCTTTCGTTCACATACAGCTATAAGTCGAGAAGTAAAAAGTGCAAGAAGCCTTAAATTGGAAGGACGGTTACCTGTGTTACGTGTAACCGTGTTACTTATTTAGAGGTCAAGAGGTCAAGCTCACCAGTCCGATTAATGAGAGTATCTTGTGACTGGTTCATATACTGTTTCTGTTGTGTCAGAACTGTCACTTTACATGTTGTTTCGATGTTTGACGTGTGTGTCATGTTTGACAGTGAAACTCATCACTTGACGGACGTCATACACAGTTGTCGTATATTGGCGCCTGTGGACCTTGCCACTGCTAGGTGAGAGTTACGAGGTTCATGATTTATCAGATTTTTTTGGATGTTCACTCACTGTTCTGTTTTGTTTTTCTCTCTTTTTTTTGTCAAGTAGCAACTGTGTCTTAAACCGTAATATGACAGCTATGTCCCACTCAGTTTTGTGTCATGCTCAACTAAATAGTTGGCGACTATTAGAGTCTTACTGTTTACCTTTCGTCAAGCTGTAGTTGCTTTTTAGTTTTTAGCCTGCATATTTGCATGTTTTATTCGAGTGATAAATGACTTACTTACTTAATTAATTACATAATGATTGATGAAAATGTAGTCCCAGTAGACTTAACAAGTTGAAGGCAAATAAAAGATAATTCAGAAGGATGATACGAGTGGATAAGTGCGAATGTCTAAACATTTTCTGGTAAAATTGTTATTGCCCTTTTGTTACATTATGTCCAGTCTGTTACACAACAGTCTTGCACAGCAGAGCAAAGATTTTCTAAACCAGGCGATGAGCAGAGTTTTAGCACTTCAACTTCAGTGAACAGTTATCTTTTGCAATTTAAAAAATGTTTTATCTCAAAAGTTTTGCACACTTAATTTCGCATAAATGTATTGTCATTGACAACACAGAGATATTAATTTTTGTGGAAATAACTGTTTCGAAAATCTGCAAAGGAGTTTGCACCTTGTTTCCACAATAGTTAGATGTTGTTTGTAGGAAAGAACTGCAGGAGCTTGTAAGCGAGCGTCAACATGCCAGCGAACTTGCGCTGGAGAAAGAAGAGGAACTCTACCAACTACACGAGTCACATCTGGCCGAGATTGCGCAACAGAAACAGCGTCTGGATGAGCTGAGGGCCGAGCATGAAGCAGAGCGGGAGGCTGCCTGGCAGGAGGTGGAGCTGCAGAGACAGAGGCTGCTGGAAAAACAGCACGCAGAAAATTTTTCCTTCACGTCTGTTGATGGAGAATTTACACTTCCTGATGGTTCCGGTGGCGTATTTAGTGGAAGTGACTCTTCGATAATTCTAACGAAAGAGATTGAACTTCAGCAGAGAGTATTGGAGGAGACGTATTCGGAACATGTGTCCGACTTGAAGAAGGCCGAGGAAGATCTTCGCTTGAAGGAAGAACTCTACCGGCGTGAGGACGAAGCCCGACTCGAGAAACTCTCCGCACAGAATTCTTTTGTTGAGAAGTTGGATGTTCGGAAAGTCCAGCTGATGTATTTCATCGACGCACAGCAGCAATTGGCGTTGTCTGGGTTTGAGACGCCGCTGTCGACAAGCATGTCCCACAGCGAGGGTGATCTGAATGCAGTTTGCGATGGTTGGCAGGAGCGTATGTACTCAGCGGCAGCAAGAACTGTGTCGAGTGCCTCCGGCAGATTGCTGGCATCGTCGAAGAATGCGGTCGGTAAGCCGTTGGTGAATGGCGTCACGTACCCCAACGCTGTCGACTTTAGCGGCGAGTCTCAGAGTGAGTGGTTTAAGAATGGGCACGAGTTTCGGCGGCTGTCGACGTGCAATGGCGTGATTGATCACAAAACACTTCCGGTTCGAAGGAATGTGTTTTACAGTACGTCAGACTTCGCGCAGAAGTTGGCTGTGCCATGGAGATTGCTGTCCGATGACCCCGATGCGAAGAGCAAGTCTGCGTCGGCACCTCGGCTGTCAGACGAAGCGTCGACTTCCTCGCAGAGTGACGAAACGCTGTCAAGATCACTTCTTCTGTCAGCTCGATCGCCAAGCCCCCCGAGGACGACGCAGCTTAGCAGTCTGAGTTTGGTGAGCGTGCCAGAATCAATTCACGAAGAACGCGAGGAATCACCGGTGTCGAGTCGATTGTCGATCAGCGAGGTGGACATTCGACGTCGTCAATTTGCGTCCGCGGCTGATAACAAAACTCGCTGGTCGCTGGATGACGAACAGCTCAGTCGGCAGAATACTGCCGCCTCGGTGAGACGTCTGACGGGAAATAATCAAGATGTTGTGATCACCGATAGTGGACTGCCTTCGAGTCCAGAAGCCGGTCACTTGAACTCGTCTGTGCCTTGTGACGTGAACGCCGCCAAGCAATTGAAGGAGAAAGCGTCTGGGCACCGTGAAGTCAAAAAGTCGTCGGATAAACCGGAACCGGGAATATTGAAGAAAATAGGTGCAACAATTTCCAGTCTCACACGTCGTCAGCATACTAAGTCAGAGCCTGTTAAAAGCGAGAGCGGCAGGTTCTCATTAAGCTCGAAAGTTTCTCGCCAGAAGACAGATACCAGCTCGTTGCGTGAAAGCCATCCCAGTCATGTGGACAAAGCAAAGATTCAGGCAAGCGCTAGCAAGAAACTTGCGGCTGACCAATCAGCAAGTAAATCTAAGCAATCTTCCAATGCTAAGCCACATAGATACCTTAAAACATTCAGAGGTAGGTCATCTGTCGTCGCTGAGAGGAAACAGAAACCTGTTTCTGATGTCGATGGCAAGCCGACAGTGCCGGCGAAAGTGAGAGAATCTTTTCGCAGTTTCCGAAAGCGATTGAAGCTGACGGCGGACAGAAGTGCGAAAACTCAGTCTGGAGATATTCCCGTAGAAATATATTTGCCGAAGCCGAAAGAAATGGATGGCAGGAAAGACGGCCATAATGAGTTGTATGCGACCGAACTGCAGAAGTGTAATGTGGCGGGCAATAGTTGTCTGAATGGTGATGTGGTGATTCAGCACATGTCGAGTGATGGACCTCAGTGGACTGGTGGATTTGAACTGCTGCTTGGAGCTGATACGATGAAGTTTGGGACTGCAAATGGCTGCGTCGACGACGGACCGTTTTCTGACGATTCCCTGAATGGCCAGATCAGCTCTTCCGGTCAAGCAGTGGAATTCCCGCTTAGGCATATAATCGGACCAGTCTGTGACGACCAGTTTCGTTTTTCGCGTGAGCAAACATCTGCACAGTCGCCATGTTTTCACACCAACTCTGACGACGACAGTTTTTCGGAGGATTCCCTGGCCGAAGATGTCTCAACGGGTTCGGCAGATGCTGCTGTCAAGGACGACGATCAGAAGCTCCTAGCTGTTCTGCTGCAACAGAACTATGATGATGTATCTTCGTTCAGTGCAGTTGAGTATACTGCATGCATTGAGAGTGAAATTAGTAGGAGCAGGCAGCTTGGCAAGGGATTTATAAGTCACGATGTACTCGAACCACAAGAGCAGTCTGGATGGTGTGATGATTCAGTATATCAGCAGAACGGGCAAAGTGGCGTGTTTTCGACCTCTAATGTACCACCTCATGCCACTTCAGTTCCAAAAGACGACTCGGCATTGAATCAGACTGGATCGTTCATTGCAGATCATCTGAGCAGTGGCGGCACGTCAACTTCAGCTGCTTGGTAAAGTCCTTTTTTGTCGTATGGGATGGTGTTCATGCTATAAACAGTCAGTTTATAAATTGTACATAAGGTTCTCGTTATTTTTATGAGACAGTACGTGCCAGCAAAACTGATACAGTGAAATATGACCCTGTGTTGAGTTGCCTATAATGATAAGTAAGTAAGTGAATTTGTATAGCGCATTGTCCTGAAACCATCTCTGATGCGCTATTTATGCCACAGACAAATCGGGCGTACAGCCTATGTATAGGCTGCACGCTAGGCCCGCGTCCACGGGCAGCTAACAGCCATACGAAGCTCTGGTCTGCCGTTTAATGGTCGCCACTCTCGTAATCCATGTAATTACATGACTCACCGCTCATTTACCGACTCTGGAGGGATGGAAGGCTGAGTCGGCCTGGTTGGTTGACCATAGGGAACACCTTACCCACGAAGTGGTCACATGTCCACCATAGATCAGGCGTAGATCAGGGTAAGTTCGCCTAAGACCGACGTCCTAACCACTGAGCACGCCGCCAACGATTACTTAGTTACTGGACTAGATTAAATATAAAACTTTAGCATATGTTTGTTTTAGTCAATCAGACTATGATAATCAGTGGAATTTAGCAGCCAACATGGTGCTGATATATAGACGATTTTGATTTTTGTGCTTTTGTGTCACAGTAATGACAATATGTTGTGCAAGGGTTGTGGACTTTATTGTGCCACGATGTTGCAGTTTGTTTCGTCGGTAGTTTTCGTAAGGTGGGAAATTGTTTGCAGGCGATCCAGCAGTACGACGCAGTCGTCAAAGGACGAAGCTGCTGATGGGAAACTGGGTGCTGGCAGCAAGAAGGACACCAAAAGTCGCCATGCTGAAATTCTGCATGCTCTGGGAAAGAGTACGACGGAATCTGATGTCACTGAAGGTTGCCGTCAGTTTTTTCGGTTTTGTATGCAGTTATTGTTGCTATTTTTTTGGGGAGGCATGGTGATAATTCACCACTCATGGAATGTGACATGTGGGTGCATGGTCTCCTAACCCTAACTGTAGGAATAAATTGCACCAATTGGTAACTTAGTATGATGCATCAAATGAACTGTAGCGCACGTTTCCTTAGTCATATGCACCGCACACGTTATTCAGTGGGTTGGTGGCGTGGCTCAGTGGACTGGTTATGACGTCGGTCTTTGGCTGGCGGACTTTCCGTGATCTACGCCTGATCTGTGGTTGAATTGTGACCACTTCGTGGGGTAAAGTGTTGGCTATGGGTCAACCAATAGGTCGACTCAGCCTTCCATCCCTCCGGGGTCGGTAAATGGATCACGAGGGTGGCGACTGATAATGGCAGACCAGGGCTGAGTATGGCTGTTAGCCGCAGGTCTGGACCCGTGGGCGCTGGCTCAGCCTGCGGTTTACGGGCTGTACGCTCGCTCTGTCTACGACAGTAGCGTATTATAGATGATTTCACTTCGTGACAATACATTATACAAATTCACTTTCAATTTCAATTCAATTTCAATTTGTGATTGTCTGCCACTTTCTGCCACTGTTTTGCTGTGTTTCTCTGTAGTGTTTATTTTTTCAGTTCAGAAATTGGCGGTAGACTGCCTGTCAATGACGGTGTGTTAAAACTGAACTCTAGTAATTCACTTTCAGTTAGTCCATGCACTTGTATATCATTTAAAAAAAAACCTTTTTTAGTAATGCTGCACTTCAGTATATACATCGCATTTCAAATCAAGCTTTAATTATTTTTCCATTGCTCAGAATGGTATTTTTGCAGCTATATTTCATGTTGCTTAATTTTAAATAGTCCCTTTTTCACGGTGTGTTGTATGGACATTTTGATGACGTGTGGGAACATCGTGCATTTGCTGATTGTCTATTGCTTGTGGACATCGGGAATCGAACCTGGTCCGTAAAATACTTTTCCAGTCATTGGTTGAAAGTGGATTAAAGTGGTTGTTTGCGTAATTGTATGCGTTGTAGTGACAAAGTGTGCTGACACAACGGTGGCCGTAGTTAAGCGACGCAAACGACGGATTCCTGCCGCGCACGATGCAACAGAGGCGAACGTACTGTCCGTCAGCTCCGACGACTATGCTGCTTCATCTGCCAACATTTCGAGTTCTTCGTCCTCAGATGAAGATAACAGTGACGCAGACTGGAGGCAGCAGCAGGAGATGTCTGACCATGGCCATTCCTCTGTCTTTCGGATTCCCACTTCAGCACCGCAAAGTGGTCCTACGAATATGGATTCACCAGGAGGTTCGTTGCCAGAGCCGTCAAGTTCACAGAAGCTACACTTGGGACGTTGCAGCCTGGATGTCGGGGAAACTATGAACAATCTGGAGGGTGGCTTGCTGCCGAGTGAGAGTGTCAGACAATCCTCGGAGACTGAGAATCCTACAGAAGCAGTTTCGGAGCTGAAGGTTTTGGCCATGGAGACCATTTCGTCTCCAAAACTCGTCCAGTCTCCGATGCTAGTTGTGGCCACGAGCGCATCCTCAGAGAACTCGGTTACCAGTTTGACCACAGTAACTTCGTCGCATCCGCAGGAGGTCCTGCTGATGTCCGACGATGGTGTTTCGTCAGAAAATGACAGGGTTGATGCTTTTCCCGTGCCTGATGACGCATCTCTCCCGTTCTGTGCTGCATCGCTGCAGTCCAGCCGTTCAACAGCGGACGTAGAAAGTGATGATACTTTCCTTCTGCAGAGAAGAACACTCCGCACAGCTTCATGTGACCTCGTCCTCGGTAACAGTAGTGCAGCTGAAGATAGTGCTGAGTCTGACTTCACGCCGTCTCACAATAATACGCTTCATTGTGGTGCGCAGCTGGGGAGAGGTGGTGGTGATAATGAAGATGATGTTTCCGTTGAGCTAAAGCGTAGTGTGTTCGAACACACAGAGCCACGTGCTGAGTACGATTCACAGACGGATATCTATTGGAATGTGTCCGAAAAGTCTTCACTTCGACCACATGAGTCTCACAGTTTAAACGATGAAGCTGGGCTGCTGACGTTGGACGATTACGTGTACGTGGAAACCGCATCAGCTGCAGATGTGCAGCCCTGTAGACAACTGGCGGTCAGTTGTCCTGTTGAGGATGGTCAGGAAATTCGAGATCATATTGAAGGACCATTCCCTGAGTTTTTACACATCAGATCTGGTGAAGTGACAGGTGTGGATAAAAGGAATGATTTTGATTTTGATGCTTCTGCAAACTGTTCAGGCATTGATCATTTAGTGGCCGCCACATTCGAAGAAGATTTTTTCGACGAAATAGTTTGTTCCAGAGACCGAGAGAGTGTGAGGAAGGCAGTCGTGTCATCACATGATGTGCAGCTGCAGGAAGCAGCACTGTCAATTGAGTCTTCATTTCAGTTTGAAAATGGCCAAACAGATCACAGTGATTTGCACTCGAGACCAAGAAGTCATAGCGTAGGCCATTGTCAAACCAATCTCACACCATTGACTCCTTGTGGCAGAAGCTCAAGCTGGTCAACAATGCCTTTATTTTTGCAGAGATATACTGACGCTGGTGTCGTCCAAGAGGATGTGGTATCTTTTGCTTGTAATATTGATTGTATGGATGAGCTGCTGTTTCCAGGTAGTAGTAGTAGTATTAGCAGCACTAATGATAAAGCATGCTATCTGGAAGCAGATTTTGACAGTGGAAATGTATTCTGTCCGGTGCATTTGGGACCTGATGCAGCACAGCAGTCAGCCACGAATGAAAGCTCTGAAATTCTGTCACTTAGCTGCGACAAATCTCACAGTATGAAGGACGGAAGTGTACCCGGTGACAAGTTCTTTGTTAATTGTGAAACTATTGTAAGTGATAGTGACGAATCTTTTATTGAATGTGAAAGTATTGTACACGATGATAAGCTAGTTGTTTCCAGTGACTCGCAAAATGATGACCGTCACTTGCACACCTCCAAGACTGGCGAAGCGGCAGCTGGATCTGAGAATGTTTTGCAGAGAGCTACCATTGAAGTGGAAAGTAGAATTAGTGGCGGCGACAGTCTAAGTACAGACACTGCTGATGATGCTCATGATGATGTGATGCTGTCTGACACTTTGACGGCAAATGCCGATTTATTTTCAGACCAGTTGGCACTAAGTTTTGAAAGTCTTGGCGTGACAGTGCTTGGAGGACAAGGCGGGAGTGATGATGTAGCGACAGGCGATGATGATGAAGTTGATGATACTGAAGTGTGTAGGATGCCAGCAGATGGAAACTTTGGAGAGAATTTCGTGAAGAAGGGCAGCAGTAGCATGCTTTTGGCCGACTCACCTTTGCTGGTTGCAACAGCACAGGTTATGCACACCTGTGATGCACATGAGTTTGACGAGCAGTTGTTGGGAAACTCTGCCTTGTGTAATACGACATCACTGTCATGGACAACTGAAGATAATCAACATGGCATTCTGCTTCAGTCTGCGAATTTCATTGAGGAAAATTCTTCTTCTCCTGTTCATCTGGCAAGTGCCTACGTTATGGGTCATGTAGGTGGTCCATGTAGTGCAAACGGTGATGTGTACACACATCCTTGTGCAGAAATAGGTGAACGTGATGTTGATCATAATGAGAAAACACCTGCCAGTGTTCCTGAGCAGTACAGCAGTAAACTGTGCATCGGAAATGTATCACCAACTGATGGCTTACCTGCATTAGCTACCTACACACCTAGTGAAAGTGCAGTTTCGTCTAACTTATTGTGCGTGACGCCAATTGGTTCTGAAGAATCACTGAGTAACAACCAGTTGACTAATTCCGAATTGGAACTGCCGGCATATAGTAGACTTGAGAATGAAGCAGAGGCCTGCGAACCGTTTGCTATCAGTGTGCTCCGAAATCTGGCGTTTGGCGAAAATGCCGACCATTTAAAAGAAACAACTTCGAGCAACGAAAAGGTTATTGTTGGTTTTGACCGTTGCGTAATGACTGGCTCTGCAGTTTCTGATGTGGCAGTGTATCAGCCATGCAATTCTTACGAAAGCGATAAACTGTGCATTAGTGTTGCAGAATCTTCTGCAGACAGCAGTGGCTTGGATGAACCGAATATATTAGTTTTAAGGCCTGCACTTGCTGTGGACAGCTCTGTACTGGATGAAGATGAGTCAGCTTTCCATCGCTATGCCAGTTGTGAGTCGGATGTGATTAGCGATGATCACAGCAAAACTGGAGACGGAAAATCAAGAGGAAGTTGCGAAGAATTGGTGATTTTGGAAGACTGTGCACTGTTTGAAAGTACAGTAGTTGATGGTGAGTCTTTCTTCGGCAGTCTTTTATCCTCGGTGGTGGAAAGTCACCCAAAGGAGAATAAAGCGGTTGAACTGATAGAATGTGAAATGAAGGACGGTGTACACAGTTCATCAGATTTGAGAACTGCTGTTGTTGATGACAGTTATGCTGCTAGATCGGCACCTTCGAGTACTTCAGCTCGTGAAATGTTGTATGTGGGATCCCACGAATCTGAAGGCTTAGTTATGCCAGAAGGTAATGCTGTGATGGAAATGACTGGCACAATTTCAGAAATTGATATCGTCAGTATGCAGAAAGAAGTCTTCCCACTAGTTGAAATGAGAATTCATGACGTTGCTCGTGTTAATGAGAAGTTGTGTAGTCAGTCGGAGTTAAACATTTCCCATAATGACGAAGAGGCAGCAAGTGGAGAATTGCTGGTTAACGATGATGTGGCAGCCTTGCCTCTGTTGCCTGTGACGATTAATGTTGTTGACAGTAGTCCTATGGAATACGGTTGCAACTGCAGCATTAGACCAGAGCAACAAGTGAACATTTCCGAGCAGACCATGCCATTCGTAGCCACGGAATCCACGTTAGAATTTACCGCAACCCAATCGTTAGTGTATGAAGTGTGTGGTCAGTTATTGCAGAAGACATTGCCACATGATGATGTCGTTACCGTACACACAGACTGTGGTTTAGTTAATATTGTGGTTGATGGTCAGCAGATGCATCGGGAGCTGTCCGAGTCTGATATGTTGGTAGATAGCTCTGATAGTTCAAGTACTCTGAGTCTCAATGGTACAAGTCACAAATATACTGCAGATCTTGAGCCACCAGTCACTAATGAATCTGTGGTTTATTATTGTTGTTCAGATGTTGACAGTGAGACTAATGCACTCTTTGAGCACACTGACACTTGGCACAGTGACACATCGTTGAGAATTATAGCACAGCCGCAGGAAACTGATCGTCAAGAAGAGCAAGAAGTTAAACTTGATACCGAGTGTCAGCACGAAGAATCTGCAGTCGAGTTCCAAACTGCGTGTCGTAATTTTCATGGTGCTGGTGAGAATGATCAGTTGTTAAGATCTGTCGAGCTACATGCAGCTGCTGATGATGGACTCCAAGCACCGAGTCCAGACGTATGCCCCACTGATGTGGAAGGAACTACTTCAAACGTTGCTGCCGTGAAGCTTGATACTGATCGTTCGGTGATACTGGATTTGGTTAGTGATGCAGTGGACGAGCAGAAACATCATGCAGCTGGTGTGGTGCAAGGTCACGAGTACAGGGTTGAAGCGGATGAGGTACAGCGAAGTCTGGTTTATAATTCTCTGGTTATGACTGTGTTGCCAGACTCCAGTGATCCTGACGTAGCCCTGGTTGTCGGTGCAGAGCTATTGTGCACAGATACTTCGGACGTTGGAAGTGATGTTTTTCTGACAGCAAGTGGAACGGATTGCGCAGTTGGTGGCTGTGACATCGTTAATGTGGTAGACAGCGGTAGAATAACGCCTGTGACTTTTGCCAGTGAAATAAATGTTTCCGACATGCAGGTCTCGAGTTTAACCAATTTTGCTGGTGACGGTGCTGATTTGATGTATGAGAGCATAAAAGATGAGGCCGAAAATTTAGATTGGCACGGAAATGTTGGCTTTGCATATGCTTGTGCTGAAACATCGTCGACTGTTAACGAGTCATTAGCTGCTGATTTTCACCGAGCAATAATATGGGAAACCAAACCTGTCTTTGAAGTTGTGACAGACAGTGACAGTAAAATACCATTTTCCGATGTGTCCGTCCACACTGAGAGTCTTTGTAAGATCAACGCCGGTATTGTACGAAATGAGTTAAGTGACAGCTCCGAGGAGGTGTGCAGTTATGTACAGCCAGATCAGGCAGTCTCTCATCCGTCACATGTTGAACAAGTCAGAGCCGGTGACAGGTTAACTTCTGGAGATGACAGAGCAATTTGCCGCAGCACACCATCCAGGCAACTTGTTCAGTCTACTGTGCCAGCCGGTCGTTTTCTGGAACAAGTGAAATCTACTGATGGTAAAGGGCGCAGTTCAGGAGTTTTAACTGCTAAGAAGACCGCTGGCGAACTGACCGATACTGAGGTGCTTGGAATTGATCTTGTGCCAGAAAAACGGCACGACAGCATGGAATCCCTGCCTCGTCAGTCGTCTGATGTTGAAATCGTCATGAGCGGTCACTCGACCATCGGCTTGGGTGGGCGCACCGACTCTGAGTATCAGTCGATTGGTCTGCAGCCGATTGGCACTCATCGGCCTCAGTTTACACGCGGTCCTGAGCAGGTGTTACGTGACGAGGTAATAGAACAGTATCCGGCGAGTTTCTGGCACAGTGCTCTTGATGTTGAATTCAGCCCGCGAAACAGAGGTGATTTTCGGGAGATAGCAAATGGTGAACAGATAACAATACTGCCTTGTGATAGTACGTATACTGCTGCTGCTGCTGCTGTACAACATAATGCGGCTGATGTAAGTGATACTGTCGTTCACAGGCAATCGGAAAACAGTGTGGTGGTTGTGGAACGCAGTCACAACAGTGATCTTCTAAGAGATGCGAACGTTTCCACCAGCACAGAAGCTGTTGCACAACAAGCGATAGTGTTTGGAATGTCGTCAGTATTTGGTGACGAAAACCTGCTTGAAACCCTACACAGTGTACCAAACAGTAAACATAAGCCTTGCCACGTGACAGAACTCGGTGCACCCGTTTCACGTATTTCGCAGCAGTATCCGGCGTTGACGAATGCGGCTAAGACGAACCAGATTTACGATCTGGGAGTTGGATTATTTCGCTCTAAATCGATAGGTTGTTTAGACTTTGGCGTCGATCACGCTGAACCTCAGTTGGTTCGTGCTCATTCCGACGTGAGCATCAAATGCCCTCGTAGAAGTTGCTCGCACCGTCGGAGACATCGTCACTCGCAACCCATGTCGGCCAACTCCAGCTTGTCCAAGAGTGACCAAGAGCTGCTGGGCAGCACGAGTGTGCTCTTTGAAGACCTTTTGCCAAATTTTAAGGATCTTCCATTGTGTTCGTCATTCGACGACATTGACTTGGAGCCAAGTGACGACAGAATGATCACCAGTGAGTTTGGACATTTTTACAATGTTGTGCCATGCGGGTATCTGAATCTGCCGTCGTTGCCTGGCAGTAGCGCAGCAA
>Ga0056116_1000631_pt1 | contig 12300 bp, 8 predicted proteins | sample WorMetOlspDAHAB2_FD_67352 | JGI IMG/M metagenome (GOLD analysis project Ga0056116, IMG submission 67352) | Marine gutless worms symbiont microbial communities from Max Planck institute for Marine Microbiology, Germany - Olavius sp. DAHAB.2 ...
TTGACCAATAGGGGAGGTAGGGTTTGAGTTACAGGGCAGGTGGGCGGGACTAGCCAGAAGTCCCCACTATAACTACTAACCTCAACTCTAAATCCCTGTCAAAGTCATGCAGTAATGTACTTAGCTCGTTCTCTGTTGCAACATCAACATTCATGTCACCACCAAATGCAATCTCTGAGTAATGCAAATCACATATGTCATTCAAAATGCCCGATAAGCAATCAATAAACACTGCAGTACGGTTTGGAGTAGACACAGAGGGTAAATACACATTAATGAACAGCACCGTGCCGATTTATATTATAATGTAACGAGTGCTAGTTTTCCGCCTCCGAAATGACCTATATTGTGTCGGGTGGGGCGTTAAACTCTACTCACTCACTCACTCACTCGCATTAACTAGCTTAGTAAGATTGCCAAGAGTTTTCTTTACAAAAATTGCAATTCCACCAAATGGTCGCCCAAATAAGCAACTTTTAGAGATAACATCATCCATAGCAGAAGTTGCAAAACAAATAGAATCGTCACATAAGTTGTACAGACGATGAAGATCAAAAGGAGCCTGCCAGTGTTCCTGTGCAAACACTACGTCCCTTTCCCGACAGAGTGAGTGTAGCATAGAACAACCTTGATTTAGACCATGCAGATTGTAAGTTGCAGTCGTCAGATTATGTGCGTCTGCCATTCTGATTGTGCTTGAATTTCCAGTTTATGGGGCTACGATTACGATATTACGATTAAGGGTAGTTTATATTGGAGCATCCCAATGTTAAAGCGGTTTTCGGCCGAAAAAAAACTGTCCAGTTAAAACCGGTCCTTAAAATGGCGGTTTTTCGGAAATTTAAGGGTTTAAATAGAAAATACAGTTATCGAGACCCCCAAAAGGCACTTTCTTACCCGGAGCAACGTCATTTTACGTATTTTACGTAAAAATCCGTTCATGGGTGTAGGCTGTAGCCTTATTGAAGAACCCAAAAAACGAAGAAACAAGTCACCCCAATGGCACAGCAAATTACGTAGGCTATTTGGGGAGAATAAAACCCTGAACCGATCACTACAATATGCCGGGTGCCGTCGAAGACGTAATCACGCATGCAAATTTTGGTGAAGATCGGTTAAGGGGTTTTGGCGTGGCGAGGAGTCGAATTTTGGCCTTTTCCATTGACTTGCTTCGTCGCCTTTAAAACACTATCGGACTACCGTGCGAGTGTGTGAACAATGACGATAACCACGAAAGTCACAGAAAGGCTCTGGCAGGGGTGTATTTCAATTATCAACTGACACACTATGCTAGAAGAATAACTGAAACTTGGAACTCAGTAGGCTCGCCAAAACACACATACGCAACATGTATCACAGCTAATACCTTAAAAACCTGTCTCTGTGCTGTACAATAAGGGATTTAACTTATTCATGCTTTTTCGTCCTAGCCTTTCAGAGTGACCCGTGAAGTTAAGAATGTAACATCTGATCGGTGAGCACATCATGTAACCACAGTAGTAATTGCAGCTGTAGCTATTAATTGTGCTTTTCTGTTAATTAATTGCGTAGCGTGTATAGATTGACGAGGCAGCAACGGAAAATGCTTTAACGCTGCCGATTTTTCTCACGCCTAAAACAAAACCGAACTTTCCCGTCATGTCGAATTATCGATCGTAGTCGGAACTGGTGGTCAGAAATCCGCACAGGCAGGTCCATAGAAGGAAAATCTGAGGCAACAGAATTGATGTTCGCGCGATCGATGTCATGCAACTGGAGACGAGCAGCTGATAAAAAAACGGCGTTCGCGAAAGTTATCTCAAACACTGTGGACATGCAACAGAGCCGCAGACGCATACAGAAGGGCCGTGATCGAAATCGTTGTTTGGAGACGGCTAAACTTTTACGACCTGAGCCGTCACCAGATTTCGATCAAATGTCGCTGCTGGTCTAACTATAATGTTATTTGCGCGACCCAGTGTATGACAGAAGCGTCCTTCTGAGATCGTAAAACGAATCAAATCAATCAGTCAGTCATGAATAATGTTAGAGTGGTCCAACTATTTAAAACACTGTCAGATGTCAGATCAGCCGAATGTCAGGAAACAGAAACGTCTTGAGTCGAGTGAGGAAGGTAATTAGAGTCTCAGAGACGGTGCCGGCGTAACCTCCGTTGGCAGGCAGTTCCGCACCTGGACCGGGGGCTGAACGAGGCAGTCGCTGCTGGAAGAGCGAAGTCCTCGGCGACTTCGAAAGTCGGCAACAACGTAAGTGAACGGGCCAAGGTGCGACGGTGTACAGTGTACATGCATACATACAGCATTATTATCACCGCTGTTTTTGTCGTTGTTACTTATTAGAGGTATATAATAGTGCTCACATTCAATAATGCATTACGCAAGAATCTTACCGACAAGAACTGTTGTGATCCAGAATAATGCAAGCCTATATCGATCGGCCTTTGATCGCGCGTTATTTGCGCGACCCATTTCACAGTTTAATGCACCTGACAAAACACACACAATCATCAACTGCACAGGTTAGCCCGTAAAACGTAAGCCTCTAATACTCAATTATAGTAATCGCATTAAAACCTGTCAATATTTTGAATCAAGTTTGAGTGTACAATAAGAACTAGAACATTATTACAAGTTGAAGTTAGGTATTCTATTTTTGAACAAATTTGTGGTTGATACTGCAATACGGGTAAAATAAGTATAAACGATAAAATCGTAATTCAAAACGTAAATTTACCACGAATATCCATCTAAAGCATGGTTAACAGTTGATTTCTTTGCTTGATGAAACTCGTGCAAAAAAGATAGCGCTGACGTCAGTATCCCATATCTCAGCCTCGCGAGTCACACACAGTAACTAATTGACGTCACAATTTACGTCACGTTAGAATAGTCAACACCAAATGATAACATTATAGTGCTTTTTGATGTTTAATTTGAAAAAAAAATCTAAACTCACTGGAAAGTTTTTAATACGATTTAGTACGATACCACTCCGTCAATCCCATAGTTGATCGCTGACACCCCGATCGTAGTTGATCAAAATTCAAATCTGCGACAAACGTTGCGGGACACCAAATTTTTAATTTTTATATTATTTTTCGGAAATGAGTCTGACAGCCCTGGATTTGCGTCGGATACCCCCAAGTGGTGCCGACACCCCAGGTTGGGAACCCTTACATAATAGCAACAGCAACAAAATAAACAGGCAGGAAGAAAACACCAAGTGAATGAATGCGAAACCAAAAATAAAAAAAACCCAGACACTAATGTAATATTATTTTCAACTTAGGCAACTTCTCTACACGTTTAACATTCATTTCCGCATGGGCCAATATATAGGCTGCACCCAAAAACTGAGCCACTATCAAGAATCATGAATAAATCGTATTAAAATCCTTCAGTGAGGCTAGATTTGTCTCCAATTTTGAGTATAAAATGAGCACAAGAATACTATGAGTTTGTATTAAATATTTATGTACGACCTAATTTGTGATTTCATCAGTTTTTGTCTTTGAAGCTGCGATACGGATTATCAATGTATATGATATAATCGTTATTGAAAACCAGATAAAAAGAGAAAATATGGAAATCAAAGACATTTTTTTACATAAATTTCCATCTGAAAGATGGACGCTGACTGTTCACCGAACATCCAGCTGTTTTGGGGACAAGACCTTTTCAGCTGCTACCACAAGAGTTTCGAACAGTTTGCCGTCAGATTTATGAAAAGCACAGTTATCATACTCCCGGTTCGGGCGGTCGCTGGGGACTTTTTTAATTGGACAGTCCGGCCACTTTTTTAACTGCGCCGTGTAGAAATATGCTTACTTACTAACTTACTTACTTACTTTCAGGAACGGATTTACAGTTGTTAAAAAAAACGAGCTGATGCCGGAGAGAACGCTGACACATTTACCGTATGTGATGCATATCGCTACTTTTCGGGTCCAGCATAGTTATTGACGTCACAAAGTAGGTCACGCGCAAAATATTTAATACCATGGATAATATTACAGTACTTGATACTTTAATTTCACGAATAAATCTAATCTCGTTGGCAGGATTGAATACGATATAATAATTTTTTTGTGAATTTTCTAGCTGCCTACTTTTTTGGGCCATCCGGCATACCGTGACCCTTACATTGCATGTTCTTTTTCTCAGATTTTTTGCAGCATTTCGCATTTCCAATTTAGTTAACTGAATTGAGTTATTATGAGGAGTGTTGTGTCAAGTTAGGTACGGGTATTCCCCCAGTTTAATCGCTCCAGTAATTAAGGAGGCAGTGAAGGAATTCCACAACAAACATTCCGTACACACCGAGCAGTACCATGCACTAAAGTTTCGCAAACCATCTGAACATCTGTTAAATTCGGTGGCCTTTTTGGAGTAGTGGTAACGGCGTCGGTCACATGAACAGAGCTAAGCTACGTTGAGCCCGGTTAGTATGCCTACTGGGATTGCTGACCATCTATGGCGGGTCTACCATCACGATATGTATTCAGGCGAGTCAGGCCCACTCAGCCTGGCCAACCGTCTTTGGTTCGGTGTACAGTAGTACTGGCAATGGTTTCGTGGGGAAGAAACGCCAAGGTCTGCGTTGCAGTCGGCCCTGTTATCAAGACTGTTGGCATATTGTATGCTAGTTTTAATGCGGTCTAACCGTCGCTGGTTCAAAGTTCAAAAGGGATGAGTCCCTCGCGACGGACTATGCGTAAATCTTCTTCTTCGTTGACTTTTGCCGGTGGCACGTAGAAAAAAGAGCAGCTATACGGAAGATTTCCCCCAATAGTTTCGCCGATATATACCGTGTTCCTAATATTTTTGGAGACCCTTATATCATTTTAATGTATAGTTCTGACATTTTGTTAAAAATATTACCACGTGGTACGAGAAGTTTTATTAATTTACTGTGTTGTAATTTTCTCCGACACTTAACATTGCCGTCTGCAGTGAATGCAAGTGAAGTACGTCAGAGGTAATTAGCTGGTTTCATTAAAATGGTATTTGGGTATTTGCGCAAAATACAAAACTTTCATTTAATTTCTAAGAGAGACTAAGCAGTATCGTTTAAAAATTGGTTGTAGAATTTCCAAGTGAAAGCCATCGTCAGCTGCTTTAAAAAGACTTCTAAAAAATTGATATGTCCTGAATCCGGATCCGTTGAATGACAGTCAAGACAAGGCAGGCTTCAATCTGTAACGAAGTGAAAAAATATTGATGTTTTTGTCGAGTTGGTGTCAAGTGGGAATGACAAACTGAAAATTCATGGTATAGCCTACACAACGAGAAATATCCGGAATGTCAAATCTGAAATGATAATGTACTCTGTTGTAACATAGACATTGTGTTTACGTAGGCCTATTCGTAAAGTTATGCGTACACTGTATGACACTATTTACGACTGTTGAAAATAAAGTAAAAAAACTTATGAAAAATACCGATTTGTTTCAGCAATTTTGTGTCCAATTTTATTCTAGCATCATGAAAATTGGTGCACCAGTAACAATTTAACAAGAGCCTCGCTAATTTTGGAGCACTCGTAATTGTATGTTTATGCATGAATAAGAGCGAGTTGTTACATACGGTGTAAGTGCGACTTGCAGTCAACGCTGATGTCCGCAGTGGCGTAAACGTCTTGAACTGCGACTTTTAAGCATTCGTCCTGTACGCAGATAAAAAGAAAAAAACTACATAAGGTATAACTATGGAATCCTACAATGCTCTGCCAGTTGACCCGTTGACGTTGACTGGGTAAAGTAAAGCGTAGATAGAAATAGAAATGTCAGAAGCACCCGTCAGCAATTTTATACTATTTTCATTTTGCATTATTGCCTTATCGCGTTTTATCAATATGTACATTTATATACCAATAATATTGTTTTATTATAGGAAAAGGGACAACTATAAAGGTATTGTCGTCTATTGTTCGTTCACGTCGCTGGTCCTTGCGTTTTTTACGACTAATAAAATATTTGGTTTTAACTTTTTATATATGATTAAGGTACAGCAAGAAACTTTTGCTGTTCCCACAGTCAGTGTCAATGTCAGTGTCGATGTCAGTGTCGATGTTAATTCTAATATTAATTTGTATAGCGCAGAAACATCAGAATCTCAATGCGCTCAGTGCTCTATAGGTCTGTACCGTGAGTAGTTGTCGTTTACCGCAACGGCCCCAGTTTGCACCTAAATGACCCCTATCTCGGTGCGGTTGGCGGACAGCCAAGTGTACCCTGGTCCCCGCCCGCATACCATACATTCCATTCCGACGAGTCAGCATGCCAGCATTGAACTTTGTACTGTACGCCCGCATTCCACGCATACCACGCATTCCATTCTGATTAGTCACCCACCCGCATGATTTGTGTGCCATTCCCATGAGTGGCCCGCCTGCACGATGTCTGCATACCTCACACTTCACTGCGATTAGTCACCGCGACCTGCTACAGTTTCTAGAATTGTTATAAAAATCACATAAATTCAAGGCATTCTTGGTTATTTCGACCGCGTGCCATTTCCAATCACGCGACTTGTCCAGAGTGTCGACAGATCTGAATTCGCGATGGCTAGTGAACGGATAAACTCGTATACGTTGCGAAAATCAGTGAAGAAATAGTTGTCGTCATAGCAAACATGAGTGAACTGGACAGACGAATAGAACTCACACCAAACAGGTTTGTTGCGCTATTTTTCAGAATTACACGAAACGTTGATATTGTAAAGTCTCACAACGACGTTAAAGTCTCAGCATTGCACATAAATTTGGTACTAAATATTTTTAATTCTTTTTTGTTCAATTATCGTATTTTCCACTGTGCTATATACAAGGCCAGGCGCGAAGTTTGCTGATTTTCACTCACAAATTATCTTTTACTGCTTCGTCCTATGTTTGTCTGATCTCGCAAGCTAGTTGTAATATGTACCACTTGCATACATAGTTGACGACAGCCGTTGTCTTATTTTCTAAGTTTGTCTGACTGGCACATTCGTCTACGTCATCGATATGCGACCAATTTTCTTCTAGAATTGTTACACAATTCTGTGTTTCAGTGTCCGCAAAAAATTACTGAACTGACTGTTCGAACAAATTCGGATTTGTCTGATTCAACGTAGAATTATTGTGCTGTTTCGTATGTATTCGCCTGTTCTGTTTAGGCTGTGTTGGAATGCTTTTTGACACTAAATTCATATATTCCAATGTTTGCATGGCGTTTACAATGGATTTGTTCTATTTTCGGTGATAATGGGCCATGATTTATAAACCGAAAGTTTCAATTCTGTAGTCTAAGTGTAAACTATGGTACTATGCTTCGTTTTTGGCTGCCGTCACGAAAGCGGATGTGAACAATGCAGTTTTTATCGCTTTCCTCTACGGAAACGCGCTGTATGCACTTTTTTTGCGTAATGGATCAATTAAGGTTAACAATTAGGATTGTTAGTAGTTACATTAATGTAAATTTATTGTACTTAATAGTTGCACACAATAAGTCACTAAAAATAGATTATAGTACTCTAAATGACAGTCACTGCACAGGCACTACAGAAAATTTGGCGAGGGGAGGAAAGTAAGTGAGTAAGTAAGTAAGTAAGTGTATTTCTATAGCGCAATAAATAATTGTTCACATTGCGCTGTGGTCGGCAGTAAACCAATGAGTTTTCAGCAGGCGCCTGAAGCTCCGAAAACTGAGTTTTTCGTCGCGTAGATTCGATGGTAGACTGCTCCACACACGAGTCCCTGCTGCGGCAAAGCTTCTGTCGCCGGACGTGAATGACGGTCATCAAGCGTTTCCAAAAACAGACACTTATGGCGCCGACGTGACGTTTTGCGGGAAACAGCAACCGGTAAAGTTCGATCGACTATTGTTGAAAAACGGGTACGTCAGACAATGATAATGATAGACATTATTTTCATAATGTGTATACGCATATTTAAAAAATGAATACATTCTTTAGATTTTACAGCAACACACTTGAATATTATTATTATTATTTTGTTTAGTAAAACTACGTACAATACACTGTATGTATTTATCTACCATATTTGCTTAGTTACTAATATAATAGTAAATATTTTTATTTCTCCCAACCGGGGACGAAAATGTCTGGCTACGGGGCTGTATAGTCACCACAATTCAAATGTGGACAGAACGTTCCAATAATGCCATGCAACATTTGAACATCGTTATTTCACCAAACATGGTAGTATAATATACATGAAAAAAGAAAACGACTAAACTGACTTAATTAAGAAACAGTATACGGACATAAACTTCTTAGACTGTCTGTCAATAATGACACTTGGCAAGTGAAAACCAAAATATACTTGACAGTCATTAACCATCTGAATGTTGCTAGTATTAAACAGCTTTATGAAAAGCGGTTCATCCAAGACTTAAGTATCCAGCAATGTTACAATTTGCAAAAGTAAACTCGTTTGCGACGCCGTTTATACACCGAAGCATGCACTATAACATTGTTACGTCCACTGTCACTTGTAAATCACTAATAAATTTACGCATATTTATTCTTATGTCACGTAGTAAGCAAAAATATATACAGTAAGGTCCATAAAATTTACTGCCAAACTCTTTGCAATTGCCTGTCATTGAAACTCCGCGACGAACAATGACGGTTCAAATAGCGTTCGAAAACCGAGTTTGATCGTCGACCGAAAGAAACAAAATATTCTCCACGCGCGTATGCAGATCCAATGTCGAACCGGCATTGTTAGAAAAATCACGTTAATTCAATGATATATACTGCGGTTTCTGACCAATCAGAACACAGTATTTTGTCACGTGATCTAAGCCCACCTCCCTAAAAACCTCGTGTTCCAACGCGAGGTAAACTAACCATAACCTTTCCCCTACCCATACCCGTATCCTAGGAGTGGGGTAGGGTACGGCGCGCTCCTCCGTCAATCAATTTCGCCAAAGGATTTGTAAGTTAAAAAGTCACGTGGTGACAGAAACAGGGATGTTGATTAGGGACCTGCGAATTGTTTTTTTTTTGTTCGAATCGAATCTCGTATCGAATCTGCCCGTACATGCCAGCGCAAGGCGTAACATAGCCTGACGGACTGCAGGCGTACCGTATACTATGTTGACTGCTAGCATTGTGAACGAACGAGAGTGATGTATGGAACTGAGTACTTGTTCGTTTAAATTCAGTCCTAAAACGTGTCAAACGATGCCGTTGTACGCTTATTTAACTTCCAAAGTCGACTTTAAACACAAATTTAACCACAACCAATCGTTTCTTTACGAATGACGATTGACAGCGCGGGCGATTCGAAAATATCGAATAGGACCATCACTACGAATCGTACCTCGAATCTTCGCACGTCCCTAATGCTGATGTATCGTCTGCGCCGTATCACTGTCGCTTCTGTAAGTACCCAATCCAATCTGTCAGCTGCCACACATGCACCGCTGTTAACGATATTACGCCCCGAGTTGCCACTGACGTATCGCCACAGCATGCAGCGCAGCCTAGTCAGCTACTCGACTTAAACATACTGACAGCAGTAAGTGGCTGACACGTGCTTGCCTCGAGGGCATATACAACATGATGCTGACAGAAAAATTCCAGGCGTCTGAAGAGGCTCCGTCGTGCAGATTTCTGCATCGCTTGAATATGGCTGTGAATAAACCAGATAGGAGCTCGACACGGATGAGGGAGGTCGACAACTTCAGGAAAACGTTTTACGAGCAACATTTCGTGATTGACACGGGGAGCGCGCCCACCCCTCCCCCTCTCCTAGGATAGGGGTATGGGGTAGGGGGAGGGTTATGGTTAGTTTATCTAGCGTTGAAACACGAGGATTTTCGTGAGGCGCGCTTAGATCACGTGACAAAATACTGTGTTCTGATTGGTTAAAAACTGCAGTATATATCATTGAATTTACGCGATTTTTCTAACAATGCCGGTTCGACATTGGATCTGCATACGCGCGTGGAGAATATTTTGTTTCTTTCGGTCGACGATCAAACTTGGTTTTCGAACGCTATCTGAACCGTCATTGTTAACAAAGTGTTTGGCAGTAAATTTTGTGGACATTACTGTATATATTTTTGCTCACTGCGTGACAGAAGAATAAATATGCGTAAATTTATCAGTGGTTTTACAAGTGACACTAGATTTAACGATGTTTTAGTGCATGCCTCGGTGTATAGACGGCTTCGCAAAAGAGTTTACTTTTGCAAATTGTAACATTGCTGGATACTTAAGTCCTTGGATGAACCGCTTTTCATAAAGCTGTTTAATACTAGCAACATTCAGATGGTTAATGACTGTCAAGTATATTTTAATTTTGACTTGCCAATGTCATTATTGACAGACAGTCTAAGAAGTTTATGTCCGTATACTGTTTCTTAGTTAAGTCAGTTTAGTCGTTTTCTTTTCTTCATGTATATTATACTACCATGTTTGGTGAAATATAGATGTTCAAATGTTGCATGGCATCAGTGGAACGTTCTGTCCGCATTTGAATTGTGGTGACTATACAGCCCCGTAGCCAGACATTTTCGTCCCCGGTTGAGAGAGATGAAAATATTTACTATTATATTAGTGACTAAGCAGATATGGTAGATAAAGACATACAGTGTATTGTATGTAGTTTTACTAGACAAAATAATAATAAAGTGTGTTGCTGTAAAATCTAAACAATGTATTCATTTTTTTAAATATGCGTATACACATTATGAAAATAATGTCTATCATCATCATTATCTGACGCATCCGTTTTTTAACCATAGTCGATCGAACTTTATTAGTTGCTGCTTCCTGCAAAACGTCACGTCGGCGTCATAAGTGTCTGTTTTTGGAAACGTTTGAAGAGCGTCATTCTTTCCTCCCCTCGCCAAACCTTCTTTAGTGCCTGTGCAGTGACTGTCATTTAGAGTACTATAATCTACAGTTACGAATTGCCTCCACGATAACTAGTACTATGGTTGAAAAACGGATGCTTCAGATGATAAGCGATGACGACGATAATGATGATAGATATTTTCGTAATGTGTATACGCATATGAAAATGAATACATTCGTTGAAGTCTACAGCAACACTCTCGAATATTGTCAGACTAACTCACATGAGTCAGACCGTCTTTCCGTCCGATGTTCGATGTCATCGACGCCAACATTCGAAAACTACTGAGAGGAGCTCAAGACGTAAAATATCACAAACACATCGGAGGCGGTCATTACGTCTCAGTGGCGACTGGATTCCGTTGTGTGGACTTTCGGAGATGTTTCCTTCCACAGGACCCGAAGCCAACAAAGAAGGGAGTCGCACTGTGCTTGGAAGAATGGGCGAAAATGAGAAACATCGTGGAAACGATCGACGACAACCACCCCTCTCGAGCATCATCCATCCCATGCTACCTGCAAAAATGATTACCAGAACCAGATGGCTGTCCAGAATGCCACCCATGCGACCGATTTTCTTCTAGAATTGTTACACAATTCTGTGTTTCAGTGTATATAATGCAACCCGTTTAAAAATTACTGAACTAACTGTTCGAACAAATTCGGATGTTTCTGACTCAACGTAGAATTATTGTGCTGTTTCGTACGTATCTGTCTCTGTTCTGTCAAGCCTTAGTCGTGTAGTGCTTTTTGAAATAAAAGTCATATATTCCGATTTGTGCCTTTATTACCACATGCAGCGAATTAAGCAGCAATGTTACAATTTGCAAAATTAAACTCGTTTGTGAAGCCGTCTACACAGTGAAGTATGCACTAAAACATCAAGTTCGGTGTCACTTGTGAAACTACTGATAAATTTACGCATGTCCACAAATTTATTGCCATTGAAAATCCACGACGAACAGTGCCAATTCAAAAAGCGTTTCTCTAGGAGAGAGGGGGAGGGGAGGGGCGCGCTCCCCTGTCAATCAATATCGCACTACAGCCGACGTGACCAAGAACACTGAACGCGAAGAACGACTGACCACAATCGATTTTCAAGATGACTAGCACACCAGCACCTGACGAAATGTTGCTCGTAAAACGTTTTCCTGAAGTTGTCGACCTTCCTCATCCGTTTCGAGCTTCTATCTGGTTTATTCACAGCCATATTTAATCGATACAGAAATCTGCACGAGGGAGCCTTTTCAAACGCCTGGAATTTTTCTGTCAACAGCAGGTCACGCGGTGGATTTCGAGATAATCCGATGGCGTATGCCTCCAGGCAAGCACGTGTCAGCCACTTACTGCTGTCAGTATGTTTAAGTCGAGTAGCTGACTAGGCTGCGCTGCATGCTGTGGCGATACGTCAGTGGCAACTCGGGGCGTAATA
>Ga0056116_1000637_pt1 | contig 12273 bp, 14 predicted proteins | sample WorMetOlspDAHAB2_FD_67352 | JGI IMG/M metagenome (GOLD analysis project Ga0056116, IMG submission 67352) | Marine gutless worms symbiont microbial communities from Max Planck institute for Marine Microbiology, Germany - Olavius sp. DAHAB.2 ...
GAATAAGTTACCGAATTTACATCGAAATAACAATTTTACACGCAATTATAGTCACGGACTATATTATATAAGCAATAAAATACGTTAAACTAACAAAAATTCTAACAACTCAGAGAGGCTAGCGTTAACTCAGCGAAAGTTGATCCAACTGTGCATTTGTTTATAAGTCGAAGAATCGCAGGTCGTTTTTTTACCTTTTTGAATATGGCCACAGAGTCGCGAGTGACGCTGAACTCGGTGAAAACATTTTTGTGAGAAGTCACCAGAAACTCGAAGCTGTCGTCATTTCTGGCAACGCTCATGAAATCGTTCACCTCCGGACTGGTAATGTTCTACAGAAATAACAAAGACATAAACTCTTTCTTTATTATTTATTATTTATCAGTTAACATTTTATTTTTATTGTTTGATTATTTTATATTTATTCTATTTATTTTAAAATTTATTTTGAGTATTATCTCGCTGAAACGCTTCAACGTTCGGGCATTTTAAAATTCTACACATATCTCCAAACTGAAAAGCTGAAACTTGCAACACAAATTCTTTAACCCTTCAACTGTTTAATTGCTCGCCTAGATCAGTTGGAGACAGAAGCATTTCTCGGCAAACACATATTACAAATACAGAAACAATTAATTGACACTCGCCATTCAGTCAATGTGTCTGACAAGCTATACAGATCGAATGACTATATCTGTGAAATTGCAAGCCAACGACAGCAAACATAGACTAACCTTGAAGAATCCAAAGGCCACGAGTTGATTACTGTTAATAAACTTGTACGCTGCTTGAACAGAATCGACGAAGTTGACAGGATATTCGGCCAATCGCTTTTTCAGCCATCGGACAATGACATACGCTGTTCTTTCCCTCGCACGGAATACGAACGACTCGAGCTTGTCGACAAATAGCTTCAGCGTCGGAAAACTTTTGACCGAGTATTTCTCGCCGACGTCGCGATAGAATGAAACGTCGATTTTTGCCAGGCGCGCCGTCGACTTTTCTTCGGCCAGTATGCCTGCTGCTTGCGCATATTCCGGCGCTAACTTCTTGCAGTGTCCACACCACGGAGCGTCTGCAGCATAATACATCGTGCAGAGCAGACTATACACTTACTGTAAGGCTCAAGACTTCCACTAAAACAAATACAGCTTGTTTAAAAAGCCTATGGTAAAACTGCTTACACAGTATTTAACATGATGACCTTCATGTTGCGAAGTTTGGCAATATAAATCAATGCCGACGCTAGAGAGTTGGCGTCCCCCCACAAATACAACTGCGAGTCTGTGAGGCCCGTGTTTAATATTTAAAAGAAAATAACAGTGCATTTTCATACACAGTATGCAGTAACTATGCACTATTCACACGTATACCGTGTACGTGTGTACGTACGGGATAATCAAATATTTTTAAAAGATTAAAACAAAGAAATTTCATACGTAACATGAGGCCCTGAGCATACGTGACATCCCCCCTCCCGACCGGGTGTTACGGGGAATCTTTTCACCGGCTCTGCTATAAATTGATGACCATCATGCATCTGTTGAAATTATTGGACGACGGGTGAAAGTTTAGCATAGGGAAAACGCCCACACTATTTACTGTTTTGAAGTGTTTTCTTTATGCGAAATCATGTGAAAAATCCACTACAAAGTAATGCGCCAGCGCTGAACAGAAGTGACATACGAACAGAATTCGACGAGCAGTTGCGGAAAGTGTTCGAGCGCACTGTTGAACGTCTCGTTTGTCAACACGACAACTCCGTCTTCCTCGGGAAATTTCACAGCGCTGTGAACCGACAAAACGACGGTCACAGCATACACACAGGCGGCCAAGGATAACTCCATAGTTGTTGTACTCGTGCGACGAATATTACAGCTGCTGTACAGTACTGGAGTCACCCTGCACTGTAGGGATCTCCTCCTGCTGCAGCTGTTTGCCTCTATACGTGACTGGCGCAATAGGTGACTGATACAGGGTGGCCTCAAAAGTAAGCCACAACCGATTTATCAGTAAAGCGTGTTAAATTGCACGAATGTCTGCCCATGAGATTAGGGTTTTCGTCAAATTAGAGTGTCAAAATGTCAAAGAAGCACTAAAATACGATCACTTAGTATTAAATATTTTATTTAAGTGACTTACTTTGTGGCGTCGATTAACCTACTGTGAGTGAGGTGAGCCGCAAAGTTGCGATATGGGCCACGAAGTGTAAATGATCTCAGCACATTCTTCCATGCATCAATTTACCATGGCAAACTATGAAATCTATACTCTGGACGACCTCTAGATGGTGGAAATTCGTGTACAAATTTGTTTGAACTCAGTCTTTTCTGTTTTCTGGTGTTTTCAAATAAGGTGGTTTTATTCACACTTATTTTGACGATTTCATAGCTTCAAACACAGTTATTGCTTACGTCACATGTTAACTGTAGATCATTTAGAATATGTGGGGATCTAATGCCACTAATGACATTAAATTCACGAAAAATCTGGCTTTATTAGCAGATTTTGTTTAATGCGATTTATTGAATACTCGCTAGTGGCTTACTTTTTGGGACACCCAGGCCTACAACAAATGTCATAGGCAAGATATAAAATACGATGCAAATGAATCCTTTACGTCGTGACACGTGCTTGATCGAACACCGATTTCACGGCACGATTGCCATAACAATCCATTTTCATTTCCTGTGATAAATTACGTGAAACGTCGTCAAGTTTTGATAGGCCTGTATTGATTACTGTCCGTTTTATTTATTGCGACACAAATGCAAAGGCGTAGCATTCGCCATTATAATCACGTGACTTGCAAGATTCGCATGCGAAATATATTCAACTTGTCAAAAAGGCCTATAAAACTGTATATATTCAGCTAAACTTTCTGCTTCGAGTTTTCTGGTGGTTTAAATGCGGTTACTGTATCTAAATTTTAGGGCCATTTTTACAACAGATTCATCCGACTGGGATGCCCCATTACGTGTCGCAGTAGGCCTAAGTCTGTCGTCGTCGTATTTCTTTCGTATTTATTTCGTATTTGTCTCCCTTCGCATCCCAGATTTCAAAGCCAAAGTTTGTAATCTGCATGAACGTTAACTTATCTGTAGGCCTATGATATGTTACCAGCGAATGCGATTGAGAGTCAAATTTACGAGGCTACATAAAGTTCAAGCACCGTATCATCTAAAGGTCAAAGGTCAACATTGTTAGCACATACCAACCTCTAAAGATGTTTTTACTATGAAACGCTGTCAACATCGGACATATTGCAAAAACCATTTTATGAAAATCATCCTATTTTATTCAAAATGACAACCGTCTTCCTCTTTGTCACTATAGCCTATTGGCAGACGTAAATGATATGACTCATTTATAGATTGGCAAAAAAGTACGGTAACACGAAAACTTTGTTCCAGAAGATAATGCCACACAATGCATGACATGCTTCGTGAGATTACTTTGCCATTCATAGCTTGTTGATATAATAAGTAATCTAGGCCTAAAATGTAATCTACACAGGCCTGTTTAGTGTAAGTCATAGGGCCTGCTAGAATAGATCAGGCTTGCACCAGATGGTCCGTATAGGACATTTTCGTTTCTTTTATAACTTTTTAGAACTGATTCTCTATGTTGATTTATGAATAACATAACCACGCCGTTATATGTAGGCCTAACTATTTTACTGCACAAGTTGCAAAACTGCGAAATGTGACAACATATTACTGTAGCGTTAACATACAAAACACATTATCAAAAGTTCGTCACTTTAACCAACATCGCTGTGTAAATACGGCGCAAACATGTCTGTCCTGTAAGACACAATAGCTATGCGATGCATCAACGCATGTGTAACTAATGCTGACGAAGAAAAACAACCAGCTTCAACAGATACCCATTCTTTAAAGCAATAGTCTGACCTAGATCTTAATCACTTTCTGATCTCCATTATTTACCCTGTTTCGACGAAATCGACCGAAGTTCCGAAATTTTTGTAATTTTGCTGTTTACGGTAACGAAAAGATGTTTGAAAATTCTATGCAAATGGAAACAGATGTAGTAGTGTCCACGTGACATGTCAATAACGACTGGCTCACAAAGACAGAAAAGTTATCTGACAACAAGACTGAATTGTTCGGAGTAAACGTACATGCCTCAGATAATGCAGAGGGTTAAGAGCGAATCGTAACTGAAAGTTGCAGTAAAAGCATCCAGAAACAGACTGTAATTCCAGACCATCACTCAGATAGTGTGTCATTAATGATTCTGGCGATAACAAGGTGGTTTGCGGACAAACTAATTCGTGGTAAGTCAATTACGTATTGATCATTTCGCGGGTTTACAAAAAATTCTCAACTTAGAGCCTTTACCTGATCCCAATTTTCTGTCACATTCTGGGCGAATATTTCCGCGAATTAATCCGTCCGCGAGTAGACTGGTGGCAATCTGGTTTCGATGTCGTCGTTCCGTTGCGTTTCATGCTACAGCATCACTACCACGGCCACAGCCACACTGAGCGTCAGACATCGACAGAATGATCGGATATGTTGGCATACGGTCTAAAATCAGACGGCCTATGCTGCTGCTGCCGCATCAGTTGCGCATCCATCAACTGCTGCTCATTAACTCCATCTCCGACCATAGTGCCGTACACTACACTAGGCCGCGGCATAGTTCGATAAGCAGGCGGCACGTTGCGGACCGTTTGCGGACTCCCGGCAGCAGCGTCGTTCGGCGCCGCTAAACTGAAGTCGCCGGCTCCGGCAGCGATACTGCGGCAGCGCACCCGTCGAGAATGAACTGGTGGAAGCTGAGGATCATCGACGTCGAAGCCAGCCGTGCCGTCATCATCCGGCGTGTCCCAGTGCAGTGACGCGTCACTCCCGGAAGCATCCGACCGCACAGACTTGGCCCAAGAGTCTTCCATGCGGCGAGGTAGCGACGGCAACGGCCGATGTACGGCGCAGCCCCCGCCGCCTCTCGTATAGTCGTTGAGGTCATCCGCATAAACATCGACAGCGGGGGCACCTGCTGGTAGCAACTTTGGCGTCACGGCGGCTGTTTTACCAGCGACCATTGGCCGCTGAAATGTTTGATGCTGACTTGGCCGACGGTATTGGCGCTTGTACTGACGTCTGCCAATATATCAACACACACACACAAACATTTATTTATTTATTATATTATATCGTACACGAATTACACAAAATCACAACCAACAATAGTCACAAGCAGTTCGCCAAAATATGAGTGTCGAGGCGTGGCCAATTTCGTCTGCAGTGCGTTTTTTTCTGTTGATCAACATTCAAATAATATTCAACGAAATAGCAAAATGCAGACACAGTGAGCGTGACAATATTATAGTTCAGCCCCTGGAGTCATCCCGTTTTCCCTCCAAAATAGCTCTATGCCAGAACGATTGTGTGACTCGCAACGAAACCCGACAGCTTCGGTTTTTTTCGATGAGGCAACAGGGTTGTCGCCATCGCCGCTGATCAGACTTGTGTGATGCATACAAAATTAACGTTCGTTCATCGCTTTCTGTGATATATACAGTTCCTCTGATATAGCAGGTTTGCAAATAAATCCTCCACAGTCCACTCTCAGCATCATCCAATTCACTTACAGTGCACGTGAATTAGTGACGCCGTACCTTCTTGAGCAGACGAAACAGCAAGTAGTGATGACGACGACGACGATAACGAAAACTGAAATCAGCGACGTCACTATAATTCCTGACACAGCCACCACAGTTAGCAAAAATGTTATTTTATCATCGAATAAAGCTCTAAAATAGCAACATTATTATGTGCACCATTGCTGGTTATATCGAACACGAAAATTCACTTATACAATATTATTCAACAAGAGCAATTTTCTCAACCATTTGTCTCGAACCAGTTAACAACTGGTACATAGTATCTCTAAATGTAAATCATCTGTCGGCCTACAGCAAAAACATCACGTTTACGACGAGAGTCAGCAGAACTGCACTGCACTGAAACCGCAGACTGCTCACACTGAACACTGAAATTATTTATTGTAGCTTTTCTTCAAACACTGTAACCGAACACTGCTAATGATATCACTGATTCTTTCCGAAAATTAGCCATCAAATTAATTAGCGAGTTCATATTGCCTAGGACTAACAGAGACCACCGGGAAAAGATCAGCAAACAATATACCTGGATGTAACGTGGCGATATAATTGTACGACATGTTGTAGAAGGCGCCGATGTGGTCGACAAGACTGCCACCTAGCGACTGGACGTTGAACGACGGCTGTTCGCACACTCCCATGTTGCCCTCCCAGCGACCTTCGACGCATTGGAAGACCCACGTCACACCACTCAGAAGACATCTCACCTCCGACTTGTCGTCGATTCGTCGCAGCACAGTGTTGGCCGGCGGCGACATATCCGCACAACCGACAGCTGCATCATCACAGCGTATTGCTATAGCGTGACTGCGTTAGAGAGTAGAGTTCAAGTGCAACTCACAGTAATCTTTGTATATGCGTTTAAGACATAATTATATTACATACAAGGTGGTCCAAAGAGTGAGCCACTGTCAAAAATCATCGTTAAAGCATCAGTGAGAATAGCTTTTTCATCAATTTTGATTTCAAAATGAGCACAAAATATTATACGTTTGTAGTAGCCTACATGTAAATACTCTATGTGAGACCTGATTTGTGATGTCATCAGCATCTGTGTTTGAATCTGCGATACAGGTAAAATCAACGTATATGATAAAATTGTCACTGAAAAAAAAGAAAAAAAGAGAAATAAATACTTAAATTTCTGACATCATTAATTAATGATAATTTGGTAGTGGTTTACTTTTTTGGCCACCCTGTACATGAAATTAATATAAGAACCATGCACAGTACACAGGATAGTTATTTCATGACTAAATTACACCGAGTGACAGGTCTAATTTTGACAACTTTATCCTGCGAATGCACTTTCGCTAACGATGCGCTGCGATTTGTCGGAGCGATAATAATAATTGTTATCATCATTAAATATATACTGATATGAATAACAAACGCTGCAGGGACATTTAACAGAGAAGGCGGCGTTGAGTTTATCAGTGCGAATTAGAATAGGAAGCAGGATTTGTACAGTAAGTTCAGTGACCAACAAGGCGTCGTCTGCCGTTGGTTTCATGAACTATCGCAATCGCATATAAGTTTCTACTGTATCCATATATCCATATATTCATACTTACAAAACTGGGACTTTCGATAGCATAGAAATACCACGAAACTATACGTAAAAGCCTGAAAACCAGTCGGCGTTCTTTGGTGCCATTTACTACCAACGGATAATATTTTAGTGCTTGACTGATACTTTAATTTGACGAAGAAACCTAATCTCATTGGCAGGCTTTAACACGACTTAATACATTTTTTGGTAATTTCGTAGTGGCTTATTTTTAGTTAAGTTCTTTGTTGTATTGCTATTGTATATGGTGCGCCTATTGTATGGTGAAATAAAGATTTTCATCGGAAAGTGGTTTGATGGTTTCCGACCTTGGTAGTGAAGGAGAAAGGCTGTGTCGCGAGTTTTTCGCGCGATGACGCGCAGTTCGATGACGTAGCTAACGGAAGTGAACACGTGACGCGTGGTCACGTGATCGGTCGGGTTCACGGTGGCGCAAATGCTGGAGTCGACCGGATTCGATCGCTCTTTGACGACGGCCAAGCGACGAGCGGAGCCAGTACACGAGGCGGCAGAAGACGATGATGACCGGGAGGAGGACGGTCGCCTAGCAACGACGCCGTTGCTAAGAGACGGTGACCTTGACGAGTCGGACGACGTTTGAGGTCGACGAAGTTCGCTGTGGTACTCGTAGACAGTGAGGTTGATCACCTGCACATATGATACAGTACCAAGTGCACAAGGAAATTAATTAATGGCTAAGTAAATAGGCTAATTAATGAATGATTCATTTATGTCGGGGCGCATGGTTTGAATATGCATATTGGGCATGCCTGTTTATCACGACTTAGGACGACTTAGGGGTAAACTGTTCCAAACAGTTGCAGTCATCCAAAATTACTGACATACTAAGGCAAAGTGACACGTTGCAACATGCAGGTGGAGGTAGGCCATACATGCAGTGTATTACACGAGCATGTGTATAGAGAACACGCGCCATTTACGGCATCGTCTGCAAAAGACTGCAATGCTGTTTTCGTAAAATTTCGTATACAACTTTAGAGTGTATCGACACTTCTCTCTTCGATCGTTCCTTTCCCCGATCTCCTGTCAGCGACTTCGTCATTTCGAACACTATAATCTTTCTTTTTACTTTATGTATATAATTGCTGGATGCCAACCAACTATTGCTTTCGCTTTTGCAGTGGAGTTGCGGTTAGGGTTATAATTAGCGTTTGGTGAACCTCCACCGGTCCACCCGTTACAATAGTCACTCTGTGCGGCGAGTGAGTGAGAGGCTCACCTGTCCAGGCTGACCGCTGATGACCCACGGACAGCGAGACGTGCCACAGCCATTGTCGTCATGGTGATCGTCAACCACAACACTGCCCATGAAGCCTCCGCCACTGTCGGCGTTTAGACGCATCACGCCTTCGGAGCGACAATTCGTACATTGTCTGTCGCCGGCTGAGGCGGCCGCACATGCACACAGGCAACGAAACATTTGTCATACTGCTGTATCGTAATCTACGTGTCGTCACTTTTCGAGCGTGCAATCATCCCACGATCCGTTGCCACTTTTAAGCGCAACCTTGCTGCTAATCGCTTATCGATGTGCACGCGTTCTGCATAATTTTCGTGATTTTAAATTTCTGGTTAGCATGAATAATCTGCATTCGTCTCTTACGCGAGTCAGCCAACAAGCAGTAACGCAGTGCTAATCGGATACGGCTCAATACGACAGTCTGGGGTTTACCGTTATCGCCGTTCTGAAACGAGTCTTGAGCGTTTTGACCAAACTGAAAGTGTCCTTATTTTTTTCCTGCCCGACATAACGCTCGCGCAGTTTTTTTCGTCGCTCAAGTCAAGGTAACTGTTTCATTTTGTAAGCGTGTCATGTTAACTCCACAGAAACGAACGACAGAGCATGCATGTATATACCGTCGATACATTTGTAGGCGGCGTAGAGAAATCCGTTGAACTCCTGGCGACATCTGGCAGCAGCCTCCTTCATGTATCGGTCGGGAACCTGCTGCTCACAGGCGCGACGACCGGAACACTTCGCACTGACGTAGTCGACGACGTCGGCAAAACATCCGACGTAGCCGAAGTCAGCCTGAAGGCAGCGTCCAAGCGACACGAGTCCATAGCGAGCCTCGGTGATGATGATGACCTTGTCGTCAGGACAACGAGGTCGAAACTGCTCCAACTCACAGTATTCAGTCGGCTCTATACACGCGCATGAATTGCAGTTAAGTCCCATACGTGCTGATGTTTGGCCGCCCGACACCGATATCAGATCTATCCATAACCACAACGTTTCGGTGAGTCAGATCTACATTAAAGATGGCAACAGCAACAGCTACGTCGGAATCGTGTTTTGTAAAGCTATTTTGCTGGCTCTGTCTGCGTTAGGCTTTAAGTGGATATCCAGCGAGCGCGTTATATTTAGCATCGTTGTGCATAACATTATCGCGTTATTTGTGTGTGAATTTTACCTTTATCAACATCCAAGGGGCCTAGGCTATTACTTCTCCAAATAAGAAATATCCATGAATTCAGCCATTAACGTTTTTTTAAATTTATGTTTTGCTGATATAAGTGATATTTTGTGTCTGAGAACATTGCGGGCCTCATAGTTATCTTCATTCGAGACTCGAAATAACGGTGTTTTGTGTGACCGAATATCACCACCATGGTCTAAATGACAATATCGTGCAGTCGTAACAACAATAACACGATGAGTGGAATTACTGTCTACTGTAATAAATATGCATCTATATTTGATTATCCCATCAAGAACTTCACTCAGTGTCACACTGCAATGTGCTGTAATTAATATCTTATTCTGTCTTCCCATTGACTGTGATATTTTATCCGCTGTTTTCTGTCATAGGCCTAGATATAATAAACCATGTCACAGGTAAACCAATTACCCTGTGGGCTGGGGCCGTTAGCGTCGTATGAAAGAACGAGAGTCGCGGAAAGAATCGTCAACAGCGTTTCTCCATTCATCTCTTCACGATCTGCAGGACTTCCAGACACTGCGAAGAAACATCGGGTCTCTGTTTGCAGCCTGTCCCAGAGACAGGGCGAAGGTCGTCTCAGAGAAAGAAAACCTCACAGTCCTGCACGCGTACACCATCGCGCAGTGTTACTAATCCAATCCAATTCGTTTTTTTTCAGACTACAAAAAGTCCATGTCACTGCAGACGACCTATACGAAGCAAACGATATCGAGCTGCGTATCATAATACGCATGCGGCGCATACAAGCGGTACGCGTGCGAAGTCTGCAGCACTACACCAAGTCTGTGAGATGTCACACTGCAAGCATGCGGTAATGTCTGGCCACGCCTCCGATGATGCTACTGAAAAATGATAGCATATATCTACGTACTGCAGACTCGTACTGCAGTCAACTTCACGGCGGCCAGAGTCCACAGGGAGGCTTAAAGCATGCTGAGAGCAGTAGCAGCATCAGCGGCTGCGGAGCCTGCACCGCTCGAGCCTCGTGTGGTTCAAGCGAGCTGCAACTGATGCGGATTGCAGCGGCTGCAACTCACTCAGCTGTGCCGCCAACATGGATCATCGCTTCTGTTAGCAGCGTTGTTGATGTAACTTGCCAGGCAACGTAAACACATCTTCGACGATTTCTTTTCCAGTCTATCTTACGGCACTTACCGAGAACGAGGTGCTGCCTATAGTTGTGGGTGAAAGGGTTACCACCAACAGTCGAACATCGATCAATATATCGAGACGTGTAATAACGAACGAACGAACGATTTATTGCATGAAGCATGGCCCATATGACACAACATACGTAAACATATGAGACACAGCGGAGGACAGACATAGAATAAACAGAGACAGACGAATGACCACACAATTGTAAACTATACCAGCTTTGCTACCCTCAAACTGAGATAACATTATTATTATTATTATTATTACAAATGAAAAGATTAAAGTGATGCTGTCGCAAAAACGCTGCGTATTTCTGAACTTCCAAATACAGACAATCAAAATGTGTGTTCTCTTGATGCAGTGTTCGGTACTGCAGTACACTGGCGCCACAATAAGTGGCATCTAAATCGAATTTCACCTTCTCATCTACATTTCGATCCACCGAGTTCTTAAGTAACATATGCACAATTGATAAATCACTTTCGAGACTGTGTGGATTTTCAGCATAGCGAGAGACATCGTCGCCGTCTACAGCATCATCCGCTTCAGTGTCAGCAGCACTCAATCGAATTCATAATGCCAACAATTGGCGCGGCAGTGTGCTGTACGGCGCGCGGCGATCAGGGTCGGCTGCGTCTGCTGGCACACAAGTTGCTTGTGTCGCAAAATCAATAATTGACAAACGTAATTATCTGAATGAGATGAGTCACTGCAGCAGCATTGGACGTCACTGGTATAAATGTTGCTCGTGTTGTCCACGCTTATGCAGACTGGTGTCAATCAGCGACCATGCGTTAGTTATTTCATTACATACCATGTCTACAATGTAGCTGTCGACTGAATTAGCGGAATACAATGCAATGCAGAATTGCAAACAATCCCGCAGTAAATACGCTCATAGTATACGTTCGTCACTGTCACGAAAGAAGTTCAGATTGCACAGGAAAATGCCAGTAATACAGCCACAAAATTACGTTATGCAGTTATACAACACAGCTTAATACAATGCAGGTCAATGTCGTTTAATGACAGACAAATAAATGTGACAGTGACCCCACATCATATTTGTAAACAGCTGTGTGTGTGTGGCTGCGTACAGCGGCAACACATACAACCAACACTGTCCTATTGTCTGCATTCAGTTTTGTATAAGTGTATAATTCACTAATACACGTACAACTATGCGATTGCATACATGTAATAAGCAACTTCCGTTGCCTATTACATATATGCAATCGCAAATAGATTCACGTATAGAGACCCATAATATACGAGCATTATGATCGACAGCTTACTTGGTAGGTGGTTAGACGACAGTGCTGGCGTTATCTCGCATTCAGTTGGACTCCGACTACTGTATCTTCGCGCGGAGATTCTACATTGTGTCGGCACTGTTCTATACAACAGATGATGGACGATATCATATG
>Ga0056116_1000638_pt1 | contig 12259 bp, 8 predicted proteins | sample WorMetOlspDAHAB2_FD_67352 | JGI IMG/M metagenome (GOLD analysis project Ga0056116, IMG submission 67352) | Marine gutless worms symbiont microbial communities from Max Planck institute for Marine Microbiology, Germany - Olavius sp. DAHAB.2 ...
AAAAAAAGGTTTGTATATGACAACGACTTGTTGGGCATCGTAAACGCGATAAAAGTCACTGTAACGCAGTTTCGTTTGATAGATTGGACTATTGATGCTATTGTGCTCTGTGTGCTGCGTATAGGCCTAACATTTTGAACAAGTCAATTGCGAAACTGTTACGTTTGAGACCGCGCAATTTTAGAGAAGTCGAGTTAGCTATGTACAGGGTTGCCCAAAAAAGCAAGCCACTATCAAGAATCATCATTAAATCGTGTTAAAAACCGTCACTGAGGCTAAATTTTTCATCACCTTTGAATGTAAAATTAGCACAAGAATATTATAAGTTTGTATTAAACATTCTATGTGTGACCTGTGTATGATAAAATCATGATTTAAAACGAAGAAAAAGAGAAAATTTGTAAATCAAAAAAATTTTAAAATAAAAAAAACATCTAATAAATGGTTGAAGAATGGAATTCATAGTTTGCTAAAAGGCAAGCTAATGCCAGACGGAGCGCTGGCATCATATACCGTGTGTAACGCATATCGCTACTGTGCTGGTCTGGCATGGCTACTGACGTCACAAAGTAGGTCATGCACAGAATATTTAATACCAACGAACAATATTATTGTGTTTTATTGATACTTTAATTTGATGAATAAATCTAAGCTCATTGGCAGGCTTAAATACGATATATTACGATTTTTGATAATTCGGTAGAGGCTTAATTGTTTGGGCCACCCTGTACCTTAAACATGACAACTCTGTGTAGTCATAATTGTGGAAAATTTCGCGTAATATTCTGGTAATTAGATTAAACTTGCGAAATGTAAAATAGGGAGGTTAACTTCTTTCGAACGCCGTTAAGCCTGTATTGAATTATGAGGACGCTACTTATACTTTGAAAACTCAAGATATCCACCTGCAAAACAGATCACAAGAACGCAATCCAGTGCACGCGGCAATCAGACTGTTTGTTGATTCGTTCAGTCGGGCTAACTGGCCGAAGAATGTGGAAAAACAAGAAAGAAGAAGAAATTTATTTGCCACGAACAATAACAATATAAAACTAGAAAAGCACGATATTAAAGTTAGCTCGTGGAAAGTCGTAGGAATAGCACAGAATTTGAATGGATACCTAATAGGATCAACTGCGTATAGTGTACGCAAAACAGTTAACCGTCGAGCTGGCAACTTATAGTATTCCGCACGTAAGCAATAATTAAAAGAAGAAAAATAAACGAAAAACATATATTTTTTAAATCGATGAGAAGGAAATCCGGCGTAGAAATCAACCGGTAGATCAGAAGGTTGCACATTGTCATTATCCGTCGTGATTTGAGGACACTGCTATAGGCGTACTTTGAGACAGACGATGGCGTAAGTTGGCTGTTGACCTGCTGTCGCTATCTGACCACCAAAGCAGTTGCCCGACCAAAAACCTTTCGCGATCATTGTTAGAATGTGTGACGACTTAACTGCCAATGTCATCGCCGTAAACGTCACGAAGGAAAATGACAATAATTGGCAATAGGCAAGTCGGGATATGAGCCCGACACGCACGTCACGACACGGCAGTGTTGTGCGTGTCGTGGCGTGACGTGACGGGCCAGGTGGAATTTTGGCTTAAGAGTAAAGCAATTGTGATGCGTTGCATACAAGATGTTGCCGCCGTCTGTGACTAACCGTCCGGTGCAGCATCTGACATGAACTGCCGCGCGATAGTAACTGCTGGACTGCATAAATTTTATCATTGTAACTGTCATTGTCAGTGTTACTGACACTGGAGAAGGCAGTGCGAGCGCTGTAAGATCGTGACACGATGTGGAGCAGACTGGTTTATGATGCGTCGGATCGAGAACGTAACAGTACAGCGACGTCATTGTATCCAGCGTGACTGAGGCGATCGTCTATGTGTCTGCTAGCTATTTAGACATATAAATCCCGTTGGCGCGGCACAGTCCGTTTCGCAACGGCGTCGGTGGCGGCAGCGGCGATGACGTGAGGCGAAATATGATGAGATGCCGGATATGACACGTTCGTTCGTTCGTTCTCTGTACGACCACGCCCGTGCTGCCTTCCACGCAGACGGATCGAGTCCTGCGGTGTCCACGCACACCGTCAGCCTCATTGTACTTGGCGTTTCGCTGTCACTCGCGGCTGTATTTATCAAATTGTAACCGTAACGATAACAATGTCGCAACTGCAAACGACAAACGGCGGATGAAGCGTTTGTGCTTTAAGTGCTCCAAGAACGAACGAATGACGATTTATTGCAGGCAACATGGCCCATATGACACAACATACACACAACACATTGCTCTGCTTTGATGTAATTGTTGTACCATGAGAAAATGAATCAATGAATAAATGAAATGAAAACATGCGAGACAGAGAGGAGGACAGACTCAGAATAGAACCATAAACAGAGACAGACGAACAACCACACAATAGTAACTAAACAAACTACAATGTAAAATCAAATACAGCAGCAAGCTTGGATAACATGCGCTGTAAACATGTAGTATAAATGGATTTTATAATACACGGTGAAAATTACAACAAGAAGTCCATGTAGATTGTAACACAACGCGCATTATGTACTATCGTATCAAACGATGGCGATGTCGTTTCAAACTGCGCCCGGGTGACACTCTCATATTTACGGTAACCAAAAATCGTTTCACACGTTTGTTATAACAGGATTCAAATTTCTGCAAGTAACTCGTGTGAACTGATGTCCACTAAGCAATGTCAACAAAATACCGACAGAACGACCGGACCAATTTCAGTTTCATTGCTTTAGAACAATTAGAAAACCTGCGAATAATAAGTTACAACGTACACACAATTTTAGAAATAATTTCCAATAATTTACGTTATCGAATGAGTTAGTTTCTACAGTAGTATACTTGGGATACTGTAGGCTACACCAGTGTCCCAAGTTGCTGCACGACAACACCTGCGTTCAGCCGCTCGTCACCGGCTGGTGGTTCCGCGACATCGGCCCAGCACGTACGGCCGTCGGGCATTCGCTGTCGCTGGCCCGATGACCTTCAACCGTTCAACGCTCTGCCCGATGAGCTGCGCGACCCCACCGTCAACACGACAACTTTCAGACGACTTTTAAAGACACATTTTTCTCGAGATATCTACACGTCTAGTGCATTAGAGGTGAAGACGTAATGCGCTATATAAATCCACGTTACTTACTTACTTTACTTACTTAGTATCAAGACACTGACCCCACAGTAATGCAATTTTTGAGCTTTTCATGGCGCCGCACTTGTTTCGTCAGCTTCTGGATCAGTGTAAACAAACCCACCAAAGCAAAATACAATGAAATACAATAAAATATTAACAAGCACAAAAAACATAAGTCTGTAACTTAATATCACTGTGGCTTAATAACATTAGCGGAAAGCTGTCGCTCTATGTACAACTTCTACTACTGTATAGTCTCTATAAATGAAATAGTAAAAATCGTAGCTAATACTATCTGTATACGTCGCTTCAAACGATGAAAACATCTGAATATCCATGACCACGGAGCACCATAGATAACCATCTCTGTAGCTTTATAGTCATGAATCGCCTGCGGTGACGATTTCGACGACCATTGTTGACCTTCTAATTAAAGTGAAAGGATCGCGGATCTCAGTACCTTATTCGGTACTCATAACACCCTATAGTTGCCGGTCGGATAAGCCGAGTGTTTCACAAAGGAATACCAACTGTTGATGCTTCATTGCAACCCAAGCTTGACGCACCGTTCTGTTTTCGCACTTTTTACAAAGGTAACCTATTCCCAAAGCCAATGGCTCATAAGGCGGCACTGATCTCCGATTCTTCGGCCCTCAGCCGAACACCAGCCGAAGCTGCAGAACCACGGTGAACTACGCTGGTACCAAATTATACTGTTTGGTAAGAGATTCGCATTGTGCATGAACGACTTGCGCAGAGTAGCACTTGAAGCGCAGCGGCCGGGAATTGATCACCAGTCGCCCAGTACACCACCAAGCCACAACACACAGGAACTGCATATCTCTGTGAACGTGTGCACTCTAGACACTGATCACTAACACACGTCCTGAGGCACACTCACCCCACACGTTATCGGCGACGTATAGCCGTCTGCGCTGTACGTCCAGAGAGAGCCTGTTCGGCTGCCCCTTCAGTTGATCGTCACACACAGCCAGACCCATGTGGCCAAACGTCGGCGACAACAACTTAACTCGCCGGTTGATGACGTCGGCAACGAACAAAAACTCATCGTTATCAATCGCCATGCGACGAGGCCTGTTATACTGACCAACGTCCGAACCTCGCTGTGCGCCGTGTGAGTGGACAATACGACGACCGTCTGCGCTTAGCTTACACACACGGTGGACCGAGTCGAGGAGGTGGCCGTGGCACACGAAAAATTCATCCGTACCGGTAAGTGTCTGGATCGCGTGCCACGGATTGGTCAGTTCGTCGGGGAGTGCCAGTTCGCGGAGTAGACAGCCGCCTGAAGTGAACTCTTTGATCGCGTGGACACCATAACACGTTACCAGCACATTATGTGCGGCGTTAACCGAGACGCCCCGCGGTACGTCATGGATTTCCCACTGCGTGAAGGCACCTTGCGAATCTAGCTTGTGCATGCATTCGGCCGAACGATCAGCAATGTACACGCAAAGATGAAGTTCACACGATGTCATGTCAATAAGCCATCCAAAGTCCGGTACGGTTATGCGGCGCTGTACTTTGTAAGTGACGACGTCGTACACCTCGACCTGATCACTCTCTGCCGCTCTGAGCACGTAGATCTCGCCATCAAGTGACGCTATGCCGGCGACTGGTTCACCGACAGGCAGCTCGAGAACTACTTTTCCCACTGTACACAAACAGCATGTCTATCTGAACACAGTTAACGTCAAATGTGTGGTGGGGGTGATTTTATTTCTTTCGAAAAATGCTAAACACTCGAAAATAGTTTTTGGTGAATCGTTTTTCTGTTACTCTCCTCCTCTGTTCAGAACAGTTTGCTTATTTGAATATTCTTCATGATTTAAAACGTAGCGTTATACGCGTATTCAGAACGGTTATATGAAGATTTCTAAGGAGATCTATATTTGCCTTTCTAAGATTTCTAAGCAGATCTATATTTGCCTTTTGTTGTTAAACTGCATTGTAAAACAACAACCACTGTGTCTCTTTACTGTATAAAAATACTGCATTTGATTTTTTTTAATTTTGAGAAGTTATTTGCTAAGCAGTGCATATGACACATTTAAGTCCCTAGATACCAGAAAACAACAGAAACACTGCGATGTTAAGTGTGATAATTAGTCTAACCTTTTCGGTCAGTGATGTAGTTGCGAACATGCGACTGTCCGCACTTGTCAAGGGCGTCAAGAAACAGCTGGAACTGTTCGGTGGACTTGCGACTGAGCACTGACAGTAGCCTCTCGTTCGCTCGAAACGACGTCATCTCGGCAAGGATCTCGTCTCTTTCCGCTGCGCTGACGACCTCCGCCGAGTAGAGATGCCCGACAAGTCCCGTGATTCCTGCGTCCATTGTTTCCGAAAGAAACACGTAATGCTTACGAATGACGCTTGTATGTGGCATCAGGTCGTTGTCATCTAAGTAACACCATCATTAAATATACACTGTTTGATAGTATTGGCCTATTATAAAATGTATAATGAGCAAAAACATGTCGCACTCAAACTATTCGTTGACTATGGCGGCTAACGAGGTAACGAACAAACCATTGTATGCGCCTTCGACGAGTATCTGATAGATGTGTGGTTGCCCAGTGTGTTTCAATACTTCGAGGAAACACAGGTAGATAGCGTCGGGTTGTTCCAGGATGATGTTCAACAGAGTCTCAGCGGCTTCGATTGGACGATCTCTCATTGACTGAATTGACTGCAACTCTTTCAGCGTCAACGCGTTACGCTGATACATGTTGGCAGCCACGACACGTGCGTCCAACTTCGTCTTCAACTCCGAGTACAGGTCACGTAGTACACGACAGCTGGCTGTCACACGCACACACACACACACACACACACACACACACAATGCCGTTAATTCTCGTTTGCAGATGTCGTAGATTATACGTCTCTAGACTTTCTCCAACTTCGCTTGCCACGCGTGTGGTTGTTTTCCTGACCGAGTGTAGTAAGAGGCGTGACCTTAATCTTGACTTTTTAAGTGATTGATTGATTGAATAACTTTTTGACTACAACGTATTTTCAAGGATAGAGTCTATTTATGCTGAACGTGCCGTAATATCCCAAATAACTAACTCTCTGACTTCGTTTTCAAAACAAAACAGTTCCTGCAGTTCTACAGTTACATTGGGCAATGCTCACGAGTAAGTATTTGTCAAACCTGTCTGTGATGACGGCTGGTGTTGAGTCAGTTCCTCGTACAGTTGCTCAGAGATGCTTAGCTCTTGGAGCGCACGTTGCTGAGTTGCTGCCGTAACCTGCTCAGCAACAGTCAGTCGCTCCTGTATATCAGAAAGACGCCGCTGGGAGTCGCTCAGCTTTTCTTTCGTAGTGTTCAGCAGCTTCTCTGTCTCGCTCAGCCGTTCCTCGAGCTCGTTCATCCTGCGGGACTGTTTTCTCGAATGCTCCGCTGCCTGGTCGAGAGACTGTTTGAGGCTCTCGTTTTCGGAGCGGGCGCGTGTAAGCTGGGGTTCTACTTCAGCCAGGCGTTGAACTATTTGCCGATGTTGTTCTCGATCGTGTCTCTCGGTGGTCAGTCGATGCTGCTTTTCCCTATAGTCTCGTTCGCGTTGTGCAATCCTGTCCAGTACGTCGTTAATCGGTCTCACTGTCCAGAGGATTTTGTCTCTCATTGATCTTAACTTGCTGATATCCTCCTCTAAAACTGCAAGTTCAGCATCCCAGTTGTTGCCGCCATCCTTTGTTCAGCGCCGCACGCTCAAGCGATGGTCAAATCGATGGGTTCAGCCGTCACTGATAAACCGCGCGCAGCAGTTCGGACTCAGAGAGTTCGGCAAGTTAACGCTTTTTTGCCGCGGCCAACAGCAACAACGATTACCGATAACTTCATGCGAGATTTTCATTTAACAGAAGTCCTAAACAACGATACTTCGTTTCACGATTACTACTGAAAGAGTTTAACCGGAAAGTCCACAAATCCACAAATAAATAGCCAATGACGTAGGTTCTAAAATATCGACAACTATGTCAGCACAGGCCCGACAGTGTAGCATCGACAAGATAGGGCCTATCCGATTATTGACAAGATAACGTACAATACTGTGAACATCCGTGATAGCGCACAATTAACCTACAATTACAGACTGAATAGTAGTTCAAGCCCTGTGTTAACCGCTACGATTCAATGCTGTGGGAGCGACCAAATTTCGACCCTCACAAAAACAAAACTCCTTAACCGATTGCGATAAAACTTTGCACAATTGATGACGTACACGAGGCGAACACGTCATCTAAAATTTGTACAATTCGGTCGTAAGGGAGCGTCTAGGCAAATACGTGAAATATGAGGTCTTGTCTTTTCGCCTACTGAATTGACCCGTCGGCGGATTTTAACGCACAATTGCGAAGATTACGTGGATTCACGCTAGGATGTGCCTTTTGGAGATCCGCACGATGGCCGAGTACGTTTAGGGGTCAAATCCCCCAAAACGTGGCGTAGTTAGGCGTTTTCAAGCCACATCAGTTAAAAATTAAAATTGTAATATTTTCACAACGTACCAACATATTCGAATGAATCTTTACATGCATGGCAAGTGGCGGGCAGACGCCATTTTTGATTTCGGAAAAATAGTCAGGATTTTTTTTCCAGGATTAACAGATTATACGCAAATTTTGCACAATGGTAGAAAATGCAAACCTAAAATTGATCACATGACGAAAAATGACATCGAACTGAAATTCAAGATGGCGGCGGCCACCATATTAAATTACATTTCGGAAAATAGCTATAACTTCGCCGCCCAGGATTGACGGGTTAGTCTCAAATTTTGCACGAATGTACAATATACCACTGATAAATAGATTAGGTTTACGTGATTAAAATTTCGTTCGAGTTCGACCAAATAGTAAAGATGGCGGCGTTTTTGTAAATTAATATATTATGATATCCATCCATACTTCGGCGTCCTTGTAATACCTTTCATTATGATGCGGCGCCTATTTTGGCGCTATTACAGTGCATTTATTTATTTATTACTACCAGTACCATGTACTATAATGTGATAGCATAGAAGTTGTAATGCGTACTGTGGCAATACAGGATCCTATTTGTTGTTGATCTGAAGCCCTCATGTGAGCGATTATTTGTCATTTTTATAGAGCGCTGTTTCTCCTTCGAAATGACCTACAGGGTGGCTCAAAAAAGTAAGCCACTATTGTTAATCATAAGTAAATCGTATAAAAACTCTCCATTATGGCTAGACATTTTATCAATTTCGACTAGAAAATGAGCACAAGAATATAATAAGTCTGTATTAAATATTCTACATGTGACCTAATTTGTGACGTCATTATTTGCTGTGTTTCAAGCTGAGATACTGGAAAAATCAGCGCGTCTGAAAAAAAATCACGTTTGAAAACCAGAAAAAAAGACAAAATTGGAAATAACAGTCATTTTTACATAAATCGCCATCTAAAAGATTGTTTTGGAATGGAATTCACTACTTGCTAATGCGAGCTGATGCCAGAGAAATAATCGCTGACATCATTTACCATATCTGTCGCATATCGCTATTTTGCGGGTCAGACATAGTTATTGAGGCCAGGAAGTAGGTCACGCATAGAATGTCTAATGCCAACGAATATTATTTTGCATGATTCATACTTTAATTTGACGAATAAATCTAATCTCATTGGCCGGCTTTAATACGCTTTAGTTCGATTTTTTTTATCATTTGGTAGTGGCTTACTTTTATTGGGCCACCTGTATGTTATTTCGAGTTGGGCGTTAAACTCTACTCACGCTCATAGAACCCTGCACAAAGTGCATGTTTGTGCTATAATTATACATGTTAAGTACATCTAGGATGTTAATTACAGATAACATCCTGGTTATTTTACTGATAATTTAGTCAGAATTCGTCGAATCATATGCATAGTTCGCGGCTATTTCAGTATCCGCCGTCAGCTGAAATTGTACAATTTGAACCCAGCGTTTGAAGACGTCTTGTGCGACTGCCAAACGTAGCTTTGAAATTATATCGAAAAAACAGCGTTCAGTCTACCAAATGCTGCATAAATCCAATGCTGTAAGATAGCTGAATTATTTTTATAAGTTATAATGCGTTAGCACTCTGTTTTCTCGAATTTTATTGTTAAATTTAAATTTAATTTTTTTCGATTCATCTTTATTTTTTATTTCAATAGTTGTTTTTTAACTTTATCTATGTAGCGCTTGTGTTCTTTATTGTAATGGGAGCTATACAATCTTTTATTGATGGAGATGATTTAGGTTCGGGCTTTCACAGTCGCCATATCTCAGTCGCCGGCCCGACGGTTAGGAACTCACTGCATGATTCGTTGCGTGATCCGGCCGTCGAGTCTGATCGTTTTAGGCGGGAGTTGAAAACGCATCTCTTTGCCGACGTGAGCGCATTAGAGGTGTCACCGTTTCACGGAATCGCGCTATATAAGTCGAAATTTACTTACTTTCTTACTTACTTTACTTACTGCTTTAAAATGTATAAGCTAGCTTCTAGGGGAGATTTATTCAAAGCGGCTTTCGAGCTGCTATTGTTACGGATTGATCGCCGCGTCTTTCGACGTCGTCGTCATCGCCATCGTCGACGTCGGTGTACGTCGCGTGCTTCGACTAAGCTTGAATACGCAAAGGCGGATGAAGCCAAGAATTGACACCAAAGTTGCCCGTTTCATGCGTAATCCGGATAGCAATTTGGAACTCGGAAGGTCAAAGGTCAAGGTCACCGAGCCGATTAATGGAACGGAAACTATGCCATATCTCGATCGCGACTGGTTACTGCTGCTGTGTTTTCGTTACAGTAACCGACTGCGGTGTGTCCTTCGTGTGGGATGCTGGTTAAGCTATAGCGGTTATGGCATTGGACTCGAGATCTGCATGGAGTCTCGAAATGAACTTTTACGTAGAAATACCGAACAAGTTATCACACGCGTCGCTAAGAACTAAGATCGGCCGCCGAGGAGCAGTGTTGATTTGCGCGTGGGAAAACAACAGCAGGTTGCGTGGGAGGCGCTTCGAAAACAGAGATGAACGCTTCATGAGAAGATATTGCGTATTGAGTACCGGTACGTCTATTCGCCAACGAAGGTAGCAAAGCCAATCACACACATAGACAGACACAGACGCAGATTAATTATATAAAAGACAGACAGGGAACAGAAATATACAAAAGTGTACAGCAGGCTAATATTAAAAATAAGAATTAAATCGCATCTTTTTCATGCATGCTAAATAACTAACAGCGCACTGTATAGACCATATTATAGACGATCGAAGTTCGTCAAGAATTTGGTGCGTGTTTTGGCACAGAAATGTCGAAACTCGGCAGTGTCCAATAAAGATTTGTATCCGACATTCGTGCGGACGATTCCCTCAACGTTCAAAGTGTCGAAGTCGGTTATCTCTCTGTTGAAACGCTTTTCCTGGACGCGGTTCACCGCCATAGTCGGTAACAGGTGCGGTTGCTTGTTTTGTATGTCGACAGCTTAAATGAAGCTTTAAATCTGTTGTCATCTTCATCATCATTTCTCCGAAATTAAAGGATGCACTTAAAATGTGGATTATATAATATGGCCGGCAAAGTTTGTTCTGTCGAGAATTACTCAAAAACACTGATAATTTCTAAGCTCAACTTAAAACTCTATTGTTTCAAATTCGATTTTTTTTGTATTGAACTTTCATTATTTTATTGAAATGTTAATTCACGTGTTTTACGTATATCCTCGATCACTGCTCTGATTTTTTAAATTTAATTTGATTTTATAGCCTCCACATTCTCGGAAGTTGAAACTTTGACATTTGTTGAAGCATTTCATATCCTGCGACTGTTTTTTATCTGTTTTGTTCACTGCTGCGCAGCTCAAACTGGCGTGAAGCGGCGAAGACGCTGTCGGACCTCGCCGTCAACAACGGTCTCACCATCCATCGCATTCTCTACTTTCACGAGCCGTACGTCGGTCCCGAAGAAATCCCGGCGATCGTCGAAGACACTTACCAGCAAACGCGCAGTCAGTATATAAGTGTTTTAATGTCTCTATAAATACAGGGTGGCCCCCAAAAAGTAAGCCACTATCAAGAATCCTCAATAACTCGTATTAAAAACCGCCAGTGAGGCTAGATTTTTCATCAGTGTTTATTACAAAATGAGCACAAAAATACTGCCCATGCAGTAACAGTTGTATTGTATAGTTGATTACTATGTTTGTATAAAATATACTCTATGTGTGACCTGATTTGTGACGTCATCAGTTTCTATGTTTGAAGCTGCGATACGGGTAAAATCAATGTAAGCTACATGATAAAATCGTGATTGAAAGCCAGAAACAAAAGAGAGAATACGAAAATCAACGAAATTATTACATACATGGAGTGAAATTCACAGCTTGCTAAGCCGAATATTGTATTGTATACGCGACGCATATCGCACTGCGCGGGTCAGGCATTGTTAATGACTCCACAAAGTAGGTCATGCACAGAATTACCAATAGATAATAATATAGTACTTGATTGAAACTTTATTTAGCGGATTGAAACTATATTTAGCGAAGAAATCTAAGCTCATTGGCAGGATTTAATACGATCTGAAACAATGTTTTGATAATTTGGCAGTGGCTTACTTTTTTGGACCACCCTGTATATCAGTAGTTTCTACCAATACTGGCTGTTAGCGGTCATGCTTACGCAGAACTAATTAATTAATAATTAGAGCGCCAAATAATTTACACGATGACAATCCCAGGAGCCATCGCTATATTAAAACGAAGTCGAATAATTCGGTCAATGTCATCACTTAAATGTAAACAGTTACTTAGTCACTGATTCCACACATAGCACCCGTCATCTGCAAACTGTGCAATCTCTCGCTACACAATGGTGTTTTTCCTACCCCACTGAAGCAGGCTCTAGTCCTTCCGATACTGAAAAAGAATAATCTTGACCCTGATGTTGCCAGTTCGTATAGACCCATCTCAAATCTGCCGTACATCTCTAAAGTCATCGAGCGTGTGGTTGCCAGGCGGTTCTCATCACATTTGTCTCATTCTAGTCTTCTACCA
>Ga0056116_1000641_pt1 | contig 12239 bp, 12 predicted proteins | sample WorMetOlspDAHAB2_FD_67352 | JGI IMG/M metagenome (GOLD analysis project Ga0056116, IMG submission 67352) | Marine gutless worms symbiont microbial communities from Max Planck institute for Marine Microbiology, Germany - Olavius sp. DAHAB.2 ...
TGGATATGATTCGAAAAAATTGATTAACGTTATAATATATCTGTATCAACACACGACTCATCCATTTTGTTTACAAACAGCAGGTGTCCGACCAATCACATCACAGCGTTTCGGCGATATCGTACGAGAAAAATCCGACATGTTCTATATCGGACAACTTTTGTCGTACGATAAAAAGTCGTACAACTTTCAATGTCACACATGCGATAAAAATCGTACGATATTGTCGTACGACAATATCGTACGATTTTTATCGCTCGTCTGACATCAGCTTAATATACACTCCCCTTTTAAAACATTCCTATCACACCTGGATTATTCCACAAAAGCATGATGTCCGCCATTCCAGTCTCTTTGTTTACATCAGAGTTAATCAATTTCTGCACATCTTACACCCATATAATTGTTTTCATCCAAGCACAATGCAGTCTTGTCAACAGCAACATTTTGCCACGATGCAATGCATCATGCAACTTTGCATGTTACATCAAATAAACTGCTTAAACGATGAGGACTGGCATCCAAACAAACATTTTGCTTCTTAAATTTTAAAACCATTTATGGGAATAATAATAAGAAATGCAGAAAATACACATCAACAAATCTTAACAAAGTTAGCAAGAACTGGCTAAAATGTAGTCAGTCCTGCATAAATGAATACCCTGCAAAAACATAATGTTTCATTCAGTACTATGCACAATGCACTCTGTTATCACACATGACACTGATTGCAACTGCAACAGGCCATAATTATCCAGCATATCTAACGACTCATTTGTCCATAACCATTCACAAAATATCGCCAATCTAGAAGTTTATTTTCCTGGTCATGAAGCCGCAACAAAAAATTAACACGTCATTGTACCCAACACATATAACCGATATTAACTTGATTAAAAGCTTATATATTAAAATTCAAAACTAGCCAACACAGTTGTTCCAATACAAATTAATAAAACTTTCAACAGAGAATTGTTAAGTGCTTAGAATTTGGAAGCAGTATAAAAATGCTTTAGTACAAAACTTGCAATGAAATTTTTTGTTTAAGCTTTCAATATCATACTCTGCCACAAATCACATCTTTCCAGCTAACAACAAACTGCAAATAAAAGCTCGTATGATTCGAGTATCATCAAGCGCTCACCAGTATGACAAACAAAAGAGTGGGCCAGCAAGTCGAATGTGTCAAGACAGCTGTAGAAAAGGCCGCAACTGTCATTTGCTATCTATTGCTGTTGTCTCTAGTAAACAGAAATCAACTCAGTTCAGTAAGAACAGAAGAACACTGCCAACAATTTGCATCACTTTTCAAAGTGAAGAATAAATGCGTCCACAACAGTCAGGCAGATGTCAGCTACAAATGGACTAGACATCACAGTTAGCCCTGTCCAGCTCTCACAGAAGCACACACAAACACACACGCGCACGCAAACACATGGGGCTACACTGCACTAAAGACTCGGTCACAAGGTCCGTGCATGAAGTCATGGCCGACCACTTTTGTTAGCATTGAGGCCCTGGTTCAGACTCCTGACATAAGCGGTGTGTAAAGTATTGAGAAAACTCGAGTCGTTCTAAACAAACATGCACATCACATGCTCACAGTGTACACATTTGCAAATACATTACACAAAAATGACCACAACTAGTATATATTTTCTCATCACAAGTAATTATATCATCATACCATAGAATTAAGATATGAAATTTTAATTCAAAAGGGACTAACTGAAACATCACGTTTCGAACAATTATAATAATAATACTAATATTAAGAAATAATAATAGTACAGAACAATATTTATAGTGCTGTCATCTACGGCGCGAAGCCATAGGAGAGTCACTCTGGGCCCTCGGTGCAAAAGTCGGTCAGCGCCAGGTAGCCGCCATCTTGTAGGCCAAGCTGCAAACATGACTTTTGAGTCCACCTACAGGCTGCTATAGGCCGAACATTCACCTATCGCCATGCATTATTACTCGACCATGAGGTTGATACTCATTCACCATGCTGAGTCGACCTGAGCACTGTAGTAAGTGTGTAGCTCATAACCAAAGCTGCACATCGTAATGATTTGCGTGAAAACAGAGGCTTTCTGCAGCGCGGGTTCGACTCTGGGACCTCTTGCACTGCAGGCAGTGTGCTACCATTAAACCACTGCGACCTGCGATATATGAAAAATTGTTAGTTATAACAAAGCAGAACTGAAGGAAAATATGACAGGTGGCAGTTATGCAAAAAAATATTAACCGAGTCAAAGAAGTCTCCTCATCAACTTCAGACTTGGGTTTTCAGATATATGTAGTAGTCCTTATCTATTTTCTGAAGTGATCCACCCTCTGGATGCAGAACCCAGAGGCAGGTTGGGCGACACCTGCTCCACACTTCCAGTATGCACTGCTTGCCTTCACGTGATAACATTCCGCCAACAAATGGCTTCTATGCTTGAATAGCCGATAATCAAGCATCATGATCAGAAACCAGCGATAAGGCACAAAGCGAAAGCACCTGAAGCAAGTAGATGAATGCTTGCTGTAATTGTTCCCTTGTTAGTGGATTGACACACTGTACGGGAGCTACACTAGCAGCTTCAGTTGGGCTTCTTGATATTTCACTGTTATCACCTATACACCAACAATATAAACTGAAGTTACAAGATCATGCTACAAAGTGGCAATATTTGACTGTCATCTAAGCATACAATTGAAAAAAGTAATTATCTTGAAGCACCTACTGCATTTCAGTATGGTATACAGTGACTTCGTTTCTTCCAAGCTGACTACTTCAAACCTGCTATACCAATCCAAAGCTGAAAATCTCAACAGTGTATCATGTAAACTCCCATGTAGCACAAAACTGGAAATTTAAAGTATGCTGAAATTTTCCACTGAACTTGTTAGTTACAAACGAGTAACAAACTCCAGTGACCGACTTTGCAGCTCGTATGTGCCACCAATTTAGGATTCAAACATAGACATTTCATACAATGATTTATTTTCTGCAGCAGGCCTAGTAATTTAAGTGCAATGCAGCTGTCTATTGTTGGTGACAGAGTATTTCTAGTTAATGCTTCATGCATGTGGAACAGTATGTCACTACATGTCACTTCAGCACCATAACTACAAACTTTCAAGAGGAGGCTGCAGCCGTTTTTGTTCAGCCGGAGTTTCCCATCCTAATTTATTGTTCCCTACAGCTGCAACTTTGTTCTTGGCATAGCAGCCTTTCCCTTATTATTAACAAAGGAATAAACTAACTATCTATCTATGCAACCAATTCCAATACTATACAACCTGAAAAACTGAAAATACAGAAATTAGAGTTATCAACCAGAGATTCTAGCAGAAACACTGTTTGGTAAAGATCCGACAGAACCAGCTGTCTGAAATTCCATTGGTGACATTAGGATGTTGACGGCAGAACTCGTATGCTGATTAACCGCATCACCCTGACGTCAGACAATAATTACAACAATCATATCTATCAGTGAAAAACTTCTTTAAAAAATCAATGACACCAGCATGCAGCCATCAGACCATTTTGATGTACACCATCATCACTACTACTTTGTATGATAATGAACATACTATAAACAGTGACAGGCAAAAGTGAAGGAAAAACGTAGTTTAGTAGTGAATTAAATGTAGTTTAAATACTTTAATTAAGCAAAATTATATAATTTATATTATTTATATTTTTTCTATAATACTTATATTACAGTATAAATGACAGTTGAAACCATAGCTCAGGCCCGTGTGATTTTAACTGCTCAGGTCGTATGATACATGCATTAAAATTTTCACACTGAACGGAACAGAGTTGTGGTAACCCCAACACAAAGATTGGTACCAAAAGGTGTCCCAACAAAACTGTACACACTTCTGACGAGTATTTTTATTGACGTGATGCACTAAATTTCCCGTCATACAACCAATATACGCCGTAACGTAATTACTCACAAATGTGAAATAGCTATGCTTGACATACTTTTGCAGAGAGATGGGTCTGCAGCAATGCCTGCGGAGTAATAAGATTCGATGGCGTTAAGGAGCACGTGACATCCGCATGCATTTGGTCCAAACTCTCAACCACAGCGACACCACTCACAACCGCTGAGTTGTCATCCACTGGCTTTTGTGCATTGTTAGGCTTCACCGGCTGGAATGTACTGGTATGTCCACCATGCAGATTCAGCTGCTGGCCGGTGTCAGCTGGGGCCGGAGGTGCAATGTTTAGCGTTCGTCGAAGAACTGTGTTTGGACTTTCCGGCTGGTCGCTGCCGCGGCCGACAGATGATGCGGATATCTGGCGAAACAGAGGATTGTCGAGCGGCACTACGACGTTAGTCTCCTCGTTCCGCTGTATCTGGCTGCGCTCTATCTCCTCCAGAGTTGAGGCCTTTTGGTGGCTGACAATGTCTTGAATTCCTGCAGCTGAATGCCTGACACAACAACAGCAGCATCAATTCAACCATATGGCTTGATCAAACATTGTGACATAGCTTCTATGCTGAAACAAAGTCTACCTTGTAGGCTACTGGAAAGCTTAACCATCACTTAAAATGTGCTGCAAAATTTTTCAACACAAACTGACATCACATCAACGTAGGTGTTAAACTGTCGGTATGCTGCTTGAATGGCGAAAGTGATGATCGATGCTAACCGCCAGAATAAAAACTAAAGCCAATTTGAAAGGCTCACACTATTAAAATATTTTATTAAAATATTTATTACTAAATGAAATAGTTATCGACAAAAAGTTAAATGCAGGGTTCCTGCAGCAACTTTCCAACACAATTTAAAGCCTTTCCTTCAAGAATTCAAGGTACTTAAACGCCTTTCAATGTATGAGAGTAGCAGTTGCCATATTAAATTCACTTCCATTGGACGTTTTATTGGTTCGAGCAATTTACAAATGTTTCAAGACCTTCTCATTTCCAAAAACATTCAAGAACTTCCGAGTGTTTTATAATTTCCTACCTTGAATTCAAGGCCAGTGTGAGAATCCCACAAACCGGGCACTTTTTCTAGGCATGATCTACACTACACGCAAAAATATACAGCGAGTTACTAAAGTCGTTCTCACATCTTGATACTGGCCAAAGTACATAATGCGTAAAAGCTTCCTACGATGAGTACCAGCGTATAAGGCAAACCTGAACAAATTAGCTTCACTGTTATCACAATGTCTGCTGGCGCCCTTAAACAGCGTATCCAAGCTGATGTGAGTCGTGGATGTGGGAGTAACATCATTGTCCAAACTCATCATCGGCTTGCCAGCAGCAGCATCATCATTTCTACTGCTTCTGGAACTCAACTTGGCTGTGGAGTCTCTTGATGTGTTTGCTGTCGCACCTAAATAGAAGACAGAACGAAAGCATGTCATGGTCATGACTTTTTAGCAGAAAGTGAAACTACAGTTGTATATAGCTGCTGCTCAATATTCCAAACTCACGGGACAGCACACTAAGCTTATAAAGAAATCTGTAAACATGCACTGCAGCTGGGGCATGTATTTCTGCACAGGCAGCAGTAATGGACAATATCAAACCTTCATTCCTACCTGATAAAAATCCCATGACATACGAATTGTCAGTCACTATGCATTAGAGTTAGTTTTATGACAACTGCAATAATGTAATATTCAAATTTAGAATATCTTATTTCTCAATCTGGTTTCGTCCCCAAAATGACCGATTATGTGATAGGTGACACGTTAAATCCTACTCACTCACTCAATCATGAGCTGGATCATTTCTGATAAGTTAAAGTATAGTGTTTTGTGAGTGTACTGCTGCCATTTACAAGCTGTCAGTAAAATGTTCTGTCATGTTGCAGATAAGACCTGTTAAGTCGAATGGCGATGTTCCAGCCCTGACTGCAGTAGGTCGAACAATCGGCAGCTGCTTAGCTTGGGCCGACGGAGGAGGATTTAACTTTGGCATCCTTGTCCGGCTCTCAGCCTAACAAGTTTATGAGCACCAACAACACATAATTTAGACTATGGTTTCCAGCAAACAACAACTTCCTGCTAACACTAGCTCATAACAAATGAGTTTTCTCAGCAAATACCTGCAAAAGCATTATCACATAAAATTGACAAGCAAATATATAGATACAGTCAACAAGATAATAAAACACATGTAAGAATGACTGTAATGCAAAAGCATAAACATAAAATCCACAAATTTTAGAGTTTACTTGCAGTAAAAAACGAACAATGCAAAAAATACAACGAATAATAGTGTTAAACTACAACTACACATCAGCAAATAAAACATATTCATGATATGAAGTTAGAAATGCAAAAACAATGTATAGACACATAGTAATTTACAGCTAACGACCTTCAATGGCATGCTAGCTGCACCATGCTGAAGTCCATTAGATACAACAGGACCCGACGGACCAGTGCTCTTCACTGATGTCTGACCTTTTGTCTGCAGTACCAGCAACAGTAGCGCATTATAGTCAACTTAGTTATATATTGGAGCACAAATGACAATATAGTGCCAATCACTGATTTGTTCAAAACAGATGGCAAGGGGCCCATTACTGTCAATTATTTTTTAAGTGTCCATGCTTCAGAAAAAAATCTGTGGCTCGCAGACTTCATATTTTCCAAACTTCTATACAAATTCAAGTATGAGATCTTTTCAAATTATGTGCCTGTAGACAGTAAAATGTTAACAAATAAAGCAAAAATATGTAAAAATGTGGAGAACTTTTGCATAGCGGCACACCTTATCATACTCATCTTGTGCCTTAGACAGCATCTGCAGTATGTCAACATTCCTGTCATGACCATCTTCGAACATAGTATCACTCTCTGATGCACGACGCGCTCTTGATGAAGCTCCTGTTTCATCATCACTATGAGGTACTGATGCGACCTGAACAAGACTGCACATCAAAACAGCATACGTTTTTAATACAAATACGCCATTTTATACCCCTCAGAATGCTGATGGCAATCTACTTACGATCACAAACTGCTATTCATACCATCTTACAGTTAAATTCATATCCGAATATTGCACAAAGTCTATTGCTACCAGTTCCGTGTTTGATACAGCCTTCCATCTCTACAGGGTCGATAGATGAGTAGTAATCCATGTGTTTACATGGATTATGGAGGTGGAGAACATTGGCAACATGCAGCTGTATGATGGACAGGTCAAAGTCTGTGTGTGTGAGTTTGTCCTGTTGACGCCTAGGCTAAATGGCGGCCGTCTGTGACGACTGCGCTGTATGCACAAAAGTAGCACTACATAGGTGAACCTTACCTTTACCTTTTTACTTTAGAAAAGCATGTTCTGCCCCACATTAAAAGAAAAATATTTCATTGAGAGCAGACCAGAAAATAAAAACAAGCACTCTTTTACAGCCAGTAAATGGAACACACAAATGACTGGCAATCCAAGAGAACATTTCAGATTAATGAACAATAGTATGTCAACACCTGTTCATCAGCTGTCCAAGACGTGCACACTCATCGCGGTCATAAAACCAAATGCCATAGATATTTCCTATATGGGGCACAACAACAAAAACTGGCAATATATGGCATTCTAACATATACGACAATGTTAAAAAACAGATCTGAACATAAACACCGAAAACTGACACGTTAGACCTACTCGTCACACAGAATCTGCAGTTCAAAAACACTGAATGCAAATTCATGTTGGTGATATTTGCCACAGGTCCATTGGCACTGGCACACCACTTTACATTAACTTCTGTACTTTGGGCCATCAGAAAAGTAACTGATGTTGCACTGCATAGAGAGGTGTGTTAATGGCAGTCAATACTTCTCCCACCACCACATCACGCTCTGTTTCTCCTATGATCAGTAATGCATCGTCATAGCAGGGACAGGTGAAACACATTACAACATGAGGCTTCAACAGTCTGTCTGTACATATGGTGGAAGAGGCAAAAGTATGGAAGTATCCAATATCCATTAGCTTTTACTTCATTGGCACGTTTGCGATCTAATGAGTATGTCTAATGTCCTCCATTCAAGTTATCTGACATTATTTGCTGTTACTTGTTAACAACACCTGTATGTATTGCATTGGGTGACAACATTAAAAGAGGCAGATTAGACAGGAACACTTTTATTAACAAGGTATAACAACTGTTACGGGAAAAAGAAATATCTAATGGATGAAATTTCCCGTGCTAAAATAACAATGTGCATGCAAATCTGAAGACGTGCTGTTCACATACATCAGAAATGATTCATAATACCGTCAACTTACACACAAAAATCTCCCATATTAATTAGACTTGTGTTGTGTTAATAATGATATCATATTAAAATGGCATGCAATTCAGTGCACAGGACTAGGATATGTTATCTCCCAGCACTGGTGGTATATCCGGTGTTAAGGTGGTACATCATTATCCAACACATGCCCACATAATAACATACATGACGGTAAATTTTCTACAAACATTTAATGACAGTATTTTAAATGTTATAATAACAGATTGGATATAAATTTCACCTTTAGAAGTTCGGTATAACAAAAACGGATCCTGCAGCTGAAATTCCAACTTTTTGTTTATTGGTTCAATAAGATCATTCAAGCCAAGTCGATTGATAATCATAAAGCCGTTAATTGGGAAGGCAGACCTATAACAATTGACATGCTTACTAAAACATACAGCATACTGACAATGCATTAATCTTTCCTTCAGTAAATTTACTGCAGAAATTAGATGGTAGATGCAGCACACTCTTCTACACTGAACCAATGAAACAAACTGATAAGTTGATAACAAGAAATAGGCTATTTCTGTATTAGTCTGTAACTTGATTAAATATTCAATATACCTCCAGAATTATTTAGGTATAAAGTGATGTTATGACCTGTGATTAAAGTCAAAATGTTTCATAATTTCCAAACAGAATGAATTAATTACACACAAATTTCTTCTTTAGGTTCTCTGCCCAAGGGCAGGTTCCACAAATTTAGTGCAGTAAAACAAATTAAAAACTAGTGAACAGTAATCACATTTTAACTTTACTGACCTGGTATATACAAATAAAGTGCCTTCAATATCAGTTTTTTCCTACAAGATTATGCAACAAATGCACACAATAGAGTCACACAACTTCTACTCACAATAAAATAAAACAATAGGCTTAACAGTATGTACATCCATGTGCATATCTGCATGTAACGGTTAGAGAACGGACGATACGGGCACTCACCGATACGATCCGATACGAGTATTCAAGTGTACACAACGGCCGATACCGATACCGATACGAGTACTCCTTGTGTCATGGTGTCCCTGCCACTTATATCATTAGACCAGGCAGGTCGATTAGAGAATGCAGCTTATACGCAATGGGTGTCACACTCCATCCAAGGCTAAATAATGCAGACCATTAGCGACCAACCAACTTGCGCACTCAGTCAGTTTTAAGGCCAGTTGATTGTTAGAAACGTTAGAGAGTGATTGACAGTTTAGACTGTTGTTATCACTTCCTGCTGGTGGAGGGGGTGCAGCATCACCTGTCCCTGGTGGCCAAGACCCAGTATACTACGCAGCCTTGGTGTCACGGGGAGGCTGGTGTAAGGTTACAGTCTCCTTCCTCCGCCGCCCCTCAACCCCCGCCACTATCGTCGACGAACGATCGCGCACGCCCGTTGACCGGAACGCCCTTTGATCATCCTAGTGCGTCCTCATATTAGACGTATTGAATGCAGTCGCCTGCTTTCCACCGTGTGCAATTGACTTGTTACATATTTTGCAATTCACACGCGAACTGTCTGAGGAGTTCACGGAGAAATGCTCCAATACATTGCTCTGCTGAGCCATGATAACTGTACGAATTGTGGAAAGAAACTGTTTTGAAATACACTTGACAATTCTCTCACAACGGCAGCTGCAGTCAAGTGTACTGTAGAAGGCTAGTTTCAACGTCTTCTTTTATTGTAATTGCTTCAGTCAGCGTAATTCGAGAAGTGTACTAAAATTGCAGGAGGTGACTGGAGAGAGAAGGGAAGCTGTTGTTAACCTCCTGGCTCTGCAGTCTGCTCAGTTGTTTGATGGGTGGGTTGTAAAGCAGTGTATGGCAAGTAGGCCTAATTAACAGCTGCAGTGTTGCAGTGAGCATTCGAACTCCTTACATATCGTGGTTGATCAATGTCGTTCGGGTGACAGGTTGCAACCGCTCTTTGATCTTCTGTGTAATGCAACCAGTTAACAGCTGCTAAACCTGCAGCGATGTATCGGCCAATACAAAAGTAGCTGATACGATTCGATGCGATACGCCCAGTATCGGTTCCGATACGATACCGATCCGATAATCGTCCGTTCTCTAGTAACGGTGTGCACTGTGCATTCTGAGCAGTCTCAGTTCATTCAAGAACTATTTAGAGAAATGCCGAAATCGTCAGATGGACTTTTTCATGGACTAATTAGTCCCCAAGTCCTACGGCTGCACGACTACGACATACTACTATTCATGTATCTTCAGGGAGAAAGTACCAGGTGCAGTTGCACCCGGTAAGAAGTTTTTTTTTGTTCACAGCTAACATCAGCAGTACTTACTGTCAGTATTATATCATCTGCATAAAAGCTGTCATATGCATATTTGTAAAAAAAAGCATGGCGCTGATGTAGAAGTGCACGTAACTGCTCCATAGAATAGCTATTGAAGTGTTAGTCAGGGTTAGGGTTACCCTTACCATAACCATAACCCTAACCCAGCTGTTATATGGAGCAGTTACGTGCACTTTTACACCAGTGCCAAAAAGCACAGTCTAAAAAGTTCAACTGAGAAAAAGGGAGATCCAGAGGTGACAGATATTATCACACAAGTTAAGACCCCAAAACACATTCCTTTAAAAAAACGTCTTTCTTCGAATAACGTTTTCTTTTTAAAAAAACATTGTTCTTTGCAGAAATACATTTTTTATTTAAGAAAGACAGTGTGCTTTGAAGGAAAACGTTTATAATTGCAGACTACATTTCCCGTGCTATATAAAATAATACAATGCCATAAGTTAGCAACAACGCATTTAATGGATAACTGGATAAACCACACAGGTTGCTGATATTGTGCCGATATTGTTTACGTAAATGACAAATTGGCAAGGTAATCACACAAATAAAGGCAGGAAAATGGGGTGGACCGACATAGAATGCTGCCCTTCCAGTTTGTCGTAAATTTCCTGTTGACAATTTGACATGACCGGTTATTAAGCAGTATCGTGCGTATTCTGAAACAACGCAGCTGTGATATCCATTCTTACCCATTCGTTTCCGTTTGCGTTGAACGTATATACGGCCACTTGACTCGCAGAATCTCTAATCGAAGAAATGTAAGGATCACGCTGCTGTAATGCAGCCAAATTCATCTGCCTTTCTCTCTCAGCTGTAGCCGCCATTTTCCTCTCGAGTCGAGTCGACACCGCAAAAAATATTAAATATCCGGTTCCAGAAAAGGCTTTTGGAGACGAGACGTAACGAAAAAGGTCAGCTGATGCGACGATTATAATTTATTTATTCACCATGATGAGGCACCTCCGTTCCGAAGCCGAAAATAACGTTTTGGTGCAGTACTTTTGACTGTGCCTTGACTACTGAGCTATACGTTGTCGGCTAGTTATATTGTGTCGCGTATAGAAGGTAATATGATTTGACCTCATAGTGCAGTATAAACTTCGGGCAGGCGTGCTTCACAGATTCATGCGACAGGATCGAAACTTCGAAAACATGGGTAGTGCTGGTGCAGTAAGAATTGCGGTATTAGCCCTCATAAGTTCCATATAACTGCAAAATCCATAATCCTTCCGGGATCCCGGGATTAGAAATGGCACCGTGATTGCAATCACTAATAAAGAGGTATAGTGTTAAGGGTTAGGGTCAGAGGTCGCATGTCACGAATTGTCGTTGCCCTCTTTGCAATCCTGCGTCAGATGCTGAGCGTTCGTCGATCAGTAGCCTACACGGTGCATGCATGGTGTCTTCTCTGGTCCTGCAGCGGTTGGACAACGGTAACACAACGCTGGCCGGTATCCCATCCCATCAGATCAAGCGGATGCAGTCGGTGGTAAAGTCTGTAGGTCGGCTTGCGGCGAGGTACGACCGCGTCACGCGTCGCTCTTCACACAGCTGTACTGGCTGAATGTGCCGGAGCGGATAGACGTGCTTGATGTTCTGGTATATAGGCCTACAGAACTGATGTTTGCACCACAGCCTCTCCCCCCCCCCCC
>Ga0056116_1000642_pt1 | contig 12237 bp, 7 predicted proteins | sample WorMetOlspDAHAB2_FD_67352 | JGI IMG/M metagenome (GOLD analysis project Ga0056116, IMG submission 67352) | Marine gutless worms symbiont microbial communities from Max Planck institute for Marine Microbiology, Germany - Olavius sp. DAHAB.2 ...
ATGTCTTGCGTGCAAATTTAATACTTGTTCGCGTGTTTCTCTTCTATTCATTTTGTTACATGCTTTAGGTTTTCATGTACTCTTTATATAGGTTTTAAATATTGTGTTGGATACGTGCATGTTTTTAGTACTTTGTTCCGCGTTGTGCGTCGTCTGTGTCTGTTTTGTGTGGTGGCATTCGCCTGAATTAAACAAATGAATGAAAACATAAAAACACAACGTCCTTGTTCGAGAATATATAGTCTGACGAGTGACGATGCGAGTCAATGAAACTCCCTAAATTTGATGACTCGAACCGATCTTCGTCAAAATGATATGCAAGTCTGTTTAGTCTACGTGCCGAATACCTAACAGCGTGCCAAATATTATCCCGTTCGGATTAGGAATGTCTGCACTGCACATTCGCGACTCTGCCTATCACAGGTTACACTGACTTCTTTTTTCACCTTTTGGACTTTATTTCACGCTATATCCATATGCTTGTTTCTGAACCTCAGAAATCAACCCCATGTGTAGACGGCTGCTCCTGCCGATAACAATTTAAGCGACTGGGCCGCGAGTCGAATCCGCCACACCATACATATGACGAACGCGTTAACCTTTGCGCACTTAGACCTATACTAAGCGTATACAGAAACGAAGGCGCATTGAGACGTTAGTTGATGAAGCGTGCAACAGCTTAAAACACGTACAGAAGTTTTTTGGCATTCGAAAAAACGTTAAAAAAACTAAAACAAAGTAGTGTAACTGCGTTTTTGTTAGATACAGAAAGTCCGAAAAACGTTCTAACATTGTACTGACAAACGTTAAACATAGTAGGTTGTGCCGGTTTCATGGACCATAACTGGTCTCTTCCTGCGCATACACGGCCTACTGCAGAACTGTAAGAATCCTGCTGGACAACAGCATCAGACTGGATTGGAAGCGCAGAGAAGGACCTGTATATGTCATACTGTCTCTCAAATAGGCCTACTCATGTCGTAACCTCATGTAGTATACAGGGTGGCCCAAAAATGGCACAAATATTGACCAATTTTCAAACTTTTTTCACTGTCAGAATCAAAATAAAATTTGTAATAAAACTATTAACTAAAGAACCCAGCACCACACTTCAAGTGTGTCGCTACACTACCTTGTGGAATGTCAGTGTCTTCAAAGCAACAATACACGACGACTTCTGTAACAACACGAGTGCGTCGTCCGGAAGCAAGGCGGACACATCGAACATTTGATGTAAATAAACTGCAGGATGCGACAGTTACTTTAGATAATAACTGAAACAATTAACACGTTGCTTCCCTTGTTAATTTCTTAAAATGTTGTTACAGGTCTTTCAATTGTTGCTTTAAGACACTGACATTTAACAAGGTATAGCGTAGCTACACACTTGAGGTGTGGTGAGATCTTTAGTGATAGTCAAAATTATTTTTCTTACAATTGGACCTACTAGCTACTATCAACATGGAAACACGTCTCTGAAAACTAATGAACTTTTCACTAAAACTTTCACCGAATCGTTCTGTGGATTTTTATCAGCCCACACGTTTCACGAAAGTATCCGGTCATCTTCAAGTGTAGCGATAACTGGCGTAGCTGCAGTACTAAGGCTGGATGCGGATTGGTGATGGTCTGTTATTGTTGGACGACGACGTCAGATGTGGACAGTAACTTTGGAGAAGGACCTTCGACACCGGTAAATTGGCCTGATTTTGATAGTTATGAAATGGCAGCAGATTTTAATAAAAACAATGATCTAGAGTTGGGCTCCCCTTTGAAAATGATGAACATTCATTTGTCAGCGAGTTCGCATCATATAATAAAACAAAGTTTGTTCCCTGAAAGATTTTATACAGCGCTCCCTGGTGTCCTTTACTTTTCTCCAAGCCCATACTTTATGCTATCCCACATCTAGTTTCACTCCACGTCGTACTGCACCTTCAAAATAAAATTGTCTTCTAATCACAATTGCTGTCGGTATCAGCGACTATTCCACCGCAGGGCAAATGCGCTTCGTTTCGTTTTAGTAAGTACATGATTTATTTCTCAAATGAAACATAAACATAATATTATGCAAGTAGAAATACCAACCAAAGCGCGTCGGTAACAACCGTAAAACACTACACAATGCATGTAATCTGACAAAACACTGAAATGAGAAATTATACGTGTTAATGTAATGTAGTAGTCTGTACTTTACACCAACCGTGTCCTGTTACTTCTTCGATCTTACCATTATTTAACTAAACTGCACAAAACGGACTAATTCCGGTTTGCCTCGCAGTCATGTGATAGTTAAGTGAGCGTCCAGTCACAGACAGTTAGTAGATGTGGAGTTGCTACCTGTTTCAGGCAGACGCCATCTCTCAGATATTCCTTGTTAGAACTGAAAACACTTCTAGTAGGTTGAGTAGAGATGGGCAGCATTCAAAAATTCGATCTTTAAGTTTATTTTAAAGATTGTAAAAATAGAGTTTACTTTCAATTTATACAAACTGCGCCTCATGACAAAAGTTGTGAATTATTTGACATCGTCTAGCATTGTTTCACTAAATAACTGACACGACCGCTGCCAACTGCATACAATAAAACGTATCTTCGAAAACTATCAAGCTGTAGCGAGCAGCAGTGTTATGAGGTCGTGAAACTTTCACCGAGACTTTTCCTGAAAGAAATGAAAATTTCATGAAATTTTCCCGTCAAGTCTAGCGATAATAGCCGTAGTTGGCGTAGGACGGCCGAAAGCGAGTTGGTCTGCTGTAAAACGCTCTGCTGTGCCTCTCGTTACGCCGTCTTGCTGCAACAATGGCCGCTCCTGCTGCGGCCGCTGCGGGTGAAGCTCCACTAGAACTGAAAAACACATCAACACCATGTAAGTCCAAAAAGAAGACCAGTCAAATTATCAATAAATTGTCGTTACAGTACAATTTCCTTCTTTGGCGTCATGTGGACGCCAGCAGGACAAAAGTAGGCCTATCTGGATTATAGTTTGTCCGAGGACGTCGGAGAAGGCTTCATCAAAAGAAATGCTACGGTCAACAAAAGATCGGCCGTGGTGAAGAGGCATGGTGACGTCACTGGTGACGTGGCTTCTCCATAACAATGATTATTTTTATTATACATAACGTTTATAGCCTACAGTTACAGTGTATAGTATAGTTTAAACTCTTCTTTTATTGTGTATTTTATTGCAGATTAGTTTTAACTTTACTTGTTAGTGTGTGTGCAGTTGCTTCCATGTGCTTTTACGTTCTATGCTGCAGTTACTGCGAAATAAACTACATATTATGTATTTACGAATTTTTGTACGTCTTTTGTCGCCGTCTGTCGTTTCTACGTAGTTCGCGATCTGATGATAACTGAAAGTAAAGACATGCACTGCAGGAATACCTGCAGTTTCTTTGCGAGTACAACAAGTAAGGGATTATACAGGTATTGCGGTGACTGAATTATCAGAAACGTAACGTGCTAATGTGCTACAACTCTAGAAGAGAGAGATGTGCAAAATGATGATAATGGTAAATGGTGCTGACTGGCAGAGACAGCATAGTTTAACTTCACTGTATACGTGCTAGGTCAATGTGCAGCCAGAATGGCAAGCTAAGCGTAAATTGGTGTCTGGGTTCAAGCACCTGGCGCGCTTGCAGAGGTCCGGGGGTATTACCCCTGGAAAAGAATTTCGAGACTGTATTATGCAAAATCCCGCAATCGAGTGCAGTTTACGCGTTCCTCAACACTTTACCAATGGAAACGCACGCGAACACCCTCGAAATGGATCTGCACATTACGTCTTCTGAAGCGCCGAAGCAACTCCAGTTGTCCATTGTCTTGGCATTTGAAAAACTTACCAGTTAGTTTATGTTTATCGTGCCGGGCATGTACTTGGGTTGCGTATGTCAACTTAAATAATAAACGCAATGAATGAATAACTGAGTCTGGTGTGTGCATTGGACCCGAAATGCGGTCTCCGCGCTTGGTGGTGTCAAATGTGATGTCAACACCATCCATCCCTAAGAAAGGTAAAGGTAAAGGTACTGACCTGGTTATCTGTAAAACCACAACGACAACCACCACGAGCAGTACTACTCCTCCGACGGAGGCACCAGCAATGATGGCAATGGTGGTGGTGCTCAGACCAGCGGGTGTGCTCGTTGTCGAATTCGACGGTTCCGGAATCGCAGCTGTCGTTCCATCACTTACTGCAGCAGCGGTAGTCACGGCACCAGTAGTACCAGTACCGGCAGTCACTGTGGCTTCAGTCACAGTAATATTGGTGCCAGCTGGTGACACGCTCCTTACAGTGTCGCCCAGTCCCTGTCGACATGCGTCACAGAATTGCTGTTAGCAACATCTCACGCTAATTAACATCAGCTAATTGTCTCAATAATGCCGGAAATGCAACGAAGATATGACAATAACAATATAGATGTAAATTTGCGTAGTACATCGGTGGGTATGAAACTTCCTAATACACTCAATGTGCTACAACATTGTTTCCAATAAACACCTGATTACAAAAATTACGGACGTAATCCGGCAGACTGTTCCACGCTGTCGGACTGGCAATGGCAAAAGCGTGGCGGCCGTAGCCTGCGTGTTGAGATGGTATCGTGTCAAATAGTGTGAATTGCGGTACGTAGAGAAATTAGCCGAAAAAAACAAGTCACCGACGACAAAGCGAAAGAGCGAAAATGGTTCAACAAAAAAAATAAAATTTAAAGGCGGCTTTGCTCAACAATAACAACAGCAACTTCTACCAGTGCAGACATTGTCCACATTAGTTGTATCTGTTAGCATATTCTACCGTTCCGCTAGCGCCTCCAAAATGACCTAAAGTGTGTCGGATGGAACGATGAAGTCTGGTCACTCACTCGCTCACTCACTAAATCCACTGTTCTGCAGCCCATGTGTTTGTTCCGCAAAACACAATATCAATCTATAGACCGGCGGCTTCATTTATGGGCTGGAATTTTCTTCCCGTATCGTTCCATGATCCTGTCATGACACTGCAGCATCAAGAGTGAAGACATTCTTCTTCCGATAGGCCGACGGCAACATTAAAGTGCACTATCGTCACTGAATAGGCCGTAAGAATCGCGTTACGAGACTTAGTCTCTCTGAAATGAACTGAAGTACGGCAACTTTGACTGAACCTGCTGAATGGCGTCTGTTCCACTAGCAACAGCTTGTGACATGTAATCCTGGTTCAACGTTCGTTCGTCGTCTGAGTCTGTTCGTCTTTTGCGTCTGGAAGTTGTTGAAACCTCACAGTTGCTGCGAAGGCGTGACAATTTTGCCCTGAATAACACTCGCACCCTAAACACACGCACACACGCAGTGACACGCGTATATAGTAGCAACAATTTAAAATGGCGGGCAGGCAATATTTCTCGGCAAAAGACGATGACTAAAATTAGCTATGACATTACTTTCTATTTAGGTAACTTATTCCATCGTCGTTTGGCTGGAAAAAGTTGGCTCCGCGAACTGTCAATTATCCCTACTCACGGTGCTGGTACCGCAGTGGCAACCACTGTACGTGTGTGTGCAAACCGTTATTATAGTTATAACAAAATTAGTACTTTGTTCTAAACCATTATTATTCCAGTATTAGATAACTGAGATATGACGACAATTAAACCAAATTTCTGACGACATGTGGTAAATTCGCCATGACGGGCATACGTAGTACTGGTTAAGTCCTATACAGCGTCGAATGTTGTTGCCTTATTACCTCGTATGGTAACTGGGCGCCGCAAAAAGCAGCAGTTTTCTCAGAATGCAATTAAGCTTGGGATTTCGAAGCGAAAAGTTTACTTGCGTATTTACCTTACATTTATTAGCCAGATAACAATCACAGCATATAATTAGTATACAGATTCTATGATGAATTAAGATACTAAAGTTATCAGCAATACAGTGTTGCCACCCAAGGATTTTAGCGTGCTCAAAATGTTAAAAAAAATCGCGACTTTAAATGTCGTCGTTCAAAAGAAGTAAAACAAAAGTGTTAGAACATGACACTCACTGAGAATGTGCAGTGCTCTTAGTCATAACGCAGTCATTCAGTGGCTTTGAAAACTCTTAGAAAGCTTTGTCTGTCTCTACCTACGATATAGGCTGTCCAAGATCATCTGCGTCGTTTCCTTGAGTTCGGCGATCGTTTTAGGTTTTGGATGGGTTATGAATGCGATAACCAATGTCACTCCAATTTTGGTGAGTTTAAAGGTCAAATGTCTTCGGCATAGTGAAATGCGGACAGTCGTTTCAGAGCCGCTTCTGCTTACGATTTTTGGTCATAGGTTTCGTGCCAGGGGCGGATACAGGGGGATGACAGGAGCGACTAGTCACAACCTCCCTGAGACAAAAAAATATATAAAAGAATATCATACCTCAGGCTACACTGCTAGCCAATGAGAGGGTTTGACTGCAGTCTGACTTAAACGACCATCAATTCTTGAGAGTCTCAAAAGAGCCACTCATTTACTGGGTAAGTGTTACATTTACAGTCAGCCTGTTTGCTAGTTATGTTCACGTAATATCTACTTTGGTTCACGCTCTTGCCTGCATCCCAAATGCCTACGTCCTAGTTCATAAACGCATTAAATTATCCCGTAAGCCCATACCCACTCAGTTCTCGTCAGGTTCCCAAAGTCACCCCCGTCTAAAACACCGTAGATCCACCACTGCGTGCAGATGTTTTTGGGCACTTTGAAATCAGTAGCTGGCTTCATTGTAACGCTGATACATTTAAAACAAAATGCAAGCTAATTATATGCTGATGGAAGTTATGTGCATATATAACTAAATGTGCTAGTAAAATATTAAAAGGAAACCTGCAGTTTGTACATGCATAGGTTCATAGCAACTCATTACCTCGTATCTGATTCTTCCGTGAGCCGTGGATATCCAGCTGCGATAACTGTGCCACGCCTTGTGACAATCTCCAGTCTCTCTGACCTCACATTGACGCTGCATAAAGCACATGCACAGCACAGCAATAATCTCAACTGGACAGCATCAAATCAAAATTAATATTATATCAATGAGATAGCGTACGTATATTATTTCATATTCATGCGAAGAATACTGCGAAGGAAATTTTTTTCTCATCATGTGACTGTTTCACTCTGAAGAGAATAGGCCAAGTGTATAGAAATAAGTGTTCGTGTGCTTTTGTTGTTTTGCTGTAATTGTCCTTTGTGTGGTGCTTCTTTTTGAAGCCCATTTGCTGCTATTTATATTGCAATTGATCAACATTAATCTCTACAGAAGACTATACGGCCTACGTCGTCCGCGTGTATTTGCTAAGTGTGTGATCAACGTGCGGAGCTCTTTGCATCCAAAGTTCGCCTCTTTAACCACGTTTTGAAACTCATTATTACGTAAGATGTTTTCCAGTTTCTTGATTTGATTGAATTTGTAATAAATGTATTGTATATTTTATAAAAAAAACATAAAGTTATATATTGTAATATATAGCGTTGCTATTCTGCTGCTTTTAAACTGGTACACGGCTTGTTTTTTGTCCTTTTTACCAGCAAATAAATGATGACGAATAACAAAGAAACGAAGAAACGTCGCCATTTTTTTATTTATAATGTACGGGCGATACTGCAAAAAATGTCTGCAGAATATTCTTACACTGGACACTAAACAGATAACGAGAGCTGACGAGACAGTGTTTAACATCAACAATAACTCACAAATAAATTACTAACTTACTAAACGAATGCAGACAAACACTGATTCCTTTGCGAAATGCACTTAACAGACTATATCGTTAGCTTTTAACAACTGTTAAAATATTATCAGCTTCAGTAATGTCGTGCTAGAGACAAGACACCTGGTTGTGCCGAGTAGTATGCTGCACGATAAAGCTTTATTGCTGTTGATGAAGTCGTTAACCACAGAATTTAGTAGATCGATGAACTCATTGAGACGCCCATGATCGCGTAACTGCACGCACGCACGCATGCACGCACGCACGCACACACACACACACACACACACACACCAGCTGCAACCGGAATGGACTGATTGTGGACACCAAAACCTCTAGTGTGCTGTTTCAACTGCGACAGCCAAGAAATAAAGATTACAGGCTCAAGCTGCACAGCTGCAGATAAATTGGTTAAATTAGCTACTTTGATGCACGTCTGATTATTTATTTCAACAGATATCGACATCGCTAATTGTGCATTCAACACTCAGATGCGTAATTACATGAGAAGCATTCAATTAAATGGAGCATCTAAAACGTAGAAGAAATTGCTTTAGCAGACAAAATCTACTCACTCTGTTAATGACGCGTTCTCCAGCGATAGTAATGTCGACTCCTTCAGCTTCATCATCTCTAACTGTCACAAAATATCAGAAGCTAGAAAGCGCTCAAAGAGCACAAAAATATTGTTGCAAAACCTCTAACTGGGCCACCCTAATTTTCGACTTGTCACTGACACGGTGGTATTTCCAATATTTCTATGGCTTACAGAGCGGCAACAAAGGTACGTATGCGATTGATCAAAGCGAAACACAGGGGTTAAAAGTCAATGTTTGCCCTCTGCATGGCATCAGTATAACTTTGGTGGCGTATTCCACACTTTGAAGTATAGCCAAGACCAACTGTAGCCCACATAACGTAATCCATGCACTTGTTTCATAGCTAGACACCATCGGTGACGGTTAAGAGATAGGGCCACAGCGAGCATCTGGCGTAATTATCAGAATCTCCGGCGGCTAAACTACATACTATTCTGCAACTTGACGAAAAAAAAGATAGAAATAGTTATCAGTTAACAGTTATCGGTTTACGTGACCATAGCAGGTTGCCGAAAAGACGGTAACCATCCATGCTTGACGCCTATAATCACTTCTACCAGTGTACAGAATCACTGAAGAACGAGAGAAAATGAAAAAATCGACCATCTAAAACATCGAACAACAACAACAAAATACTTTTAGTTACTCACTGGAGCAGTTTCTTCTCAGACAGTTCTCAGTTTCCATCGCATCTCCAGGACACGGAGTCGGTGATGTGCAGTTGCGAGTTCTGGTCCTTTGTCTGACATCACATCGCTCGGGACACTCCGACCAATCCGACCACTCTGACCACTTGCATGCAGGTTCATTGACGTCTGTGAAATCAACCAGGAAAATATGCGTGAATTGGCTAAGTAGTGTTCAGAGAAGGCGAAACAATGTTATTTCAGGTGAAATAGGCGCAACTGTCGGTTTACATGCGAATCTCTTGTGTCTAGTAGCGTAAAAGAAAAAAATCTGAAAGCGAACTTCGTCACAAATCCAAAACTTCTGTAATTTCACGACACTTATCGCCGTCAGCTCAAACAGACAGCATACACCTACACTATAGTGACTATACATTTACAAATAGGTAGGTACAGTATATTTAAACGGTACTGAAATTTTTGAGGTGGTGCGAACGACATCACGAAATCAAGGGGGTATCGTGCCTCACAGTGCCTCACAGTGCTTGTGTTACTTGTACAGATGGACTGAAGACACAGTAGAATATAGAACGTTCGTGTCTGCGAGACGTCGTCATTTCACTTGCATACATAAATAATAACTAGAGTAGTTTACAATAGACAAGGCAGACATGACTGTAAAGCAGTAAATGTTGCCCATGAAAACTGAAACACACAGCACAAGGAAGAATATAATGTAGTCCTAAAACTATATAAAAGTATTAAATGAAGCTATACAATACAGCGCAAAAAAACAATGGCTGGTGCATGCAACACAATAACAGATTACAATTGCAATTGGTGGAATCAGAAAAATCAACATATTCAATGCAACACCTACAGTAGAAGTTAGTTTCATGCATTACTAACACGCCCACAAAATTCACTGTTTCGTAGTGCGAGCAGGTGATCCAACATGACTTACCGTAAGTCCAGTTCGACATGCTGTTTTCAGGCCGACATATCCAGCACACATCAGACTCGCTGCGAGTTTCGCCAGGCAAGAAACACTTGCCGTCAATGAGACATGTGCCGTTCTGCACACAGAAACAGCACACTGTACACAACACACTAAATGAGTTGCGACGTGTGACACATATACACAGAGAGATCAGTATATTAGCATATGATGTAAGTAATATCGTCATTTTATTCTTCATTTACACGCCGAAATACATCAAGTTCAGAATGCCAAATCAATGAGAAACAAATGTGGATTGCTTACCTTTTGTACACACGTTACAGCCGTGTTGTTGGAACACTTGAGACACTTGGAGTCATAGACAAACAGCGATTCTTCGTTGCTGTATGTCTCGTTGTTGTTGGCGATGGACAAAGTCCAGGTGTAATGAGGCTGCGTGGACGACAGGTCTCTCGGTGACATTGGGAGTCTGCACGACAGTTTCTCATTTGGCACAAGGGTCCTGGCCTCCGTGAAGTATGTCTCTTCTCCGTCTGCCTGCAGTCAACACATGTTGTGCTTTATGACCCATTTGCAATACTTACATGTAAACTATGAATCCTCGGTTTCATTGCCAGCAGCAGCAGCGACAATAGTGTTAGCAATCAGTCGCTTACCATTCCAACTTGGCTATCAGCGGCGACATACCCACCCAACTGTCCATCCATGCAGGCTTACTGCTGCCAACCAACAGTGCGAGTGGGGCAAAGCATTAAGTTCGAAGGCGTGTAATAAGATGCATATTATAATATGATATAGTGGCGTAGAAACCTGGGTTCAGGCGGTTCTATGAACCTGGACCTCGAGCCTACGCCTATTTCTTGAAAAAAAACTACGTAAATAGTACGTAAAAGTTGTGATGTTTGACATTACCAGCGACTGAGATCACTGATTGATCATTGCCATAAAACCCAGGATGCATACTATCTGATTCAGCAATGCAGTGCTAGGGGCTAGACAACTTGCTGTGCCAAGTAGTACGATGAGTAGTAAGCTTTTTATTGTCGTTGATCAAGTTGTTAACTACAGAATTTAGTAGATCGATGAATTCGTTGAGACGCCCAACGGTTCGCCTATTTCGCTTTTCATTTAGCATCGTTTTCGATAGGCCAACAATTGTACGCGTTCCTGCAAAATACTACTACGAGAACATCAATAGTTATTCATTATTGCATTTTAAACAATAATTTTGAGTAATATGATGTGACATGTAGATAGGTAGTATCAAGAAGTAGAAAATATTTATTCGAATAAGGAACCATAAATCTGACCCTTTGGGCCCAAGAAACTGAGGCTCCCAAGTTACAGTTGAACCAGGGACCCCAAAGCCTTGCTACGACACTCATCAGTGGCACTACCACGTGGTTAAGCCTAATTAACTTTAATTAACTTTGCGGGACGCCTCGTTGTCTCAGAGGGCACTCGAATTTTATAGAAGAAGGAGATAACGCAATGACACTTGGCTTACCTGAACTTTGCAACTGAAAAGCGGATTGACTGCGAATCGTTCGGCTATAATATGAACCTCGTCACATCTGCTCCTGTCGCTAGCAGCACAAACGTTTCCGTCAAACAGTCGAATGATCACCGGGCGTGCGTCAACATGAACTTCACATGCGTCGCCAAGCCATCCTACGAAAATGGAAGACACACACCGAAGAATTTTACACAATGTACCGACCCTGTTGACTGTGACAGCAAAGGACACAACTTAACTATAAATGCAGTCACACGATCACATTTACGCACATAATTTATTTATTTATTTATTTATTTATTTCAGGCAACACGGCCATAATAGTCGTAAAGACCGGCAAAAGCGATCTTGCTGCGAATTGCGAAACGACGATGTTTAGCATGTTAACATCATGTCCGCACAAGTAAAATATACTGAAATTAAACAGAAATAAAACAGTTTTATTTCAGCCAAAAACAAAACGATAAAACAGTCGTGATGGTTTTTTGGCTGGTTGGCCAATCGCAGTCGGTATCCGCTGTTTAGAGGTTGACGCAAAAACAGCCGATACAGACTGTGATGGGCTGAAACAGCCAAAACGTTTCACGGCTGTGTTAGCGTTTGCTTTCGGCTGAAATAAAACGATTATTTCAGTTTTATTTCAGTTTTAGAGTTGCCTAATACATCTCTGATGCACTCATGTCTCCAATGTCCGGCAAAGAGATGCGTTTTCAAGTCCCGTTTAAAATATTCAGACTCGACGGCCGGATCACGCAACGAATCAGGCAGTCAGTTGCAAAAATCGGAGCAGCGACTGAGAAAGTCCGGGTGCCAAA
>Ga0056116_1000645_pt1 | contig 12194 bp, 13 predicted proteins | sample WorMetOlspDAHAB2_FD_67352 | JGI IMG/M metagenome (GOLD analysis project Ga0056116, IMG submission 67352) | Marine gutless worms symbiont microbial communities from Max Planck institute for Marine Microbiology, Germany - Olavius sp. DAHAB.2 ...
CTAGATAGCTTCATAACATTGTAGGATTTTATCTAAATAAAGAGGTTGTTGTCTCTAAAAATTGACACCACACTAAGTGTGGGCGAAAAAATTTTATATCGATGGGTCATTATATTTTTCACTTGAAAAATAAACAGAAAGATTTATAAACTCCTTAAAATTTAGATCTATTTGCGTGATTTTATTTTTGCACTATATTGTTGTTGACATTTGATCGCAAATTATTATCTTAAAGTCAAGATAAAGGGAGTATAATGTCTAAAAAAGATATGATTAAATTTGAGGGTGTTATTGAAGAGTTACTTCCTAATATGACCTTTCGGGTTTCTTTAGAAAATGGAATGATTGTTTTGGCCCATCTTTGTGGAAAAATGCGTATGCGTAACATTCGTGTTTTTGTAGGAGATAATGTTACCGTTGAAATGTCTCCTTATGACCTGTCCAAAGCACGTATTGTTTATCGTCAAAAATGATTTACAGCCAAATAAAAGTGTGGGGCAAGTAGGACTTGAACCTACGACCCACGGGTTATGAGTCCGTTGCTCTAACCAACTGAGCTATTGCCCCAATTAAAGAAAAGAAGGTTCATGCAAAACAATTGTATCGAACCTTACAAGAATTTGCAATACTATTCATGTTTGTCGACGCAATGTGATTAAGGTCTGTTTAATAAAGTGGGATGAAACAGATGGTGAGCGCACACAGTATTTATATAATTTAACATACCGTTTGAGAATTTTATTTTTTGCATATAAACGTCCTTAACATGTATACATAATAATAATACGATTTTTTAACAAAAATAAGGGTGAATAAGTTCGGCCAAAACTTCAAGAAAACGGGTTTTAGTGTGTTATTAAAATGAAAATGAATAAATACATTATTTTTGCGTTTATGCTTAAGGTTACAGTAGGTTTTGCTCAAGAGCAGGAGCAAGATTATTATGTAGCTCCTTGTGCACAAATACATGTCGTTGCGCAACAACATTTGTCTGAAGAAGAGGATGCGTATCTTGAAGGATATATTCAAGCTATTGTAAATTCACATTATTATGAATTTAATATTCGTGTGTATGTAGAGAATAGAGATGTGTATCTCTATAACCTCCCCAAAAACGCCTTGTTGCGTACCAGTATTCTCAATTTTGTACGAACTATACCTAAAGTGCGTTCCGTTACCTCAGTGGATAAGTTTCCTTATCAAGCGTTGGGTAAGATGGAAAAACGGGAAATAAAGCCACAAGTCAAGGGGATTTGGTTTCCTCAACAAACGGTTTTATTTCCCCCTATGATTGCTAATCCTAGGGCAACTATATATTTGATGAGTTATCGTAATAAAGATCGTGTTATGGGTGCTAATGCGGTAGCATTTTCTTTGGGGGATAATTTTCCTATTTTTCGCTGGCGTAATGTTTTTAATGGAGAAGGGGATGTGCAGATCGATATACAGTCGGGGATATGGTCGGTATTTAAAATGGGTATTCACTATCATAATGAAGTCTCTGAGCTGATAAATACGGATTATCTCGTTGGTTTTCCTCTTAGTTATGCTGTAGATAAATGGGCATTTCGCTTGAGAGCCTATCATGTTTCTTCCCATCTAGGGGATGAATATATTGTTCACCATAAACATGTGGAAAGGGTGAATCCTAGTATGGAAGCGGTGGATTTTTTTGTTTCCTGTCAAGTTAACAGTGCTTTGCGTCTTTATGTTGGTCCAGGCTGGGTTTTTCATAGTGATAAAAGCTATCCTATTAAGCCGCCTCTTTATATTGAATGGGGAGGAGAGGTTCGTTTTTGGGGATATGAAAATTTTTATCATAAGTTGTACGGAACAGCTTTTGCGGCAATGCATGTACGTAATTGGCAAGTTCATAGATGGAGGTCCGATATCACCTGTATGGTCGGTTACGAATGGAGTAAGTTGCAAGGAGTAGGACGCAAAATACGATTTTTTCTGAATTACCATAATGGTTATTCAGAGGGGCAATTCTTTAAAATGTTGACATCATGGAAGGGGCTGGGATTTTCTTGGGGTTTTTAATCCGTCCATATTGTATAGAAGACCTTCGAATGTTTAACTTATGAGAATATATCAAAATAGAACATTGGGAAGTGCTCTTTTAATAGGAGGAACTGCTGTCGGTGCGGGTATGCTGGCCCTACCTTTAACGACGGGGTTGGGAGGCTTTTTTTTTTCGTCTATACTCTTCTTTATTTCCTTTGCATTTATGCTTACCTCTCTTTTTTATTTATTAGAGGTGTTATTGATGACAGAGAGCTCAAAGGCTAACTTGGTTTCTGTTTGTAAAGAACATTTGGGGATTGTAGGGGAATGTGTGGCATGGGTCTCTTTTTTGCTTCTCCTCTATTCTGTAGCGGCGGCATATCTTTCTGGTGGAGGATCTCTTATTGCAAATATAGTGAATGCATTATTGCACAGCTCTATTTCTTCCCATAGTGGAATTTTTATCTTTCTTCTTATCTTTGGTTTTCTTGTAGTTTTTGAAACACGGGCAGTTGATATAATCAATCGTGCTTGTATGTTAGGATTGATTTTTTCCTTTATCTTTCTTCTAATTTTTGTTACACCTCATATAGAGATAGATCGATATAAAGGAGGGGATCCAAGGTATTTATGGAATGCTGTGCCTGTTGTTGTCCTTTCCTTTACCTCTCACATTATTATCCCTAGTTTAAAAAAGTATTTACATGAAGACATTGGTGCTATTAAAAAAGCTTTTGTGTGGGGCAGTTTCATTCCTCTTGTTTTTTATCTTGTTTGGGAATTTTTGATCGTGGGCATTCTCCCCTTGTCTGGACCTTATGGGCTGGGCTCTATTGGCAGAGCTTCTTATCCGATTTCTGAATTAACCAATGCTCTTCGTACAATTTTACGAACTCCTTGGGTTACTGGTGCAATAGGGTGCTTTTCATTTTTTGCCCTTGTGACTTCCTTTTTTGGGGTTGCCTTAAGTCTGTATGATTTTCTTGCGGATGGGTTGCATATTAAAAAAACGTTTAAAGGAAGAATAGTATTGCTCTTTTTGATGTTTTCTCCACCAACGCTTTTTGCAATATTCTCTCCAAAAGGATTTATAGCAGCCTTAGGTTATGCGGGTGTTTTTGTAGCGATCCTCTATATCATTCTTCCCACATTGATAGTATGGAGGGGAAGGTATATCAAGAAGAAAAAAGGACCATTTTGCGTTATTGGAGGGAGGGGGCTTCTTTTGGTAATGTTTGCTGGATCTTTAGCGATTATTTTTCTTCAAATTGCTATGACGCATGGATGGCTTTTTGCGTAATTTAAGCATGATTCTATAATACCTCTTATACGATACTATAAATACAATTTTTGTAATTCCATTTTTTTCAAATCTTCTTGAAATAACCCGCAGCAAAGCTGCTCAATTTGATCTATCAAGAAGACTAATATCATGAGTTGAGAAAATATGGAACTCAAATTTTTATACCCATGCCCGAAATTATGTTCAAATTGGTAGCCTTGATTCTTGAGAGTATTAAAGGTTTCGCTTTCTATGTGCCAACGAGCCCTTCCTCCTCTTGCAATTTCATATGCATTTTGTTGTGTAATTATTGTATCTGTAATCCATGTGTTGTGGTAAAGAACCTTCCCCTTTTTGTCGACTTCGAAGTGTTCTAAGAAGTTTACCCTTAAGTCTTTGTAAGTGTTGTTTAGTGCAACGTTGTTTACAAATTTAAGCTTATGTTCCACTTCTTGTTCATCTAAAAATGAAACACTACCCTGTGAATCACCCCTTTTTGCATCACTCTTTTCCCAATCAAACAAGGCTTTGTTACCATTAGGTTTAACTACAATAATAAAACTCATATTTAGTTCTTTAAGTACAGTCAGGTGCGGACCATTTGCTGACAAAGCATCTTCAACTACGACAACAGGCAAATGAGGATGTTCTCTTCGAAAACCCTTTAATAAACGCATAGTAGCATTTTTTTCACAATCATTTTTGGTAGCACCATCCTCTTTCATAATGGGCTCAGGATAGATCGGGAGAACTTCTTTGAAATCGGGGTGTGCAATCACCGCTCCCAACATTTGATGGTAATAACGAATAGATCCGTCTTTTCTAGGTGCTTCGCAACAATTTTTACAATGAATTTTCTTTGAAGAAAAAAAGTCTATTCCATCTGCTAAAAGTAAATATTTCTTATCTAAGAACCTGTATTTTTCTAATTGCTTCCCTCTTTGGAGAGCAGAAAAACAAGAGGTAAAAGCCGGTCGAAGCTTCTCGGGATGTACTTCATCTAATCTTTCTCTCATATATGTATCAGAGGGAATGTTTTGTAATTCAAAAAGGTTTTTCAAAGTTTGCTTAACGGGTTCTTCATCCTTAGCTTTTTCAAATTGAAGAAGGGATGGAAATTTTAATTTAAACATTGCAATAGCAGCCATAAGACAGTCGGCAAGAGAAATTACTTGTTTTTTACCTTGACTACCTTTTTCTTCCTCTTTTATTTTCTCTACTGCACATCTTATTTTTTTGAGCAAACTTTTTGTAGAAAGATGCGTTTTTTCTGTGAGGCAACTTTTCATTTTTCACTCCTTAGCCTTATAGGATTTGCAAAAAAGGAATTTTAACAGATCCGCAAACATTTTGGCAATCATTACTTAAAAAATGCCGGGAATTGCTCTATCAGCACAATTCCCGATAAAACCTCCTTCTCGTTATCGGTTGATTAAATTAGGAAGTTCTTCATATTATGAAGCGAAAATGGAAATACATGTTTACACGCAAAACTTACTATGAAACACGTTCTGAGATTTTGGAAAATCTTTTAGAGCAAGCCGGAGATTCTTCACACTCACCTTGCTCTTCCATGAAAGAAGTTCCTAAGCAGTGGCTTCCCCATTGGATAGGTGTGTTTCTTAAGTGGGTGGTCCTACCCTTTGTTCTTATTGATCAGGCCATGCAAAGGGTTGCTCGTTTAATTATACGTCCGCCCTTTAAAAGAATGGGAGTTTGTAAAAGAAGGGGCAACTGTTGCTATTACATTTTAATCCAATACTCTCCTAGCTTCATAGGGCGTTTTTTTTACTTTTGGTATACACAAGTCCATGGATTTTACCTGCGTTTTAAAGATACGCATATATATGAGGGGAAGCGGGTCTACATTATGGGGTGTCGAAATCTAAAAAAAGATGGTTCCTGTAAAGAGTATCGTCTTCGACCTCTTATCTGTAGACAGTGGCCCTTAGTGGAGCACTTTGGCTATCCGAAAATTTTAAAGGGATGTGGGTATTTTTCTAGCCCTCCTTACCCTTTTGATAGACCTAAAGATCCCTCTTGAAGAAAATTGCACTTTTCTTTACACTTGCTTTAAAAACAAAAATGGATGTCTCTTTATGCTATGTAAACAAAAAGAACTTCCCTACACTTTACAAGCACTTATTCCCTTCATCTCCGAAGAACAAATGCACTATCATTATAACAAGCACCACGCAACATATTTCATAAATTTGAATAAATTAATGGAAGGGAGGGAAGAAGATAGTCTCGAAGGGATTATACACAACTCTTCTGGCGCCCTATTTAATAATGCCGCACAAGCTTGGAATCATACCTTTTTTTGGAACTGTATGTCTCCAAATGGGGGTGGCAATCCTAAAGGAGATTTGAAGGATGCTATAAAAAAAGATTTTGGAAGTGTAGAGCTTTGTATGCAACGCTTTTTCTACGAATCGATTATGTTATTTGGATCGGGGTGGGTATGGCTTGCAAAAGATTCTCAGGGCAAATTGGAAATTCTGCCTTTAAACAATGCCGACACGCCGTTAAGATATGGGAAAACACCGATCTTGACCCTTGATGTTTGGGAGCATGCTTATTATATCGATTATCGAAATGCACGAGCCAAGTTTGTCGAAAAATTTCGCGATGTAATCCATTGGGATTTTGTAGAACAATGTTATCATAAAACCTGTGATTAGTAAGGTCTTTTGAGCAAGCAAGCCTTATTCTGTTTACAATAATTTTACATTTGATATTGTAGTAAGAAAATGGTGATTTGAGTTGTGCTTTATGAAAGTTGGTCTAAATATAACATATGAAAAGGAGGGAGATGCTATTATCATGCATATTGATGGAAGGCTGGACGCCACCTCTACTCCTATATTGGAAAGAAAAATTTTAGAACACATTAAGGATGGAACAAAAAACATCGTTTTAGATTTTTCTCAACTATACTATTTAAGTAGCTCCGGTATGCGTCTTCTCCTTGCAACCACAAAAAAGCTTAAAGATATCGGAGGAGCTCTTCATTGTTGCTCAATAGTTGAAGAAGTGATGGAGATCATTAAAATGGCAGGATTTGAACGTATCATTCACATCTTTCTAACGGAACAAGAGGCTTTAAAAAGTTTTTAACATAACTATGAGTTCATACTATGAGAGATAATCTTATTGATGAACAACTCTATCCCTCTCTACAAATCTCCGATTCCTTTTGCTTGCAAAAACGAATCATTGTCATAGCAGGACCTACCGCAACAGGAAAAAGCTCTCTTTCACTTAAGTTGGCTCATTTATTAAATGGAGAGATTATTTCTGCCGACTCCGTACAAGTATATAAAGGTATGGATATAGGAACGGCTAAACCTTCTCTACAGGAAAGACTAGAAGTTCCCCATCATTTAATCGATATTTGCGACCTCGCCGACTCCTTTAATGTAGTAAAATTTTATGATATGGCCTTAAAGACATGTCGTGAAATTCTTTCTAGAGGGCATATTCCAATTGTTGTTGGCGGAACGGGATTTTACCTCCATACACTTCTTTATGGACCTCCAAAGGGTCCTCCTTCCGTGCCGGAAATTCGCAAAAAGCTTGAACAGGATATCGCAAAATTTGGAATAGAATTTCTATACGAACGGGTGTGCGCCTATGATCCAGAGTATGGGAAGACGATTAATCATCGTGATCGACATAAAGTCGTTCGTGCGCTTGAAGTGATTTTTATTACAGGGAAAAAGGTAAGTGATTTTCCAAATAGGCGTACCCTTCTCCCTTCTCACGAATTTGATTTTCGTTGTTGGTTCATCTTTTTCCCAAAAGAAATACTCTTTCCTCGTATTGAGATGCGATGTGATCAAATGCTAAATCAAGGATTTATCCAAGAGGTAGAGCAATTGGATCGTATGGGATTGCGCGGTAATCTTTCGGCATCTCAAGCAATAGGATATCGACAATGTTTACACTTTTTCGATTCTTTGAAAAGTAACGAAGATTGGGAACATTTTGTTTGGGAATTTAAAAAAGCTTCCCGTCGTTATGCTAAACGACAGTTTACTTGGTTTAGACAGGAGTCTCTCTTTCACTGGATCAATCTGCATATATATGGATATAAAGAGGTAGTAGATATCATCTTACAGGATTATGTAGGTAGGTAACAAAGTATTACATTCTATTCTTTTAAATCGATACGCCTCTTCCTGAAATAAAGAGATCATTATCTCTTTTCTTTATTTTGATATTCGTGTATTTTGAATGCATTGTATCCCCTACGTAAATTTTGTATTACAAGTTAGAATGATGGAGCCAAAAAAGTCTCACGAATCTCATACATCTCAACCTAGATCTCGATCTAGACATCAAGAAGAATCTGAACACTTCAGGACTTTTCGTACATCCTTTGAACAAACAAAAGAAGTTGAAAAAAAAATTGAGCTTTCTCTTGCATTTATGCAAACGATCTTAAGACAGTCTGCTGGCATTTCTATGAAAGATTTTTGGGAGGCGAAAAAATTATGTTTCCCTCTCTTTAAACAGAAGATCAATCCTATCAAGCGTCACCATTTTTGGTCTGAATATCTAGAGCTTGCAGATGAAGCACGCAAGTTAAAGGAGATTATGGATGAAGAGACCGCATTTTCTATCGAACAAATCGAGTTAGCTATTGAATCCTTAGAAAAAACCGTTGAAGATTATGATACCTTTGTTAAAAATTTTTCTCCACATAAACTGCCGCCTATTCCAAAGCCTCTCATAACAGAAGAGGCGACATATCTTGCAGTGCAAAAAGAACTACAATTTTTAAAAACGATGATTTCACGTTTAGATGCGCTTCGTAAGGAGACGTTAGCGACAGATATGCGCATTAGCCATAAAAATCGCATTTTAAAACGGCTCTCTAAATTGGGTGATTTTCTCTTTCCAAAAAGGAAAAAACTGATAGCTATGGTAAGCAATACATTTATTTGTGGAGTGGAAAATTTTGTTAAAAATCACTTTTCAAAAGAAGCTGGGAGGAAAACAGCTTCTCCCTATACTATGTTTAGCAAAATCAAAAATATTCAATCGTTTGCTAAATGTTTAATGCTAAATACTGCTTCTTTTATAAAAACACGAACGATGCTCAATGAATGTTGGGACAAGATCAAAGAACAGGAGCAAAAGCACAAAAAAGAGATAGATGAACACACAAAGAAACAAAAGAAAAATTTTGAAACATTCTTTAAAAGAGTGTCGCAATTTATCGCTTTTTGCGAAAAAAATGAAAAATTACAACGCGATAAAATTATAGATGAAGCTCAGCTACTTCAAGACGAAATGCAAAAGTTATCTTTAAGTAGAGAACAAAGCATTACATTACGCAAACAAATACAAAAAGCGCGTTCCAATGCTTTGGCAAAACTTTCGGACAAGAGGGTACGTGAATCTGAAGTGGTACAGGACCTTAAAAATAAACTTGCACAGGTGATTGAAGGGAAAGCGAACGTTTCCTTGAAAGAACTGCAAGATACGGAAAGCGAACTTAAGGCAACCTTCAACTACCTCTATCTGTCTAATGAAACCTTTCTTCTCCTTGAACGGAACTTTTCAGATCTTCGTAGCTTTATTTGCGACAAAAAGGGAGAAACCGCCACCTCTAAAGAGGAACTGGAAGAGCTTTTTTGTGAAAGGGAAACTCTTTTGGAAGAGATCAAAAATCAAATGGAGGTCTACCGAAAAAAGATGGGTGGATCCCATCTCGACTTTGAAAAAGCAATGATTTATCGTGAACTTTTCGATAGCGCTAAAATTCATTTGAAAAAAGAGATGGAAGCTCTGCAAGGGCTTGAAGAAAAACTGCATGCAGATTAGCGCTTTTGATCTTGACCATACCCTTGTTAAACACAACACGAACCTTCTCTTTTATCATTATTTGATTCATAAAAGATTTTATCGCCCTATCTCTATTTTTCCTGCCCTCTATTATGCAATGCGTTACCATTTTTTCAACCTCTCTATACAAGAGTTACATAAAAAGGTATTTCAGTACTTTCTTAAGGGTATTTCACTAACTTCTGTGCAAAGGGAGGTGAAACTCTTCCTGTCACAAAATTTTTATCGTTTTCTTTATTGTCCTGCTTTATCTCGGTTACGTTTGGCGCAGCATGAGGGGCATTATACCATTATCTTGTCCAATAGTCCTTCATTTTTAGTCGCTCCCATTGCTTATTACTTAAATGTTGATGAATGGAGGGCTTCCATATACTCTGTCGACGAAGAAGGAAGATTTACGGCAATTGATTCAATTTTGCTTGGGAAAGAAAAGGCCTTGTATATTCAGAAACTTGCAAAAAATTTTCGAGTAAACATTGCACAAGTGACCGCTTACTCTGATAACATTCAAGATCTTCCTTTTCTCTCTGTTGCAGGCAAAGCAATCGTTGTAAATCCTAATGCTAAGATGAAAAAAATTGCCCAAAAAAAATCTTGGGAAGTAATATAGCGTTTAATGAAAACAATAGGATTTTTCGGTGGAAGCTTTGATCCTATCCATCTTGGACATATCAATCTAGCTATAGAACTTTTTGAAAAAAAGGGGTTGGATCAAATTCTTTTTTGTCCAGCTCTTCTTTCTCCTACAAAACAAAATATGCCCCCCCTTGCCTCGCCTGAACATCGGATGAATATGCTTCACATTAGCTTACAAGACCTTCCCTTTTGTAAGCCCTATGGCAGAGAATTAGAGCGCCCCCCTCCCTCATATACCATCGATACCATTAGAGAAATGCGGGGAGACAAAATTTTTCTTATCTTAGCTGAGGATGTTGCCTATGAGCTTGACCGATGGAAAGATATCGAAGAGCTGTTAGAATTATCATCCCCTCTTGTTGGGACTCGTTTTGGATTTGATATAAAAAAAATCAATCGATTACCACAAAACATAAAACTGAAATTACAAAAAGGTTTATGTCATATTTCTGCAATGGATATTAACAGTACAACAATTCGCGAAAGGCTTAAAAAAAAGATGTATTGTAGCCATCTCCTTCAGGAGAAAGTGCTAGACTACATTTACAAAAACGAGTTATACTGCGCTATTTAATGCTCGTTGATTACTATCATGATAGAATGTGCTTTAAACTGGATGCGACAAATAGCGCAAACGATTTATGAAAAAAAAGGCACCAATATCACTGCTATCGATGTACGCACCTTTTCTTCGACAGCGGATTATGTCCTTATTGCTACTGGAAATGTCGACAAACATGTGATCTTTCTTGGGAAAGAGATTGAGAATGTCATGAATGCTTTGGGTCAAAGGGTTGTTCGAGCTGAGGGTTTGCGACAAGGAGATTGGGTGGTTTTGGATTATTTTTACATTATGATTCATCTTTTTGTTCCAGAAATGCGCCAAAGATACCAACTTGAGCGATTATGGAAAGATGGGCAAATACTCACCCTTGATTTGCACAGATAACTCTTAAACACTTTGAGGTAAAAATGGGTAAAAAACGTGTTGTTGTGACAGGAATGGGAATCGTATCTTGTTTTGGCACAGATATCGACCTATTTTATGACAATCTTTTGCAAGGAAAAAGCGGCATCAAAACCATTACAGCTTTTCCCTGCCAAGAATATCCCACACGTTTTGCGGGAGAAATTCAAGATTTTGATGTAGGAGATTATATAGATAAAAAACAGGCAAGGCGTATTGATCCATTTATTCGCTATACTATGGTTGCTGGAAAAAAAGCGATGGAAAATGCCCAGATCACCTGTGAAAAGATACAAAAACTCGACAGATCTCGTTGTGGTGTACTCGTTGGGTCGGGAATGGGTGGTATGTCTACCTTCGTGGAGGGTAATAATACCTTTATACACAAAGGATTTAATCGTATCACCCCTTTCTTTGTTCCTTATATCATCACCAACATGGGCAGTGCTATGTTGGCAATGGATTGTGGATTTACTGGTCCTAATTATTCCATATCTACAGCATGTGCTACAGCCAATTACTGTATCATTGCTGCAGCACAACACATTGAGCGAGGTGATGCCGATATAATAGTTTGTGGAGGTGCCGAAGCTCCTATCAACCCTATGGGGATTTCTGGGTTTATCGTGATGAAGGCCCTATCTGAACGTCAAGATTCCTATGAAAGGGCTTCTCGTCCATGGGATAAAGCTCGCGATGGATTTGTTCTTGGAGAGGGAGCTGGTGTTCTCATTTTGGAAGAACTAGAACACGCTAAAAAAAGGGGGGTGACGATTTTAGGGGAGTATCTTGGGGGTGCAACTTCTTGTGATGCGTACCATCTTACTCGGCCACGTGAAGATGGATCAGGGGTGGTGCATTGCATTGAACTTGCTCTTAAAGATAGTGGTATTGTTCCAACGGATGTAAACTATATCAATGCACACGCTACCTCTACCCCTGCTGGAGATCTCTGTGAACTTCGTGGATATCGCAGAGTTTTTGGTAGCCATTCAAAAAACATTAAAATCAATGCCACAAAATCGATGATAGGCCATGGATTAGGTGCTGCAGCTGGCATTGAAGCTATTGCTGTCATTAAGGCAATCAACACCTCTCAATTACATCCAACCATCAATGTAGACAATCCAGAAGAGGAATTGTACTATTTTGACCCCGTCCTTTCTGAGCCTCAAGAACATAAAGTTCGAGTAGCCCTTTCCTTTTCTTTAGGATTTGGAGGGCATAATGCTGCGGTTTTTTTTGCTCCCTATGAAGAGGACAGAAAAATGCATAACCAAGCACATGATCTTTAGCTTCAGCAATTCTTGCTAAAAAACAAACATAACATGTATTGCGCATACTAAAATTGAGAATAGTGCAGCTTAATTTGAGAGTTGCTCAAGTCGAAAAAAAAGGCCTCAACTGCTAATACTAATAGAACAATTAACAGCGAGGCCAAAGGAT
>Ga0056116_1000647_pt1 | contig 12170 bp, 11 predicted proteins | sample WorMetOlspDAHAB2_FD_67352 | JGI IMG/M metagenome (GOLD analysis project Ga0056116, IMG submission 67352) | Marine gutless worms symbiont microbial communities from Max Planck institute for Marine Microbiology, Germany - Olavius sp. DAHAB.2 ...
TAAAACCACGATAGTTTGGTCTGTTGCTTCTCAGGAAAGTCACGAAAATTGTTGCCACCAGATGTTAGGTTTTAAGGCTAAAATGCACCAAATTCGATTTGGGCTGGGGCTCCGCCCCAGACCCCGCTGGGGGGCTTACAGCGCTCCCCAGACCCTCTAGTTGGATTTAAAGGGCCCTACTTCTAAGGGAGAGAAGGGGAGGGGATGAGAAGGGAAGGGAAGGAGAGGGAAAGGGGAAGGAGGGGAACGTTTGCCCCCCTTGTGAAATTCTAAATACACTACTGGCCATAGCCTACAAATCTTAGAACAGCAACACAAAAACAGTGAGAAAGAAACACTAACAGTTATATGACCAAAATAAAAAAACTACACTGTGATACAATTTGGAAACAAAATAGCACGATAAAACGATGCTGTAAAACTAAAAGTACACACATGTTAGCGTGTTTTATTAATGACAAAATAGAATCGAGTATTGGGCTTTGCGCCACCGGCAAATAGTGTATGACTCGCCATAATAAGCAGCGGAGAGATGAATTTCCAGCAAAACTGCAGCCAGCGGTTAGGATAGTACCCGGTCATGAACAGGATGTGATCAGCCATCATATCGGCGCCTAAAGTACAATACCGACACAGACGACACACAACGAGTGATGTAGCCATCCGCCATCGGTGTACCTAGGCCTATGTGCTTGGGTTTAAGGCTTTAAGCCCCTCTCAAAAACTGCAGTTAGCAGCCAATTGAGCCTGAGCCCCCAAATCCATCTAGCAGTTGGAGCTGTTTTCAAGAAAAAAGTCTGCCTGCATGTCTCGTAAAAATGACGCGAGTGGTAATTATACCAAGTGGCCCCAAAATACTCTACCAGACAATGTGAAATTTATCGACAACCGTGTAAGATTTTTTTTACCTAGATTTCCTCTCTTATATAGGAGAGATTCTGTTACTGTCAAAAATGATGTCAAAAATACAGAAAGCTTTGCTGTCGTACCTTAATTGCTACCTTTGAATATTTGAATATTTATCCACTAGAAAAGACAGCAACTCCATCTTCAAGTTCGCAAAGTATAATTAACGGAGTATTGAATATCCTACCGTAAATCCAGCTGACAGCAACGCATTCAACAATGGCAATGATGAGCACCCCAAACCCAGCACTGTAGTGATCCATCAATTGCAGCACGTACATTCCACCCTACACACGGCCGCATCTAGTCACTGATTCATTAAATGAATCAATAAACAAATACAGTTTAATGTCAGGCACTCGGGCCCACAGCAGGTATATAGGCCAACAATAAAAGACGCACAAATATAGGGGCGACATGAAATGTCATTAAATCAACGTAGGAACTACATTAAGAACTTCACGTCAAGTTTACTGCGACATACGTTTTAGTTACTGGTGTGGTCATAAACTCATAACTAAAGCACTATGCAGCAGGCTGAAAACCGCTCAGAAAAAGATAACACCATCTCATACAAGTGATTATGGTTTCTTATGAAAAGAACACACGACCTTCTTTTACTGTTCGTCTCAATCCCACAGAAGTTTTGTTGATATAGCCGGCGTCGACATGATCGACATGATTTTGTACAGCGGAGGGCAACCCAACCCTTCCAGAACACCTGGAGGTCGCTTTGAGGTCTAATATAACGTAGCAAGAAAAACCATAAACGTTTTCCGAATGGATTTCGAAGTCCAGCTGTGTATATAGCCTACAGGGTGGCCCAAAGTAGTAAGCCACTAGCAAATTATCAAAATTAAAGAAATGATCAAGCACAATAATATTATCCGTCGGCATTAAATATTCTCTGACTCTGTATGACCTACTTTTTGACGTCAATAACTATGCCTGACCTATGCGTCACATACGGTAAATGATGTCTGCGCTCCTTCTGGCATCAGCTGGACTTAACAAGCTGTGAATCCCGTTCCTAAACCATCTATTAGATGGAAATTTATGTACAAATTTCTTTTATTTCCACATTTTCAATCATGATTTTGTCATACACTTTGATTTTACCCACGTCGAAGCTTCAAACACAGCAACTGGTGACGTCACAAATTAGGTCACACATAGAATATTTAAGACAAATTTATAACATTCTTGTGCTTATTTGTACTCGAAACTGATGAGAAATGTAGACGCATTAGCGATTTTTTTATACGATTTAATGATGATTCTTGATAGTGGCTTACTGTTTTGGGCCACCCTGTATGTTGCTTGATTTTGAATCATCTCATGAAAAGTAGTGCTGCACAGGACAAGCCCAGGGGTGAGTGAGTAAGTAGAGTTTAACGCCCCACTCGACACAATATAGGTCATTTCGGAGGCGGAAAACAAGCCCAGGGCTCCGTAACTAGGTGTCCGCTAGTACAGGGAAAATGTCATTCGGATTTTTTCCAGTCAACTTCATCTGCTGTTTCTATGAGTTTGAGTTTCATTGGCGGCGAACGGACGGTACGTACTGGTCTATACCATGTATAGTCTCATCCAGCCAGGCAATAGCAATAGGCCTACGTATTACAAAGTCGACGTACAAAAATAAATAGGCCTAACGGCTAATAAAAACAAGCAACCGATTGTCTAAAATTGTACAAAAAGCACGGTACACTCAATAACGTAGCAAAGCAACAAAACAATTTTACAAGTCGGTTAAGATTCGACAAAAGTCGAGTTTTGACACTGTGCCTACGTGTCAACGCATGCCAATTGCAAGCGCGCACCTGCGTTGTCATGGAAACGCCGCTGACGAAGAAGATGACGCACACAGAGAGCGTGGTGAGGAAACGGATGCACTTGTTCAGGCCAAGTCTCGGAAATTCGTCGACGAAGCCAGTCACAACCGTTTCAATCAACACCATCTACAGCGCAACACACACACACACACACACACACACTGGCACCAACAGGCAACACGAGCACTAACTATTTTATAACATCAAATGCAGCAAACAGCACAGACACACAATTAGCACTCATAGTATGAACATTTCAACGGATAAAAACGAGGAGTGTAGGACTACACAAGAAAACGTAAGTTGGGAACACAAACTAGTTGTTACTCAATAATGTGTGCAGACCTGCATGTGCGCAACGTACAGGACAGGCCTATATAATTATCAGCAGGCTCTCTATAGGTGTCAATGTCAACAAACAGCTGGTTATAGTAGCAAGTGGGGGTAGACTAGTGAGAATAAAACTGTCAGTATCAGTACTCAATAACAGCAGCAGAAGGAGCGTCACAACAGACTATAGCGCTGCACCGCACCCTCGCCAAGTTCGGCGGCGACAGATGCAGTATTTCAGCGTATCAGAGCTGTTTGGCGACCAGAGCTCAGCGTAACTGCGTTCAATTGCACTGGCTTTCATGGGTTCCGTGCTGGCAAAAACAACGGGTCACGAGGTTCGAGACGAAAGACGTAGGGCCTATAGGTCGTCGTGCATGTAGCCTTGGCTATAATTCTGAACAAACACACAAACCAGGGTAAATGGATAAGCTTCACACCTGACTGCCTATTCCGAGCAGAAACAGCATGAAAAAGAACAAGACAGTCCATAGCTGATTCAACGGCATTAGACTCAAAGCCTGAGGATAGGCAACGAACGCCAATCCAGGTCCTGCACACATCATGCAGCATAAAAACGTGACTGTCACGCCCACCGGACTCACTCAACGCCTAAGCTCTGATTTCTGTTGCATTCTGATCTAGTTCTCACCTGTACACCGTTACATAATAATGATTCCCTTGAAATCAACCCTCAAACTTGTCGCAAAGTAGAAAAAAATATATCGAGCTTTTTATTTAAAATAACGTTTACCGAAAGACACAGAAATATGACAAGAAGAACGCTGCCTAGGCACCCTGACACATTACTTTTACAGCCAGATGCAGACAACAGCGTGCAAGATTACAAGAAGACTATAGGCGTATTTATCCGAACACACGATGAATCAGTTGAAATCAGTAGGGGGCGGGGGGTTAGGGCGTTCAAATCCCCTCATTAAATCTTCCAAAAAAATTTGCATTGTGTTTTTCAAATTTATACTCTCCAGGCACTGCTCTTATATTCATTAAATCCAAAATTTTATACAGGAAAACGTTAAAAAGTGTACACTAATTTCACATTTTGTTTCACCTTCCGAGGGACTTCTGTCCCTCAGACCTCCATGCCCCCCACCACCATTGTAAAATCCTGGGTACGCCTATGGTTGAAAAGGCAACTACAGTTGAACGCAGGTAAATAAAACAACAGTAAAGGCTTAACTTACAGACTCTTAATTTCATAGACTCGTGCAAATCTTATTTAAGAATTCCAGAATTTTGTCGGTTCTCCGACTTTGCTGAGTCTTTTGCTCACTCACTTGTAAAAAAAGCATTAGCCATCGCAAGACAAACGCTATCCCATGATAACGATAAAATTATAAATAGTTTCAGGGCGACCAACATCTGAGATGATAGCTGCAAAGAGAAAACTGACGGACACGACGAAGCGTGACAAATCCAATTAGAAAACATCCGATCGTAGGCAGCAGACGTCACTGGTGAAATGAATTTACAGCAGCCTTGTACATCGGTGGAAAGCGATGGACTTCGTTAATTTGACAGCGAAAAGTAACTATATATATATACAATATATGTCTGCTGTTGTTGGAGAGTCACGCACAAAATGCAAAGGCAAAGGTTTGCTATAAACAGGTTGCCCAAAATCATCAAGGAATCGTATTAAAGCAATCAAAGCCTGCAAATGAGATTGGATTTTTCGTCACACTAAAATGTCAAACCAGCACATGTTATATTATAATTAATGAACAGTCTATGCGTGACCAAATTTGTGATATTACTTATTGTGCGTTAGCTGCGAAGATGTGGTTAACTAAGTGCCAATGGTGCGAACGCTCCCTCTTGTATCAGTTCGCCTTCGCAAGCTATAAGTTCACTACTAGATGAAATTTGTTTGATCTCATCTTTTCAATTTTCAGGTTTTCAAATTATCATACACACTAATTTTACCCATGTCGCAGCTCAAGCAGAGTAATTTATTTACGTCACAAGTTACTTCATGCATATAATATTTAATACCAACTTATAATATTATAATGCTTCTTCTACACCCAAATGTGATGAAAAATCTAGCATAATTGATGGCGTTAATACGATTTCATTGATAAGTGGCTTACTTTGCGGGCCACCATATACAGGTGTAGGACCTATAGGCCTACGTATTAAGTATCAAATATTAAGTCGAGTATAGGTGACAATCGCAGCAACAGTTACAAAGATAAGTCAAAGTAAAACAAATTGCGATATATACGACAGCGCGCTGGAACAGTACCTATACGTAAAATGCTAACGAATTATTAACATTACGAAGGTATACAAACTAAATATTATCCTTTTAATTGCACATTTTCATGCAAGCGAAAACCTAGCTATAGGCCTATAAGTTTAGACTGCCTCATAAAATTCGTAACGCGATTGGCTGATATTAGCCGTCTTGGTTCGTGCAGCTTCCTGCGTTTAGAAGTACAGGCAAATACTTTGTCCGACTTTGTCCGATTTTGACCTTGAAATCGGGTCGCGCTCGGTGTAAGTCAATTGTTGGTTTTCTGGGAATTTTTTTGTTTTCGAAGCGCGGCGACAATGCGAAAGAGGCACGCGTGATCAAAGGGAGCGCGCGCGACACGCAACGGACCACCCACCGAGATGCAGGAAAGCCACGGCCGACCAAGGCGACACACACGTAAATTCCGAGCGACAACGCAACGTTCCGTGAGAAAAACACGTTACGCCGATTGACGACTTGAAATACGGCCGGGTTCTATGTCGCTGCATTTAAGTAGTTCACGCTGACAGTGACAATGCACAGGGCACTTCGCTGCTTCGTTCAATTCGTATTTCCATAGGGCCATTTGCGCCGGGGCCGACGATGCACTTATGTATAGCGACTTTGATCACGAGAAGCGCCTGAATGGAGCGAAAACTTTGTGATCAACAGAAAATTTCGTGTTGTTGCGCCTCGACACTCAGCCAGAGTGTGTGCAAGCATATTGCTGCGAGTGCGCCACTGTCGATATTTCGCGAAATCTGTACGCTTGGTATTGTAAAAAACAAAACAGGAGCGCATTTGTTTTTTAAACGCATAATAAATATTAAATAATATTGCTCAACATCAAAAGGTGAAGCAGAAAGTCCTGGTCTTCACGAAAACTCTGAGCTTTAAGGTCTGTGTCACAATTGAGGTCGTGTTTTCCCAAATGCGTTTTCATCGCCTGAAAGAAGCATAGAAAGCCCCAAAATATATCAATAACTGGTGGCGAGTTACCAGCTGACCATTTTCACTATAATATAGCCGAAATTCCGAACTTTTTGCAAATCTCATAGTTGGTCTTTTTTGTTATCACTTTTAGTGCTTTTGTGTGTAGCTAGTGTACGACTTTTCCTAATAAATAAGTCGATTTTCCGAAAAAAAAGTCAGTTTTTAACTGGCTTGTGATTTCTGACACTGCATCGTTGTCCCGAGCCATGTTGTTCCCACTCGTACGTCCCCCGCATGGTCGGTCACAAGTTCCGCCAATTCAGAACATAATGTTCTTTGTCGGCGACCATTCAGCCATTTTATTCAGCTGTTTTAAGCTGTTGTTGACAAAATACTCATTAGCAACTGGCCTGAATTGATGACGCAGTTGACCGGGACTTCATACTCGAAGGCCATGTATCCAATGATTGAAAATACGGCGACACCAGCGTAGATTGACGTGAAAAAGCTGATCATGTTGATAATTACTGTGTCCCTAAAACAGTCGCGCAATAACAGCTTATCTGTCGCTTTGCCATTACTACGGGGTGTACTTCGTCTAAAACAATTCCAATCACAATAATAATTATCGTACTCTACAAAACATAACTAATACATACCTATTTACATACCTAATCAAACTCTACATAGAAAGGTAGAATTCTCATTATATTAATTATAAATTTATTTGGCTATTTATAAGTGTTCGTCTTCTTGTAATTATACTAGTTTATATTAAGAATAAATGGAGTCTGCCCTTATTCCTTGTCAAAGGCAACGTGCCAAGATGTATTAGCTGATCTTTGACGTCTAAGCTGTCCGCACAACGAAACCGAAACAAAACAGTTTTAAAGCAGTTTTGAAACTGTTTTGAAACTGTTTTGTTTCAGCCACAACAAAACGCTCTGGCCGTTACGAGCTGTTTGTTTCAGTTTTATTTCGTTGTGCGGAAAGTTTTAGGCAGACTGGAATGGCAGTGACTACCTGCAACAGTTGTGGTGCAGCGAGTTGTAGCTGGACATGGTGATCATGCCTCCCCACGCCAGATTTGTCGAGTAAAACAACTGAGTCGCAGCTTGAAACCAAACCTGTAACAACGAACAACAACGTCGCGCCATTCACCCAGCTCTAAGTCAGTAAATAATTTATGATTTTTTATTGCTCGAATGGTATCAAGTTATGCGACTTTCAATAGCAACCAGGGGCCCGCTTTTCGAAAAATGATAAGATGATAATAAAATCGTCACAAATTCGTCATAACTTCGTCGTAAAGTTATGATCGTAAATAAAAGTAGCAACCAATCACAAGCTCTGAAACTAGTTTGTTTACATACGTGTTACTTATTTTTTTTACTTTTTCATTACTTACGAGAGCGGGCAAATGTGCCATTTGTGTTTTTTTATTTACGTTTTGCTAAAATAATCGTAGTCAAGTTATGAACAAACTTATAATAACAAATTTGTGATCATAACTTTGTCATAACTTAAGATCATAAAATCGTCAAAGATCTTTCGAAAATCGGGCCCCTCAGAGTTCTACGACTCACAGTCAGCAGTCAGGTCCCATTCGTTGCATTCCCGAGCAAGACGCCCACACACACACATGTGCTTCTGTCAAAAACAGTAGCATGGTACCAGCGACAAGGGGTAATGGCTATGCGTAACAGACTTGGTGGTTTATAGCATTTAAGGGCGGATGATTATGACAAGAAGACGAAAAGTAGGCCATACGGTCCTATGGACTGGCACTCTTTTCACAGTTAAAGTACTGCGATATCACACTCGGAAATCAGCAAAGACAAAAGTGATTTACTAATTTCCGTCGCATTGAAAATGGTAACAAATCTCGCAATAAAAAAATACTGGACGAACGAATAAGGACGAGCTGGAAGTAGTGATATATTACAATCCGCAACAACTATACCAGGGCTGTATAAACAGCCACGTCAACAGGGGCGGATCCAGGAATTTGCGAAAGGGGGGGGGCGGTCCCTCCCTTTCCCTTCCGCTCCCTTTCCCTCTCCCTTTCCCCTGTCCCTCCCCGTAGGATAACGAACAGGGCATTATAAAATATAAATGGAATTTTATAGAACTGCACAACGTGCTTTCCTTTGCCTTCCGCCGAACGCTTAGTCATGCATTTGTATAGCTGAAAATCGAGCTTCTTTTGACACATAATCAACATTGCAACTGATTAAATTTAATTTCACAACTGCACAACTCCAGTTACATCACGGGGCGACTGAAAACGCGAGCCATGATATCGCAAGACCATCAAAATTGTGGGGACTTACATCGAGAGACTGTACAACGCGAGACCATAACGAGGGTGGACATCGCAAGACTTGTTTCAGTGTTCGAGTAGCTGCTCACTACAATTTTTTGTTTGCTGCTTGGAGTATTATGAGCTGTAGGTGTCAGTTTATAATGATTTTCTTCGTCATCTGTGCGTCATATTGTATACCGTCTACCTATCGCACACGCGCATAGCACACGATTCACAGAACCGCGCATGTCCGCACGGCACCAGTGCGAAGCCAGCACGTGGCGCCAAGAGGCACACTACGCAGCAGTCGTCAGAGGTTAATGCAGCTGCTGCCGTTGCCGATTCCGATGCCCCTGAAGTAGTCGCTGTTGGCACGGGCGCCTGCCTGTCCTCGTCTTTGTCCTCGCCACTGCTGCTGCTGCTGTTGTCGTCCACCGGTTGTAGGGATTCCGTATGAACGCCGACAGAATGGCCGAATGGTTTTCTGATTTCTACTCAGCAGTAATTATTCGTCAAGGACTACTCTGCTCAGGGTCCCCTTTGTTCAACCGTGCGCTGACACCACTGTTTGATTTGGTCAGTGCCGCGTACGTTGTCCAGGCTCGCGATGTCCACCCTTGCTGTATGGTCTCGCGTTGTCAGGTCTCGCGATGTCAGGTCTCCAGGTTTCACATCACGCTCCATGAAAAGCAAGAGACTGCGAGTTTACCGACCTCTGGGCTGGCCAGCTGCTTCCAGTTGGGATAGAAAAAGTATTTGATGCCTTGAACGGCGCCTGGAAGAGACGCTCCTCGCACGACCAGTACCGTTAGCATCACGTACGGAAATGTCGCGGTAAAATAAGCCACCTGATCAAATAAATCAATCACAAACTAATTTGTAGAGCGCCGCTATGTCGCAAGCGAATATGAGGCACGTACGCAATTACGTAGGCCTATACCAATACCAGAAAGCAAGTTGTAAATCTATACCGGCCCCGGGGCTGATGGCAATGTCCTGCGTGCGGGTTGGCGCCCCGGGTTCTGTAATTGAGATCATGCACTTAATTGTTGTCATGAATCAGTTCAGTATATTCGGCGCATTCAACAAACTAAGTAGGTCCCGTTCTTTTCTGTATAGTTTAATGTTTGATCTTTTATCGCTCAACTGCAAGCTATTGTTTTTTTACCTTGTGCTGCCTGTGTGATTCTATGTAGGCCTATCACATGCAATACAACCTGCACATATCGGTGCAGTACCACAACGAGTATCGCAGACAAAACAGTTATCGGCAATCAAACACTAAGAAAAACATAAATATTTACGCTTCACCATTCTGTCCACTGCTGTCCAATCAGCCGCCTAAACGCAGAGCCACTCGAAGTGCCGAGCGCTATCGATGCCATTAACTGCAGATCTTCGGCGCTGATGTAAGTGTTAAATTCTAGTATTTCTCTTACTTCGACGTTTGTTCTTGCTGTGATTTTAGTAAGTAAGTAAATAATAAATATATATAACGCACAGTGATAATGTATCTCTAATGCGCTTCGTGTGTGGGGCCTAACAGTGTGCAAACAAGAATGTCTTTAACTGGCGCCTGAAGGAGTTAAGTTCAAGCGTCGGATCACTCAGTTGTTAGTTAATATTAGTTCCTGTTTTATACTGATTGTAAGAGTGTACGTTTGTTATGCAAATTTAGCAAACTACTTATGTAGAGCGACTAACTAGACTATGATATTACCTTGCCTGTGGACTTAATACCGCGACTAACAAACAGTATGACAAGCAGCCAGGCGAGCACCAAGCACAGACACAAATGCCACCGAACGTCTCCCAAATTCTCGATGTTGATTTCCGGTTCTTCGTTCATCAGAGCTAACCTGCCGCACACAGCTTTATTTTCAGCCGCCAAACTTAGGACCCGATGAGCAGGTCAAGAACAGGAACGTCAGAAAAATTAAATAATAAAGACATGACAAAAACAATTAAAACATTGTTGTTACTTTAAACGGTAATGTCTATGGCAGACATAAAATGTATTTTTGAGTGAACTTTGTCATTTATTTCCACCAGATTCAGGGGCGGATCTAGGAATTTGCGTAATGGGGAAGGCGGTCCCTCCCCTTCCCTCATCTCCCATTCCTCTCCCCTTCCCTTCTCTTTTCCACTCTTCCTTTTCTCCTTCCCCCTTAGAAGTAGGCCCCTTAAACCAGCTAGAGGGTCTGGGGAGCGCTGTAAGCTCCCCCCGGCGGAAAACGAATTTGGAGCACTCTAAAGCTGCCAGAAAGCCACTGGTGGCAATCATTTTGAATACTATGAGCACCATGTTTTGCGTGTCTGAAGAGATAAACTGGCGATGTTATCGCCATAATACAGTAGGCCTACGTTGTCACATATCAGGAGTATATACCGGCTCGGCCCCCTCTAAATCCACCGCTGCGATTACAGTTCTTTTCCGTCCCCTTGTGTGGATACAGTCAAACTGCTGTCTAATAGGCCTAGGCCTATATATACCGTCTCACACATTTCGTAATTTGTACAATATCCCCAAAATTGCCACACTATAGGCCACAACTATGACTATAACTTGACTATAACCCAGCTACGTTGCATAGTTTAGACATACTGTCGAGTTTTAGTACCTTAAAAAGTTTCGACGTCTTATGTCAGATTTAGAAAGCCGACACGTGACAGAAGACGAGTTCGGCCAAATGCGTGTGACTTGCAATTGGCAATTTACGAATAAATGTACTGGACGCAAAAATACCGAAAATATTCGTCGGTTGGAGACGTTTTTCGAACGGACGCATTGCTACTGACGCTGTCGTTGCTTAGCAACATAGACGCGGACTCGTTGAATGATGACGTCACATCTGCGTGCACGAAAGTAAGGCCGTCTTCACATCCACGAAATTGTTTGTCACTGTTTATTAACTATACAGTCACTTCGATATTCAAAGGGTGACAGTGACATCAGTATGTGTACAATAGTTGTCGCATAGTATGTTGCATGTAACATTAGCTACGACTGCCATTTATTATTGTGTGTAAAACTGCAAACATATCTGCGTGCGAATGATATTATATTTATAATGTTCGTCCGTTTCTGTATGTTTGCTCGCAGTCTGTTTACATTAAGTATCCGTACAAAATGGTGGCGTGATTTCGTGTTCAGTTCGATGGCGTCACTGCACCCCATGCGAAATTTATGGTAATTTTCCGGAAGCCAGTTTAAAGAAGTGCAGACCAACATTAGAACTGGAAGACTAGTGTTAACTGAACACTAAACGCACGTGACGTCTCAGTAATTACGAAACATTATTTTCAAACGTCAAGCGAAATCCTGCAGGCTAAAAATTGCAGCAGGGTCTACGTATAAGCACTTATTACAGGGTGAACACAGCTTATGCGTGTGATGCGTTGGAAAAAGATGTGGCGTGTAACATCAGTGTGTCGCGCGGGCTTCAATTTAGAGTTGCCGAACAAGCGGCTTTTATTGTTGCCAGTTGTGAAACACTTTAACTCTGAGAGTACTGTCGATTTTGTATACTACACTCGTTGGCCAGTAAAGCTAAATTTGTTACTAATTATATTAGACCTATATTATATTATTCATTAGGTT
>Ga0056116_1000650_pt1 | contig 12143 bp, 9 predicted proteins | sample WorMetOlspDAHAB2_FD_67352 | JGI IMG/M metagenome (GOLD analysis project Ga0056116, IMG submission 67352) | Marine gutless worms symbiont microbial communities from Max Planck institute for Marine Microbiology, Germany - Olavius sp. DAHAB.2 ...
AAATTTTGTATCTAATTTATGTACTGATCAAAGAAAGTTGCCCAAATGTCCCGTCCGACACTATGGAATTGCCCCCTTAACCATAACGCATACTTTTTAAATGCACGATATATCATCATTATATCAATTTGCATTTTACCAGTTTGTCTACATTTTTTGTCTTCATTTTTGAGATCTTCATTTTACCTTTTGCATAATCTGCAGTCCACGTTTTACAACAGGGAAGTCTTTTTGCTGCAAAAACTTGTGACAAAATAAAGGTAACAGTCCAGATAAGTTCTGTCACCCCAGATCTGTTGCTTATTCAGTAGAACTTGTTGTGCCGAATAAGCATCAGATCGAGCTCGGGTGGCAGAGCTTACCTGGACTGTTACCAAAATAACTTACGTGTGGGAAGACTCCGTCAGTCCGTCACTGTCCACTTGCATTATAGATATTGATGTATTGTCCATTCTTTGTATGCACAACTCAGTATGCTGTATAATGATGTTCATTGATCAGATACCGTTAAATATTGTAACATTAACAAGGTGCATGAGTATGGAACTCTTGCCCAAACATGTAACATCTAGAATGAGTAAAATACCTACACAGTAAAACCACCCTGCAGTCTAATGCTTGTTTATTGTTTACCATTTTTCTGATGCAACTAATGGTGCGTTATTTGGATTATGTACCATACTATTTCTGTCTATTCTTTCGTCTGTGAGTGCTGATGGAATGTGGCATATTGACCGAACCTATTGTTATACTTTTTTACTATCTGACAGCCTCAGTGTGCAAAATCCGAGTGATGTCATTGTTACCAGAGTGTTTAACAGTGGACGGTTTTTTGTTTGTTATCGGGAGGAGGGGATTGTGAGTTGTTTGCTTGTTTACCACAAACTGGGGGTTTTAGTAGACAATGCTCAACACGTAACAGCAACAATACATGTTTGTGTATTGTCACATTACTGTTTTTATGAAAAATTAATAGGTAGACTTTGGACAGTCACCAAGGCATTTGGGCTGTTGCTAACAGCTAATTAACTGACCCCGGGGACCTTATTATTGAGTGGTTTGGGGTACTTTTTTCTTATTTAGTCTGTTACTATCAGTACTGGTGTATTTGTTTCATTGATTTCTGTTGACACTTAATGTCCTATGTGTGCATTCAGAGTGTGCAGACTGTGGAACAAAGTTTCAGTGAGATTGAGGGAATCTAGACAACAAATCACTTGGCTTTTGTATTCTGATCCTAAAGATGGCAGCATTGACACACAAATAGGAATGCACATGGAGGTGGTTTGATGAAGGTGTTTTTCAAAATTCTACTTAGGGCCACTTTTTCTCTGGTCGTGAGGCTTCTGCTTTTTTACTGAAGTAGTATATTTCTTATTCTTCTTAGTATTTAAACGTTGTGTGTGATTGTCTTCAATACATTTCATATTTACTTAATGATCACTTGTGCTGTCTACCACTTAACCTTTCAGTCTATCGTTCAAAGTTTATATCCCTCCAAAGAGTCTTTGTACTTGAGCCTCTGCATATTCAAACTTTCAGGTTGCTCTTGTTTTTTTTTGTTTTTGTTTACTGACTATTCTGTCGCAATAGCAGATTCCTGTAAACTGTTTTCTAAGGAAAAATAGCTATGTCAATAAACATAAATGCACTCACACAATGTGAGTTTATGGTTTTAGTGGACAGTGATATGCACAATTGGATAGTCTGTGCCATCTCAGTGCCAGTGAGTTGAGATCAGTGCACGTATCGACCTGTTTGCATTCATTCCTTTGCTGTGCTGTCCTTCAAACTACCTGCCATCGGCAGCCAAGGCTTTCCAGTTGCCACCGCTAAGAACTGGAATATGCTGCATGACAGTGTCATCTGTCGATGTGTAAAAGCATCATTCAAAATGTTTTATTTTCCAGCAATCTTTGTGTTTTAGCACTTTAGTGGACGTTGTAGTAGTCTTACGTATGCCACTATAATAAGACGCAGATTGTTTGACTTCATAGGTCAGAGTATGATGTTGACCCATTTTCTTGTCTGTGATATTGTTTTTTGCAGAACCTGGCCTCAGAGCCATCTACTGCCATTGTGTTTAGCTCTACCAGTCTGTACAACAAGGCAGTGCCAGTTACAGGACGGATGGGACACAGCAGTGGAGATGGAAAGGGTCCAGCAGCAAAACGTGAGAAATTTTCATTTGCAGCGTACTTGAAACGGATCCTTCCACCTTCGTGCGATATTCTCGGACTGACAGCCGATGGTATAGTTGGTAAGTGACGGTGTTGAAAGTAATCACGGTGTGAACTGTTTGATTAATTGCACGTATTCTGGGTGTGAAACATCTGTGCACACATGTTTAATTTGTTCATATCACTTGAAAGAGAGTAATTGATGCACTGTTTCGTAACTAAAGTGAACTGATTGAATATCACATACTCGTAGTGAATTGAATGTGACTGCACAACACTGCTAAAATGAAAGCTCAGGTGTAATTAAGAAAGTAAGATATTTCTAGCCAATGCTGTTAAACACATTTCACATCTTCACAGTATATGTGCTGTGGCCTTACTGCCCAAGTAAAACACCTTCGTCAACTGTTTGAATTGGCTGTATGATAGAATTAGATTGTTTCAAGAATCGTGGTTCTGCTAAGAAGAAGGCTGTGTCGCTGAAGTGGTGTACGTGTGACTGACAAGAAGTACATGAGTGTTAACCGAGCACTGTCTTCTGTTATTGTCATAATAAACAGAATATGACAGTGCAAGTTGAGGAAGTTAGCTTGTATTTAGTATAGTGACTAGTTTTGCACGTCCTTGATTCTTGAATTCACAACGACTGTTTTTGTTGATAGTTTCTACAGTTTCAAAATTATGTCTTTGTTCCAGTTTTGTATTGCTTTAATTTCTTTTTTGCCATCATATTTCACATTCTCAAGCACCTCCATCCATACAGGGTAAATTGTTGGTTGATTGAACTGTAGAATTCTTTAAGTTTGCATACAGTTGGTCATTGTTGACAGTTTTGCTGTATGCAGGCACACGGTTTGACATGGCAGAAATTGTTGAGCGCGAAAGTTCCAAGTCAGCCACATGCCTTCTTCTGCCTCAGTTATCGGGAGTCGATATGTACCCATTTACTGTTAACGATGTCGATTCTGATTGTGGTGGTGCTGGCGACCAGTCTAATTTAAACTACCCCGGAAGTTGGAGGTATTTGGCAGGTGACGAAGAACGACTGTTTACTGATGCTGATATCGACCGAATAACGAGGATTCCTGCTGACAAAGAAGTTCGCGCTATAGTGCTGTTTTTGACGGAGACATCCGACGCCGATTCGGAGTTTGGCCGTTCGCTTGTGTATCGCTATGGAGCAAGAAACACTGTCATTGCTGGCGGTTTTGCAGACAGAGTGATCACCGATTCAGTCTCACTACAGTAAGGAATGTGATTGATTACCGGTATTGCTGTAATGACAGTAGAATGTTTTATTGTTGTTGGTTATCAGGGTGACCAAAATGCACGAGCTTCAGCCTTCTGAAGTTCAGTTGTAGGTCCCTTGATCAACCCATAACCACACAACAGTGTGTCTGTGCACAGTGTCAAACTCCATAAGACGGACAGACACAACGAACACAACAGACAAGCAGACACGTTTGTCCATTAGATGGAGTTTGACACATATCGGCTCAAGCTGGGAAGAGAGGTGAGGTGTGTGCCGTGAGCAGTCGTTGTCCAGTTTCAGTTTGCTGGCCACGCTGCGCCTCCCATCGGTGTAATGCATATTTAATCTCCTTATCTGTAGACCAGGCATTATAACTGTTTTATAATAATGATAATAGCAATAGGAATGATAGTAATAATAATATGTATCTTAGCCTTGTGTTAATACAAACACATGCACACACTGTTGTGTGGTTTAGCTTACAGTGTCTAAACATGCAGTCACCTCCAATAGCCTACAGCAATATCACAGTGAAGTTATAGTGTAGTCAGTTTTTTAAACTGCGTGTAAGTAAGGCGAAAACATAGGAAAGATGCGACCAGTGAAAGTGAAAGATATGCTCACATATCGTGTAGATAATCACTGAATCAACATGAAACTTTTATTATCTTTTATTTATAAACATTTATAAAACGCCATAAGGTCGTAACTTCGGAGGCGCCGTTTCTTCCCAGAGATGGCGAAAACCATTTCCGGTACTCATTGCACCTACGCACGGAGGGATGGCCAGGCTGAGTGGGTCTGAGTGACCTGAATAAATACCGGGATGGTAGAGCCGCTTAAGGTGGTCACCAATCCCAGTACTAACCGGGCTCGACGAAGCTTAACTTCGTCGATGTGACAAACGCCGTTACCGCTGCGCCAAACCAGCCACCATTGAGCATAATTAAGTAGTTGAGAAAAAATACCAGAGTTATTTGTAGACGATGTCTTTCGACTGGTGTGTTAGTTTTCGCAGTAGTTTGTAAGCATAGAATTCACGACGTTACGCAACTAAACATTAAATACCTCCAACATGGCGGCAGACACTGTCATCTCATGTATTGAATACGTTGCTGGTTTCTCTTGTTTTTCAAGTGTCCAGCCACATATTGTTTCGTCCAGAAAATCATTTGCTAACAACAGGCAGAAGGAACTTTGAAAGATCTGTAACCGACGTTTTTGGTATGTTATAGTGGCAAAAATCTTATTTAATCGAATCGGTGAAGCTATGAATATATCTGGTGCTTCAGGTAATCCAGTGCAATTAGCATCATGGACAAAATCAGTGTTATTATCATGTGCGATCTGCACCACATTACAGTCATCTGTAAACACTGTCATTAACCCGATTATAGCCACTAATTTGTAATCCGTTTTGGGTGTTTGGGTGTATGTCTGTCGTCGTCATAGCAACCGCCGAATAGCTATGCAATTACCGGTCAGTGTCTTACCTAACCGCTGCTGTCGCCATTGTCAGGTCTGCCTTCGTTGGTCTTAATCACCAGTCGCTGACAGACTTGTCCTCTTATCGTAATTATTCTGATAGTCGTCATTGCCAGTCTGCTCCCTCCTCTGGTTGTTCTAGCGATAATGACTGCCGTCACATGCCATTGTCACTCACTACTGTTATTAACATGTACGACAGTTGCAATTTGAAGTTGAACTCTTGATTTTGTAACCACCTGATGGGAGACACGCTATTGTTGAATTGATATTATTATGATTGATTGTAAATAGTAAAGAGAGGAACACTAAAACGAGATCGAATGTCAACCATATAATTAACTTAAGCGAGACAAGGATAAGCAAGTGGTAGCAGCAGCTGCTCCAAACAGCAGCTGGAACACACTTTTATAAGAAACAACTAGGCCTAAGCGCTACAGCTGAATCTACCCTAAAGCATCAGTTACATTATATAATCTCATGCGTCACAATTTCTGTGAGGCCTGGCAAGATGGGGGGATTAGGAGAGAGCGTGTGGGGCCCCACAGGAGGGCTGATTAATGGTTAAAGGTCTGGTTACATGAAGAATACCTTAATCGTTAACAAAGTTCCACCCAAAAATGTAAGCATTTGCCACTATTTGAGGGCCATAAATAGACCTCCTTGCTGTGCTGACCCGTATTGGCTGTCATGTTGACAGCCCCGATTTCTGTTGCTGAAACTGGATTTCTAAAAGTTATGATAATTTAGCTTGAAAAACATGGCGATTCAAATGAAAATTTGTAATAGTGTGTAATGAAACTGGAAAAGTTTTTTTCGGTTTCAGCTTTCAACATTAACGTAGAAACGAATTTCGCTATAAGTAGCAATGTGTTCCCATCATCTACTGACTCTGCACACTTTGAAGACTGTTAAAGTTAATTCAGAAATTAGTTTTTGAATGTTCCACATTCCACTTTATCTGTTGCATTGTCACCGCTTGAGCATGTGAGTATAAAACTCGCGTTAAAACCAGATTAAAATTTATAAGCAAATACATTCTGAGCTGACTAAATTAGCAGCTGAAAGAGTGAGTGAATGAGTAATTAAGTATAGTTTAACGCCCTTTCCCTAACTCCGTCGATGTCATTTCGGAGACCATATCAGAAAATACGAGTTTGAATGTTTGAGTATGCTGAATTAGAAATAGATCAACGCTTCAAACAGTTTTGGAAACTGTTGCTTAAAACTGTGAAAACTATGCGAAGTATTTTTTTTCGAGTTGGGTCATCGATCTCTACGTGGTCGTTTTCATAATTATCACCACTAAAATAATGTTGCTGCGTTTTATTGCTGTGGTTACGAAAATCATCGCTGTACGTAACACGACTCTTGAGCACTACTGTCGCCACCGCTGTCAGTGCTAGTCGTAATGAAGTATGACTCGCACCTGCTATTTTGTGCTCGGCAGTAGGCTAGTATCAAGCCGGGGCTAAATGATGACTTGCGCATCCATGTATTGTACTCCTCAATTTGCCGCTGTTCTATTCTTGCTTATTACGCCCATGAGGCGGCAATCAGTGATGTCCAAAATAGTTAGAGTAAAATACGTCGAAAAATATCTGCAGAAAAAATGGTATTTCAAAACACCGGCCTGTGAAAGTATTTAAAATGCATTGCTGAAAATTCATGCAGTATTAATTTTCTGTATTTTAAACTTTTAAATACAAAATATATACAAGGCAACACAAAAGTTTATTGCAGTTGTTGATGAAACTTCAGCGCTAGCTCAACTTTACTGACTAAACACCATATATATTAACACCATATTAACATAGTGACAGTCTAATGAGTCATTATTGTCTTAGTGTAAACGGTAAACAACGGGATGTTCCAATGTCCGAAACAGCCGAAATGAGCTCTGTTTACGTTGTCTGCATAGCACACCATTAGTTTAGTTAGTGTTTGCAAACTTTTTACAGAAGTATTTTAATTTCGCGAATTTATTTTAAAATACTTTTAAAATTCACGAAACTGAGACAGTGGTAGACATACAATGTGCGGACGCACCACCTGTCAGGAAAATACGTAAATTTTTTGTACCTGAAATCCAATATCCACGATTATGGCAGCCCTGGAAATCGGTGCCCTGAATCAAAAAGAACGACCTTTTGCAAATTTATACGCCACTGAACCGCAGAGTATTTAAAAGAACCAAAAATACGTGTTGCGTTTTAGAATACTGTTTAAAGTACAGTACATGTACTTTAGAACACATTCCATCCCTGTGTATACTTTTATGAATATTAGGCCTGTTGCTGCAAATTGCATGATTTGATTCACGACATCAATCTTTTACGTTTTGTGTTTTGCATTGTATCGAGACCAACGCTTGAGACTCTTGCGCTGTAAGCCTGTACTGCTTACTGTGGGGCTCTGACAGCAAGATAATGAGGGTTTGCAAGCAGACACGAAACACGACTGATTAACTATAGCCATCAACCGCTTTAGAAATGTTTTGTTTCATCTAAATACAATGTATGTATTAGCTAACTGCAGTCAGGATTCTAGACAGACTACTTGTTAACAATAGGAGTTGATAGATATTTGGTTTAAGACTTGACTTAACTTCAGGAAATAAACTAATGTGATGCACACTGTTTACAATAACAACTTTTTTAAACAGTGTAATTTGCAGCCATTGCAGTAAGTTTTTTTGTTTGACATTATCAGTCAGCTGAGTAATTCAGCAAAATAGTTGTTATTTCGTCAGATGCATTTAATACATAAAATTCTAATATGATGTGACAATGAACAGAAAGGGTCGAGATGGCACATACTTTTTAACCTCACGACACCTGAGAAGTGAGGAGGAGGGCACTGGGCAGCCGGCCTGCATCTTCATTCCCCTTCTGCCGCCACCTTACTGATGCCACTGGATCCTGTATTATGATGGTGACTCTCTGGCGTGTTGATACGTTTGAAATCACAATAGCTGAAATGACCTTTAGATGACATTTGCACTTCTATGTTATTGTGACACCTCAGAAAGTGTACGTAAAAGTATAGCGTATTTCATTAACAAAACTAACTATAACTTACGAACTAACAACTACATTATTAGTTTTGAATTTTGAGTCTAGTTTGAAGTTAATTAGGTCAGCTATAATCGTATGCAAGTATTCCAGAAATGAAGTTGTATTGGTATACTAATAACAAGTCCAGGGCCATAGTTAGACGGCGGTTCAAACCCCCCCTGAAATTATGACGAAAAAAATTAAAAATTGATCAGTGTTAGTCTTTTCACTTCACACCCCCGTAAACCAGTGATGATGTACAGCGTGTCCTTGAACCCCAAATGAAATTCCTGGCTACATCCTTGGACGTGTCGTATAGTTTAATGAAGTTAGTTAGCAGCTGAGTGTTTCTATGCTGTTTTAGTGACTCGGAGAGGGCAACGGGGCTCGGCATAGCTTTCTGCGGCAGCAATGTACGCGTTACGTCCGTCGTTCTGCATGCAGATGTGAGTGAACCTGCAGACGTTGAGAAATGCCTGCTCCGTCTCGGGGCATCGGGAATCCCGGCGCTCGGTAAATCCATCGGGCTGATGTTCGCGTGCATGGGTCGCGGTCGTTATTTCTACAACGGTGCTGTCGGCGTGGAGTCGGCCGTTTTCAAGAAGCTGTATCCTCGCGTTCCGCTGTTTGGGTTTTTCGGCAATGGAGAAATCGGTTACGACTTTCCACCGATGGATGGTTCCGGATGTCGCATGGACGACTCTTCGTCCGGCGGTGCAGCGTGCGATGCAGCTGATACTGACGTGCCGCAGATGTACCACTCTTTCACCACTATCTTTGTCCTGCTGTCTTTCGGCCAATGACTACTCTGCACCTTCAGCATCTGTGCAGGAGTTGTTGACAAACCTCTTTGGGAGCGAGTGAAATTCCCTTTGCTTTCGTTCCGTCTTTCCAATTGCTTTCTGTTTCCCTCTTCATGGAGCCATAAAAGTTTATCGAGTTTACTAATTCCTTTTATCTTATTCCTCCTCTTCCCTCTAAGTGAATTTCCCCCTTTTCTGCCTTTTCCGACTTTCCCAAATTGCAGGTATGAGGTCTGGGGCACAAAGCTCCGTCGTCCCCAAAATGTCAGGTGGGACGTTAAACCTTACTCATTAACTGTAAGCTTCAGTTGAAGTCAGAGCAAAGCGTCAAACATTATTTTGCACATTTCGCTGGGACCAACGTTTGCTGTTTGCTTGATGACTTATTATGGCTGTATAGTTCTGTATTTAATTGTTACATTTGACTGCGTGTTGACGGTGTTGTGTTTATAACTGCGAGTGTTTTGTGGTCCATAACGGATGTTATTTAGTTAGCAGTAAATACATCATTTTGACCACTAGAAGATATTTGCATTTAATCATTGACTGCTGATTTGAAGATTATTATATGTTTAAGAGATGATCCAATTTAAATGCTGCAGCAATGAACGATAACTTTTCTAATTGATTATTCTGTTGCTAGAAATTGTGTACGTACATGACTACATGAGTAATTTTATGTTTTAAAATTTGTGCAATGTCAGAGCTCACTGTTTAACAAGTATTTTTTTGCAAAAAGGTAGATGCACAATTGCACATATACATAGTTAAGTGCATGGTAACGTGATGTAGTTTTATAGAAGTGGCTAGAAAATGCTAGTGAAATGCACCATTATGTGAAAATGTGTGTATAGCTAGTAGAAGTGTTCTTGCAGCAACTAATGGAAATAATGAAAGATTTATCTCAATGCAAACTGAATTCATATTTGTCCACTGCTGTAATTTGTTGACCTCTTTTCTGTACTTCAATGTGGGCTCCAGAGCTGTAGAATAAGCCTGCACCTATCTACCTGGCCGAGTGTCGTAAGAGGCGTTCTTTTATTTTGTTTCAGTTTAATTTGCCTTTTTGGGGTTGATGTGCTTTTTTCTTTTTTTTCGAAGTCTTAACTTTATTAAAATATTACGCTTTTGGAATACAGTAATGTAAGTTTCTTACCATATAGTATCGACCTTTTAACCAAACTAATTTTTAAAAGCATGATAGCATGAGCTGAAAATGCTGTGAAACCCATACCCTAGCCGTCCAACCACTGGTAGTTTTTTTTTCTGTAACTGATAGTTTTCGTTGTATGGGTTTGTTGATTCGTACTGAGTTGTGTATTTCCTGTATTAGTTTTTGTCGGTTACATTCAAGTGATTGCAAAGTTGTTATAAAATTATATAATATTGCTTGATTGGCTCGTGTCAGGTGGGTCGTAAACTCTGTTCATCCCTTGACCCATATACTCACGTTATAGTTTTCACAGTACCGTCGATACGTTGGTGTTGTTGTATGATCAGATCAGAAGTTGCAGCAACCGTATACAGATGGTAGTATGTGAATGAGCGTCATTTTAAGCTGTGTTTCATTGTTGCATGTAGTGTGGTTGTTGAGCGTTCTTTCATTTCGACGCATTTCATAGTTTGACAACATCGCAAGAGTAGATTTCAACTAGAGCAAGTTGCACTTTCTTACGACTCTTCTAATGTTTACACGAAGCAATTTTACACGCGCGTATAGTCTTGCAAGCAAACAGTCACTGCGACTTCGCTTCAAAGTCATTCACGGTGAATAAAGTTAACTATCAAACAAATAATATCTGCAGAAATTTCGGTAATATGTCGGCACGACGCTTGTAGTGCGGCTGGAGACGTTGTACCGACGTGTTATCGAAGTCTGCCCTGCATATGAATTTGGATAACTACGTCCGTAAGGGAAGTCGTTTGTACTCCTTTAAGCCCATATTCAAATTGGCTCGTCAGGTCTCGACATGTCGAGCTCGACGCGCTCCGACACGACGAGCTCGAAAGGCGCGACTCGCAACTTAGTTTGTTGTATAATTTCTATAAAGTTATGATCACCGTAATTCATTTATTGTTTAATGTAAGTTATTCACTAATTAATTGGTTCCGCATTCATTAATTTATTTTATTTGACGGAACAAATAGGATTTGTGTGTATAAGGAAAATATCAGAATACATGTAAAACATTTAAAAGCTATCGCTGCTGTGAATTATTTTATGTGTGCTGTGAAATTTAATTCGTTATCTGCAATAGGCCTAATTAGTGATGTTGTTTTTTCCGGAAAAGTATTTCTTCGGAATTTTCTAGCAAATTTCTGGAAATTTAAAATGTTAAATTACTTAAATCTGATACCATGATGCAAATTAAGGTGTTTAGTTGTAAAACATGCATTTAGTAAGTGTATTTAAAGGTTTTAACACTAATACACTTCTTTCTGGTATTTTAAAAGTACATCTATGAACACATTTCATGAAAACATTTGCGTAGCTATTAATTCCTATTTCCTATACTGTTATGTAAATGTAGCTGCACTCTTGCAACTAAACCATATAGTACCTCCACCTGTAAATGGATATGTAATTATAATTACCAAAACTAACAGTAAATAAATACAATGTCATTTAATGATTATTGTCATAATATCATATTTTATTGAAATATAGCCTATGTGGAAATTTTTCCGGAAAAATATGAAATTTTCCTGACAATCTTTCCGCCTCACAACACTAGAAATAATAAATAATAGGGCCTAATATATGATATCGTGCATGATTTCGACTATTTTGAAAGTAAGTATTTTAGCATTAAAAGACTCTCGTTGTCTCATATAGTCTTTCACCCTCACTGCGTGTTGTCTTTTTCTTGTTTTCTTTACGTGAACGCACAAAGCACAAACAACTAAACTTGTACACGCAAGAACTACTGCTTCTTCGTCGTCCGCCATGATGGAACAAGCACGGCTCGACACACTCGACTCGCTGGACACGTTCGTCTCGACTCGCTCGACACGTAGGCTAACTTAGTTTGTTGTGTAGTTGGTATAAAGTTATAATATGTAAGTTATTCACTAATTTATTGGAGTATACATTAATTTAATTTATTTTATTTGACGGAACAAATAGGATTTGCGTATAAGAGCATAAAAACGACTAAACTTGTGCAGGAGAGCACTCAAAGGATTTACATATTGTGATAGACTGAAACCATTTAAATTACCTACTCTCCACTATAGACGTCTACGGGGAGATATGATCGAGACGTTTAAAATGGTCTCAGGGAAATATGATAGATGTCCAGCACCAATATCAACCGGACTACATTCTAGCGTAACAAGAGAACACGACCTTCGTTTAGAAAAAAAA
>Ga0056116_1000651_pt1 | contig 12140 bp, 10 predicted proteins | sample WorMetOlspDAHAB2_FD_67352 | JGI IMG/M metagenome (GOLD analysis project Ga0056116, IMG submission 67352) | Marine gutless worms symbiont microbial communities from Max Planck institute for Marine Microbiology, Germany - Olavius sp. DAHAB.2 ...
GGCCTATCGTGGGTAGACTATAACTTGGCTGTAGAAGAGTTTTTATAAGCAGCCTGAATGCAGAGAAAATGACCCAATCTTGACTACACATATGAGAGAATCTTCATTCACCATAAAGTATAGGGAAAAACAATAACAACAACAACAACAATAAAATATAATCAAACATTAAATTAAAAACAAATGAGAGAATAGCAATGTCGGTGTGATCATGTACGTGAGGTGAAGCGATGTCACTAAACTGAGCATAAAACCACGCCTCCATGCTGGAGGTATGTTTCGTGTGAACAATTAAATAGCGAGTTAAAATATGGAAATCTGCCCTTTTTATTCGCATAGAGTATAGTCTATATCGACTGGTGCACATACGACATTTTGCAAGCATACGTAAGTTTACAACGTTCTACTGCTGCTGCGCAGTATACCTACCATGATCCAATACGTCACTGTATCCCCACGTACAGCCACGCAAATTTTTCACACTAAAATGTGTACGTGAACTTCGTGCAACGCCTCTGAGTTCAACCGTGGACATTTGATTTTTATTGATGAATGCTGCTGTTTAGTCAGGCTGTTCACGATGGATGGCAAGCTGATGTGCTATTAGCAGCTCTGAAATCGCAGGAAGGGCGCATGCAGCCCGTTCCGCTCATTTAGTTCGTTATTAGTTTCCCATGCGTATACTCCTGCGTTTTCTGATCGCGCCGTTTCATTCGGGAGTCTTGTGGCACGACTTCCGAACGAGAGCGCACCGGGCGGAAGAAGGCCGGAGACGATACCGGAAAGGATTAGGTCCGAAACGACGCGTCGAACGTTGAATCTATACCCTTCCTGCCCTGCCCTGTCCGTCCGGTCCCAAGCCAAGCTCTTCCAGGGCGGCGGCGGCGCAGCCGGGGCTCGCTGGCTCGACCACGGAACCGGCCCTAGTCGATACCAGCTCGTTAACGCCAGCTTCGATTGGATCTACGACGACAACGAATGCATTGGCGGACGGCGCCTATGGGAATGCTTGCTCGCCCGCTACAGCTGCTGCAACTAGAGCCGTACCACTGTGAGGAGCATCGCATCACACTGTCCACTTAGCCATCAATCTTTATCTCGTCAAAGAAATGGCAGCAGAGAGAACAAAGCGAAAATAACAGACAGAAACAGTTAACTGTCGAAAGTAGGCGATCGACATTGTACAGCAAATAAATGATTAAGAAAGAAAGATGAGTTATAATGTACCGTACATGTACGAAAGTATGTAGTGTACAAAAAGATTATATAGCCTATTATCATCGACAGCAGCATAAATACACAGGGAGACATCAGTGAATACAAATCAGAGTACTATTAAAATAAAAGTAAAATTCTAAAAAAAGGAATTAATAAGGACCAAATGTGAGCTATTTGATGCCACCAGTGATCAAATAAAGCCATATTAACATTGAATGCAAGAAGTTCATCAGAACATACTTGAAATGTAGCTTCGAGAAATTGGCGAGAAACAAAACTATTCACAAATTTGGTGGGACGTGTTTGGTCAGCACTGAAATGTGATCCAATCTTGTTTCTAAAGCAGAAAAAGAAGAAGAAGACGACAACGCCAATATACGTTGAGCCGAAACACATTTATGCTCATTGGCGCAATGTGACGGGCAACCAGAAAAGGCAGCGAGTGCCCATCAAAGTTTGGCAACACAAAAAAAACAATCTGTGATGACAATGAATAACTCTACTTGCCATATACCATTAACAATCTATCAAACATACAGACAGAATGAACCAAAAAGCACTGAATTGTAGATGCATTGCTAATTACACTAACTTCTATCACAGTAGAGTACCGGTATTGTACAGGATGCCCCTCCCAAAAACACTACCGAATTATTATTAAATCGTATTTAAAATCAGTTAATAAAGCTAACCTTGAATCAACTTTTGATTGCAACAAAAGCACTAGAACATTATAGCTTGGTATTACATATTTTATGTGTGACCTAATTTGTGTCGTTATCAATTACTGTGCTTGAAGCTGCGATGTTGGTAAAATAAAGTGTACATGATAAAATCGTACTTGTGAAGCTGATCAAGAGAAAGACGGAAACAAAAGAAATCTAAATGACGGTTTAGGAGTGAAACTCACAGGTAAGACGAATTAATGCCAGACAGAGCGCTGACATCATTACTTTTTTGACGCATATCGCAACTTTGCAGCTTCCACACATCAATTGACGCCACTGATTAGGTCACCCATGGAATATTTAATACCATTCGATAATACTGCCTTTTTGACGCTGATTTGAATAAAAAAAATTCTAATCTCATTGGCAGGCTTTAATACAGTTTAATGAATACGTTTATTCGCCAACGAATGAAAGCAGACACATACAGGGTGGTCCAAAAAATAGTAAGCCACTACCGGATTATCAATAAATCATATTTAATCGTATTAAAGCCCACCAATGAGATTAGATTTATCAGTAAACTTAAGGTATTAAACAAGTACTATAATATTACCACTTGGTATTAAATATTCTATGCGTGACCTCATTTCTGACGTTAATTATTGTTCGTGAGCCGTGTTCGTGTGCGACACATAATATATTGCAAATGATGTTAGTGCTCTCTCTTGCATCATTTTCGTTTTATTAAACTGTGATTTCCATTCGTAAATCATATTTTAGATGAAAATTCATGTAAAAAGTTGTTTGCTGTCCATCTTTTCTTCTTTTCAGGTTTTATTTACGATTTGATTATATGCACTTTATTTTTTCCATATCGAAGCTTGAAGCACAGTAATTGATGGCACCACAAATTAGGTCACGCATAGAATATTTAATAACAAATGATTATATTGTGCTTTTTTACATTCACAGTTGATTAAAAATCTAGCCTTATTGACCATTTTTGTCCATTTGACCATTTTCTTCTAAACGATTTTAATTATTATTCAGAAGTAACTTAGTTTTATTGGGCCACCCTGTACATACAGTTAATAATATGAAAGACAGTAGACAATTCGGTAGTTTTTTTTCGATCTGTTCACGTTCAGAGAGACATTCGCCTAGAGAACCACAATTATACTATATACTATTCAGTAATCTCAGCATTTGCAACGAACCATATCTCTCACTCCGCTCATACACACATACACAAATTACGTTTATTAATCAAGTTGACAACTAAATGTACATGCGATCATAAAAGTAGAAAACAGAGAAATGGCATTAGTAACTGTGGCGTTTTTATACAGAGAGCGTCGCTACTACACACGCGAGTTATAGCTGAATTTAGATTAAAATTAAAATATGATATATTTACACTAGAGTCATATACATCAATTAGGCGTTAAAAATGCCAAATTTACATATTGCTAGTGGACCAAGTGCAAACGTTGCAGAGAGGGAGTTAGTACGAGTATTCATAGAGCATGCGAATAATAGTCAGTGTTATTAAGGATTTTGTCTTATTTATTAGTCATGTTGTGAGATCGGGTGCAGAGCTGGTATACGTAGTGTCTGTACTATGAGGAAAATATGGCTAGAGGGCACATCAACAGTTAATTTTGATGGTAATCTGATTGTCCCTCGAACCACAACATCAACCATTGGACCCCGCAGTTTCACTGTTTCTGGACCTATCAGCTGGAACTCTCTACCGATATCTCATCAAGATTCATCTTTTTGTTACCTGGACAATTCCTTCGTCAACTAAAGATATTTATGTTGATTGTTCCGTCAGGCCTGCTCAGACCGTAAAATATACGCGCTACAAATTCACTGACTGAACTGAACTGAACCGAAGTCGCCGTCATCATTTCACCGACTCCGGTATTATAGCTCAGCTGCAAGGTGCAGTGGAAGGCTCCAGTCCACCGGGTCTCGCTATCGTCTCGTATACTCTCTGCGAAATGGTCCAAAAATTCACGGCAGCTTCGCGTTTCCGGTTCCGGTGCACAGCTTCCGGAAATGCGTATCACGCGTTCGCGTCGAGGTCGCCCAGCGCGCTCGACGATTGAAGCCAGTAAGTATGACCGCGCGCACACACCCGCTGTTCGAGCCGCAGCGCCATCGATTCCAGCTAATAAACGCAGTCCATTATAGCGCGGCAATCTGCTATTAAACGATATTTCAAAGCGCGGAGACGGTTGGAAGGCTTCTTCGGCTGCAGCTGTTGTCACTTGCCAGTGACGTGGACGCGTGATGCGGAGATACGCGTGGCATCTTCAGAGCAGCGTTAGCGTTCGGAGTATTTCTTAACGAAAACAGACACTACATTTACCGACCACGTTTACAGTTCACGGCGGGTATCAAACTTTGGGAAAACTCCGAGGCAAATTGCTGTATCGAATGCGAGTCGCAATAGCGCTAGGAAAAACTTGTGAGTAAAACTTCGTTTCATTTTTGTGTTTTCGTAAAAACATAGAAATCTTGGCAGTGTGATAATTACAACCTAAAGTAGCACAGATACATGTGTATAACAACTTACCAACCATACACTAAATCTAACCCTAACCGTAATCCTAACCCTCCTCCTACTACTAAAAAGCATGCAGCAGTAGTGAACATTCAACTAAATACAGTCACATATCCTACGTATCCAGATAAATTCATGCGAGACAATGTTGTTGCACCGTCTGTGCTACTTCAGATTGTAATTGACACACTGCCAGAAATGTTTAACTCCTTGGTTAACGAAAACGACTAAGAAAACATGAAAGATATCCGGATTTGCTGTAACTTGTGTGAAATCTTAAGGTCATTTGGCGAATCAGGTCGCTAACGAGTAACCGATAGCAATTGCGTTCTATTATCAGAATCCGTGCATCTCGTCGAACGCAGATCACCTGCTGCCAGCTATTGAACACGCTGGTTGCAAGCGCCGCCATTTGCTACAATAGTGTACACTTCGACGGCTTAACGACGGCAGTGTTCGAGCGGATGATCACAGGGTGACCCAAAAAAGTAAGCCCTTGCCGAATAATATATGAATCGCATTAAAACCTTCCAAATAACGCTAGATGTTTTAGTCAAATTTGAGTGTATAAGCGCTAGAAATCTTTAACCTCTTATTAAATATTCTGTGTGACCTAATATATGACATCATCAGTTACTGAGCTGAGCTTGAAGCTGTGGTATGGGTAAAACATGTGTAAATAATGAAATCTTCATTGAAACCTACTAAGGAGAAAAATAGGGATCAGAGTAATTCTACACGAATTTACATCTAAAGATTGGTCTAGGAGTGGCGAACTGATATAGAAAGGAAGCGATAACATCAGTTACACTATACGACCAATGTCATAACTTCGCTGGTCACACACGGTAATTGACATCACAAATTAGGAGGTCACGAGTAGAATATTTAACGCCGAGTAATAATACTATGGTTCTTGTTTGATAATGTTTAATTTAACGAAAACAGTCTAATCTCATTGCACATTGTAATATGATTTAATGTTAGAGTTATGTATATTTCGGTAGGGCTTACTTTGCTGGGACGCCATGTATATCGACAACAACAGCGGGCGAGAAGCGGCTTCTTCGTTAATCGATCGCTATTATCTTGTTGCGTCTTTGTAATGTGACGCGCAAATGTGCGACGCCGAACTACACGATGACCCAAAAGTCAATCGTATTAAATCGTATGAAAGCCTCCCAGTGAGATTACGTTTTCCGTCAACTTAGAGTGTCAAAGAATCACTGTAGTGTTATCTCTTGTTATTAAATATTCCATGTGGCGTCATTTTGTGCGTAATCCGTAAAGATGAGATACGGTATTGATAAAATTAATATAAATGACATCAGCGCTCCCTTTAAACCAGTTCGTATTAGCAAGCTATAAGGTCACTGCTAGACCATCGTTTAGACGGAAATTCGTGAAAAAAATGGTCTCCATATTTTGTATCTTATCGTGTTTCAATTGAGATTATACCATTTGTAATAACACTATTTGACGAATATTGGAGCTTCACGTACAGACACAGTATGATTTATTGATATTGGATAATTTTGGGCCATCCTGTATGGCGCTGTTACCTGGCGTCTTTCTTCGAGTCCAGGGATGTTCTCGAGCAGTTTCAACGTTACACCGTCTTTTACAATGGCTGCTGGCCACAGATGCGACCGCCGTTGCGCACTGCTTAAGTGCGACGTTGTTAGTCCACTAATTAGTGACCGCAATTTCCTTCCCGCTTTTAAATGCGCTATCGCACTGCCAGGTAAAATGGAAAACATTCAGAAGTGTGCCAGAAATAGCGCAGAATGTCGAGGTTGCAAAACGCTGCATATGTAGCCAAACGACAAAGTGACAGCGTCGTTTAGGTTCAGCAAGGAAAATGTTTCACAATCATGATTCCAAAGAATCGACAACATCAATTAGTGTGCCTGTAGTTGCGGCATAGGTAAAATAAGGTACACAGTAAAATTGTAACTGAACATTTGAAAAAGACAAAAGATGGAGATTAGAGAAATTTTTCAGAAATTTCCATCTAAAAGAATGCATGGATTAGAATTCATAGCTTTTTAAGGTTAATTGATAAAATATATTATATTATAATAATATTTATGATATATGATATAATATAAATATGAAATATGTAATATAATATAAATAGTGATATAATATATTGATATTATAATTGATTTAAGGTGAGTAAATCGGCAAAATTATTATCAAAACTACGTCCTTCAGTACTGTGTGTTTGAATTTATGCAATTTTTGAAACATTATGGTTTCACAGGATAGTGCAGCATTGTCTTTAAGGTGAGCAGTGAAGTCTAGCAGTGAAAGAATTTTGAAAATCTATTCATATTTCGACACGAGTAGAGTGTCTTGTTTTTTGACACACAGTGTTTATTTATGGCTGTGTTGGTGGCACCGCTTCTCCTATGGTTTTATGTGATCTTTTGAATTCTTTATGTATCCCAATCTTACAGGCAGTCCATCTGTCCACTCAATATGGAGAGTCGCTATATTTCGTGTACGTGATGTAAATAATGTTGTATGTGGTGAGGCAAAAAGTATCCCCCTAAGAATTTTGTTTACAATTTTCTCAGCAATCGCTTGCGATTGCAAAGCGAAATTTTACCAACATATTCAGTCGTCCTATATATAGTAGTGTTATCATCAATCAGTTAGCTTCGATATTGTAAAGTTGTGAGCATTAGAGTTATGCCACCTAGTGATTTTACCGTGTTCAAAAATTTTAGTACAAAAACCCATTCGTGAAAATCGCATGCAGAACCGGATGTGAAACAGCTGTTTGGATGTCATAACCAGATACATATTACGTCTAAATTCGCCAGAATTGAATTCTCTGGGTTACTACGTCTTGGAAAATATTCGAGGTCGATCACAGATACCCCTCAAAACCGAAGATATCGCCGAACTCAAGGAAATGCTTCAAATGACAGTCTAACTCAGGGTTTGATCGACAGAGCTATAAGAGTTTTTTAAACGATTGAATTCCTCTGTTGTAGCCAAGGGTGGCCACTTTTACTATACACAGAAACTGCACATTGCAATGTTGTGCTGCTTTAGTTTGAATGGCGCTATTTGCTGTCTGATTGCTTCGATGTTTTCAATCACGCCAAAATCACTAGGTTGCATAACTGTAATGCTGATAACTTAAAAACGCTGAAAGCTAATTATATGCTAATAAGACTTTTATATGCGTATAGGATGACTAAATATGTTGGTAAAATTTCACTTTGAAATTCCAAACGATTGCTGAAAAACTTGAAAAAAATTCTTAGGGGATACTTTTTCCGCATCCTGTGTATACAGGGTGACCTAAAAAGTAAGCCACTACCATATTATCAAAAAAATTATGTTAAATCGTATTAAAGTCTGCCAATGAGATTAGATTTCTTGGTAAAATGGAAGAAATGATCAATTACCATAATATTATCCATCGGTATTAAATATTCTCTGCGTGACCTACTTTTTGACGTCAGTAACTATGCCTGACCGACAAAGTAGCGATATGCATCACGTACGGTATATGATGTCATCTGGCATCAGATCGCCTTAGCAAGCTGTGAATTCCATTCTTAAACCATCTATTAGATGGAGATTTATGTAAACATATCTTTGATTTCCATATTTTCTTTTTTTTCTTTTTTTTCAAGCATGATTTTGTCATATACATTAGATTTTACCCATGTCCCAGCTTCAAACAGAGCAACTGATGACGTCACACATTAGGTCACATATAGAATTTTAACACAAACTTATAACATTCTTTTTCTCATTTTATACTCAAAAGTGGTAAGAAATGTAGCCGCACTGGTGGTTTTTAATACGATTTAATGACGATACTTGATAGTGGCTTACTTTTTTTCGGCCACCCTGTACCGAGTTATATGAGTATTTTGCTATCACGTGTCGATTTTAGAAAGTTATTATTTTTGCATGAGACAATTAAGAAATGTACGTGCTATATTATCGTTGCTTTTAAAGAGTATGAATTTTTATGTCAAAAATACGATGTTACGAATGCACAGTTTAGAAATGTATACAGGGTGGCCCAAAAATAATGACACCATTGAACTATAAAAAAATCATATTAAATCGTATTACAACCTGTCAATTAGATTAGATTTTTTCGTCAATTTAAGGTGACATACAGATACTATAACATTACCACTTGGTATTAAGTATTGTATGCGTGACCTAATTTCTGACGACAATTATTGTTTGTGAGCCACGTTTGTGCGATATTGGTCCTATAATGTAAATGATGTCAGCACTCCCTCTTGCATGATTTCGTTTTATTTAACTATGAATTGCATTCGTAAATCATCTTTTAGATGGAAATTCATGTAAAAATTTGTTTTATATTCATCTCTTCTCCTTTTCAGGTTGTTAATTGATTTTATCATATACACTTATTTTTCCCTTAGCAAATCTTGAAGCACAGTAATTGATGACGTCACCAATTAGGTCAAGTATAGAATATTTAATACCATGTGATGCTATTCTAGTGCTTCTTTTACACTCAACTTTGATTTTTTAAATCTAGCCATAATTGACGGGTTTTCAATACAAATTAATAATAATGTAGAAGTGGTTTACTTGTTATTGGGCTACCCTGTACATTCAAGGTTGTGACAAAACGGATACCCAGTTTTATTTTTTTGGGATAACGTCGGTAATTCAGCATCGATTTTAACCATTCTTTTACTGTTACAAGCAGAAATTTATGGCGCGTAAACGTGAAGTTCTTCCACCTACCATGCACACCTGTATTGTGTGATCACATTACCTAGCAAAACAAACACTACTGTTAAAATATCGGTGTTAAATGTTTTGTTCCATTGACTGAACTTACCTCTCGATAGTATTAAAATGATATGCGGCTGCACAAGCCAAGTTTCAAGTCTTCATCGATCCTGGAGCGAAAGTTAACAGCTCATACTACTGCAATATCGTCCTCGAGAATGGTCTGCTGCCTGACATCAGAGCAATATGTCGTCATTACAGGTGGACACTGCAGCAGGATGGAGCCCCAGCGCACACCGCCCGGACCATGATGGACTATCTGAAAAAAGAGCAAATCAACTTCATTGAGCCTCAAATGTGGCTTCCAAATATTAATCCCCTGTATTACGCTGTTTGGGGTACTCTTCAGCAACGAGTCTACCACCAACGACAATTCAAGACGGTGGAAGAACTGAAGCGAGCGATAGTCACCGAGTGGCAAAAACTCTCACAGCGTGTCATTGATAACAGTATCAATGAATGGCGTCGACGTCTTGAAGCTGTTATCGAGAATGGCGGTGGACACATCGAGCATTGCAACTTGGCATGAGCAGCCGCACATCATTTTAATACTATCGAGAAATAAGTGTAGTCAATAAAACAAAACACTTAACACCGATATTAGCAGTAGTGTTTGTTTTGCTAGGTAATTTGGTCACACAATAAAGGTGTGGTGGGTGGAAGAACTTCACCTTTACGCGCCATTAATCTTAAGCTGTCCGCACAATTGAAATAATATTGAAATAAAACAGAGATAAAATAAAAATGTTTCATTTAAGTTTTAGTTTAATTGTGCTGACAGCTTCAGTGAGAACACGTCGTATCGTCCACTGCTCGATACTGTATTTTGGTACCCGACAACGGAGTAATCTACGCCACGCAAGCACTTCAGCCTACGTAGCCTGCGTCATGCACTTTATAAATATCATATTGTATCGTTGTCGTTTTATTGCGTATAAGCTCATCAATTTGTGCGCGAAAGGCCGATCTCGCACGAAAATAGAATTACTCGGTAAATGTGGAACGTACACGTTCGTCAGCATCGTTAGTCGGTACCATTTCTATGAAAATTTAATTGAAAGATGGCCGTCGCCTTGAACCAACGACAAGTGAAGGAGCACGGCGTCGTTAGGCGGGGGCCAAATTTTGTCTAAGACTGTCGTACCTGGGCAGTCCGTCGGTCCCGGGGGAGCCTGCAGCCGGCGCAGATCACAGCGCCCGCGTCCATTAATTTCTGTTAGGTAAGGCTAAAGTCGCTGTTGGCACCGGCGTCGCGATTCCGTCACCCGGCAAGCATCGCCTTTTTCGACCGCTCTGTCGCTGTTGGTGCCAGTCGTGCGGTATCGGGGATGTCGTCTTTTGTCGGGTTGGTTGCTACGGTTCGGGCAAAGTGGCGGGCATAATCCACACAGGACCGACTAGGTGGGGTACACGTCTCCCTCTCGCATAGGCGTTTGAATACGTCGATGGATATACCACCAAGTTTGTGCGACGCCAGACCTGCGGTTACCTTCCTAGCTTCGAAACAGCACCGCGCTTGCACCAGAACCACATCATACTCTATGGTGACAGAGTTACGTGCGTGTGAGCGGCTGGCCGGGTGTAACATGCCAGGGTACACACACATTTTTGTATATGGGGTATAATATGGCCCGGTAGTAAATTCTGGCCTAGGCCAGACTATACCCTTAGGGGTATAGTCTGGACGGGGTATACACTCTGGCCTGTTACACCGGTCCGTACTCGTCAGTGTATAGTGGGTGAGACTCGAACCCGCGACTTCTCGATTACAAGTCCGTCGCTCTGAGCATGTACATCTGGTATAGAGCACTTAGTGGTTAGTGCTGTTACTAGACGTCTGTGCTCTGAGTCGCCCGGTGCAGGCGACGTCGGCAGTGGAAAAGGCGGCGTTTGCGCTGCAGAAACCGTGATATGTGCCAGGGAAGAAGCGGCCCAAGCCTACGTTGTCCCCGGCGGAACGGGCGACAACAGGACGACGGCGACCAATTGCGTATCGGCGTGTTTTCCATCTGCCGAATGGTCTCCGAGTCGAATAGCGGACAGACCGAGAAAGAAATGCTGTGACGGCGGCAAACGGGCGCTTGCGTGAATAATTCATTGAAGCTCTTTTCGCGCACGATCAGACACCCGACCGACCGGTTAGCGGGGTTGCGTCTCCGTGTTGACGACATCGCCTCGTCCGTCCGTTCGTCAGCCGGAAGCGCGCCGTATATCGCTGAATTCGATCGTCGGGCACCGCACAGACGTGCATCTTTGTCGCGGCCGTGGACGGCGGACGCCCTGAAGCTGCCTCCTTGGTCTCTCACTTCATCATCATCGTCTTCGTCATACTCGACCTAACTGATATCGACTCTCGTCGTATTCCTTCGTAATTTATTCGAAGTTACGACGATACCGCGCGTTCGCAAAAAAAACGTGGTCGCTTCTGCGTGGTGGCGGCTGCGGACGAGCAGCGCATAATTTCGGCGCTGTTGCGACCCGCGCCGCACGCGGTCGTGACCTTTAGATCGCACCGTCTCCCGACAAATGATTAAGCACTGAGACGCGGCAGCGACCTGTTGGCACCCATAAACAGCGATAAACTGGGAGCACCTGCAGGCGGCTAATATACACAATAAAATGCTACGTTTTTGGCTGGGAAAGAAAAGTATTGCCGAGGCCTGAAGTTCATCGAATGCTTTTGCTCTCAACAGCTGTGTGAAAGTCGCATGGCGGAAGTTGTGAGATAAGCTTTTCTTAGAAGCTAGCTATCAGAGCTTTCGCAGGCGTCTTCATGTTTTAGTGAACGCAAATCGAGTGAGGTGAACAAATTGCATGTTTGCCAACGTAAACAAATAAGTCAAATAGATAAAATTTGGTGTATATATATA
>Ga0056116_1000653_pt1 | contig 12132 bp, 9 predicted proteins | sample WorMetOlspDAHAB2_FD_67352 | JGI IMG/M metagenome (GOLD analysis project Ga0056116, IMG submission 67352) | Marine gutless worms symbiont microbial communities from Max Planck institute for Marine Microbiology, Germany - Olavius sp. DAHAB.2 ...
ATGTTAAAGGTAAACTGAAAAAGACTTCAACAATTTGAATGCTGCCAGTCAACCACACAAATCAGTAAACGGATTCTTAAAACTTACACTCAAATGTTTGCGGGCATTTCAGTTGTAAAAAACTAAGTAAAAACATTTTTGATAACAATTAAACATATACAGAAGCTTGATAAAGTACAACTATTAAAAAACACAAGAAAACTTGTACACTGATACATTTAGAACAAAAAGTGATAAATTAAATTCATGAAAAATATGAAAAACTGCTAGACGTTTAACATGCCAATAAAATTTTCAACAAACTGACTAAATGATATATTAATAAATTATAGTTTAAATAAGCTGACAATATAGATTGAGGTGCACATTCAGATGCTGCAATGTCAATAAATAAAACTATTCAACTCATGTACAAACGCAGCTATACAGTGCTACGCTGAAAATACTATCGATATGACAACAAGCAAAGATATGTTTTGAATTTCTGATGAATTCAACATTGCCTTTACACAATCAGAAAGTCACTATCACATTATCATTGGTCACAGCAGTATACTGGAATATCTAAATGAAAAACTGCAACAAGATACATCAATCTAAAACATTAAATGACACAAGACACAAAAACACTAAAACATGAAAATAAATAAATAAACAGCTGATCCAAAACCGTGGAATGATTCTAGTAATCGTACGAGAAAAACATCGGAGATCAACAATTAAAACAAAAGATGGAACGTTAATACGCGTTAGAAAACAAATAAATGCATAGGGTTAATTACTTGGAATAATATAGCATGATATCGATTAATTATTGCTTTGCACGGACAACGAACGCTACAAATTCTGCAGAATAACTGCATGAGACAGAGGGCTCCGCTTTTGGGCTAAAACAGACAGAACACACATGAGATCAGCCAATAATATACTACGATATAACAAACAGTAGCCAACGGTGCTTCAGCCGGCAGAAACTATACTTACAAAAAGGAAGCAGAGATCAATCGAACTATAGCACGACATCAAATTATACACAAACGCACAGATGGAGACTCAGTGCAATGTTCGTCACCGTTGCTGAGGCAATTGTGCGACGCTAACACGCTGAGACCCTGTATTTCCCGATGCAAAGCAAACTGTGGTCGCAACAAGTGTTTAAAAATAGCTATAGGCTAATCGAAGCACGAACGTACTATAATTATTAGCCGCTGTTACTATAGCACAAATATGACGATGATGCGAATACGAATACGAGTATAGAGCAAGAATCGCAAATTGCTGTTGTATTGCTTCCAATTTCGTACATTCAAATAAATATGAACTTCGATTTTTTAAAGTCCACCAATTCTCAAAGACGACAACTATAATGACAGTTCGTTAGGATTTTTTATTCATCGTTGATTAAGGGGCATGTCATACATTACGCGTTACAGAAGGTAGGCTGCTTACCTTCTGTAACGCGTAATGTGTGTCATGTCCCTCAAGGCTGCCATTTGGAAAAAATAGCAAATTTTGGCGACAGCCGCCAATTAAATTGTTCTGCTTAAAAAGAAACTAAAAGGAGCAAAAAAATCGTAGTTCGGTCTGTGTCCCCCCCCCCCGCTGTTGCAAAATGGATGACCATAATCTCCACAAGAAAATCTCCATCAATGAACTATAGCACTCATTCATGTTACAACTCGTTCACACTCGTATTCGTATCAAGACTCGAATCGTCTTCGTCGCGTCGTTTGACACTGTATACAGCTGCGTGATCCAAAATACAATTCGAGCGATTACAACACTATTCGAATGACTACGAAGAAGTGACTCAAATATCTCACAAGAAGCTTATTTTCGCGCCGATCCAAAAAAATACAAAGCCAGCATTCGTTGAAACTGAGAAATTTACAAGACAGTTGACTCGGTGCTACAAAAGACGTCGCGCTAAAAATAGATTAGCTTCGGCGTGACTCAGTTAAAAATACACTCGCAGCAGTAAAGAGCGCATGTAGCACACCGACACTTTATATCTCGCTAAAATTGCTACTCGACCTCTGCGTTACACGTATACAGCAGGAGACATAAAGCAAGCGCTCGGAGAAGTAAGCTGCCGTTATATAACTGGGAACGCAATAAATAGCATTTGCGCTGATACAGTCGCGTAATAAAAGCAGCCAATAACGTGTAGGCAGAGCGCACCGTGACCGTTATAGCTAATCCGATGCACAAAAGATCGTGCATTTTAGGTCGACGTTTGGCCAGCGCACTCGCGCCGTCCAGGTTGCAATGACTGCCAATATTAGCGTGCTGTGACGTCACAACGGTTCTCTGACCGGCAACCGTCGCAAAAGCGTATTTCCTCATGTCGTGAATATCATTTACCACGCCTTTCTTAACGAAATCAACATATCTCGTGCATTCATGTGACACCACCAAGACCATCAGCGCTGCAGAAAAACACTAGGCCTATACTTACAAACAGCTGACGAGATCTGTTAAATTATTCGCAATAAACACTAACACAAAAAGGCTCGGTCTGAGCTAATGATGGCCATCATTACAGTAGGCTATAGCTACAACATTATTACAACTAAAACAGACTAATAATAATTTCAAACAAAATTAAAGAAAGGACTAGCACACAACTGCTGTTACAAGAGACGCCACGAAAACTTTGCTAACGTCGACGGTGTCAACTGGTCTGTAATTTTGGCTCCAAAAATTCTGCTTTTTCCAGCTTTTAATAGATCAATGTGACGAAAGCCTCTGGAGATCTCAAGTCACTGAACAGTCACAGTCCGAGTGCTTTCAGTGCCTAATGTGTGCGTGGACAAGGATCAGAAATAGTGTCTGGCCTTAACATTTCAGCTCCAGAGTCCAGAAGTCTCCGAGATTTGGTTCGAGGTCAACATGAAAACGGCTTTGTGTCTTCATTAAGTTTCTGGAAATGGTGTAATTCACAGACCAAACTCGAGCAATGTCTACACTTTCAAGTCATGAGGCTGAGGAAAGCATTCAGTGATATTGCTAGTCAGTTGCTTGATCCAACTTGCTGCTGTAGATGACTTCATGAAGGAAGTCGTCAACAGCGTCTGCCTCGACGTCAGCAATGCCCGCTCCAGCCACGTCCAGATACGGCGTGAACACACTCAGCATGCGGTACACATTGCGTCTCAGTTCTTTCAGTTTCTGCAGATGAGGGCAAAACGTGTTATTGTCACAACAGATGGACTTTCCAACCAGCAGCGAATCCTCCACAAGATCAGCTGGATCTCGGTCGACGACTGAGGTAGATTTTCGCGGTTTACGATCGCCGATTCGAGCCGACAGATCCACTGTGCCGTCGACAACTGCCGCACTCTTGTTTTGGCGAATTTTCTCATAAGTGTCCGCACCACGAACTGACAGGTCTGTCGCCACTTCATCTTCGCGTTTCACTGCACCGAACGTACACGCACCGTCTGGCCACGCAGCACATCCGCTGGAGGGAATCTCGTTCAACTGATGTCCGGTTCGGAGACTGTTTGCCATGGAACACGCAGTGGTAGATGACAAGAAGCTCGTGTTGGTAGAATACTCAGACGCAGTGTCGCCACAGCCACGTCCGTCTTTTGCACCGGACATTGACAGATCCTGCGGCACCACTGGAACGTCGGTCGACGGACATCGAAGTGGAGACGATCCGACCACATCCGTGGAACCAATCCCAGTGACGCCAGTGGCACTACTCGACAGCCCGTTGATGCTGAACAGCGGTGAGCCGGTGGCGTATGACGCCAGAAGAGAGTTGAGAATGGATCTGTCTGGAACTCCCTGAGCGGGCGTCGAGATGGGGTCCTGAACAGACGGCATTGGAGCAGCCGCCAGAGATGAGAGCAGGGCTGCGTGTGAGGCAACACCATCGTGTGGTAGCGGCTGAAACGGCTGAGTCGGCGTCCACAGCAGAGGACGTATTCCAGCGGTGCCTGGCAGACACGATGACAGCGCGTTCATGTACTGTCCGAGAGACATCCCAGCGAAAGGGGCAGTTGGTGGCGGCGCAGGCACAGCAGGTCGCTGCGCAGTAGATCCGGCTCCACGGGCTGCTTCTGCCGCTTCGAGAAGGAACCGGATCTTGTCCTCTTTGAGTGCTGGGTTGATGAGTCCTGTGGCAGCCGTGGATGTGGGGTCCAAGCGACTGGCGGATGAGAGCGAGCGACGACATCGAACTCCGTCCGATCGCTTGTCCATGTTGTAGTAAGCCATTTCGGCGCCGTGTCGACTGCGAATGTGCGCCTTGAGAAGGTGTCCCTGTGTGTAGCGCTGTCCACACGCCCCGCAATGGTACGGTCGTTCGCCTGTTACACAACAACAGCACACCAACGCACATGGTGAACAGACCAGAACACACATACCACTCACAAAATGTAATGAGATAAAACTGATAGTTAGTGGCTTGATAATTTTGTAAATATTGTGTATTCTTTCCGTCTTTCATGTCTATAAACCTTTTGTTGTGAAACAATTTATTAATTCAGTTGGAAAGAACCGGAAACTTTACGACGTTGACAAAGTCGCCATTCCGCTAACCATGCATGCATGTTAAATCCTTTAGTGACACAGAGTCGACAGTTCTAAATACGTCCACGCGTAGCATATTCTAGACCTATATTGTATCATATTTCATATTTTAACATTTTATATTTATACTGCATGTACACTGACTTCGAACTGTTTCCTAGATTTTTGAATCCTCGTCTGCATCTGGCGCGGAATGCATCGTGGAATTTTGCAACGAACTTGTGTCAAAAATGTCGATGACTGTTCAACAATGTTTGACACCTTAGAGTTACTGCATTACAAGACTGTGACAAAAAACGAATTATTACAATAATGCTGAACTTGTGGTTTTGAAATTGCTTAGTATTTTATTGACCGTAACTAACGGTATTACTATAGGTCTTATTAAAAATAATAATGATAATAATAAGCCAATTTATATAGCACCATTTGCAGTGCTCCAGTCTCCAGAGGCGAATAAATATCGGCGTACGAGGCTGAATGCAGCCGATCCGTTAAAAGGCATCGTCATAAACGGAAACAGCTCGACGACGTATATTGTGTTTATAGAGCGCCAGATGACAGACAATAGGCATAATACGCGAGCGACGACCGTTATGTTATCTTAGGTCCGTCATTCAGCGATGAGTTATAATATGCGCGAGCGGAGGCGGGCGGATGAGAGGGGGCTTGCCAATGACACACAAAGACTGTAGTGGTATCGAGCGGGCGAGTGAGGCGCGGGACAGAATGAACGCAGCCAACGACGACGACGTCGGTCAGAGTGACTGCGTGAGTGGGATGCGATTTGCAACACAAAACCGCAGCCAGCCAGCGACAGATACACCGAGAGAGAAGGAGGCAGAGCGGACGTAGCGCGAGCCGCTCTCACAGACCACTGTCACGCACACACCACGGGCGCAGGCGCACAGGCGGCGCGCGACGTCACCAGCAAGACTTCAAATTACTTCTCGTCATCGTCGTCGTCGTCGTCGTCGTCGGATTTCTATTGCAATATCGGGCAGCGCCAGGCGAGCGCGCGTCCGAAATCTCCCCTCAGCCGTCCGTCCGTCCGTCCGTCCGTCCGTCCGGCCGGCCAGCCCGCTTCTGCAGAAGGGCCGAAACTGCGGCGGCTGGGCCGAGCGGCGCCGGGCCGCGCCGGGGTATATACGGCGCGCGGAACAAAGATGATTGCAGACGGGACGCTGATGACCGATGTCGACTCGGAGAGATCAATACGTGCCGCGAATAAATACAGCACCGACTGACTGCGGCAGCATCGTGTACCAGCGAGAACGCTCTGTCCCAGTCGCCGGGCCTTGCCCGTCCCCTCGCCTCGCCTCTCGTCCCTTGTTAGCCAGCGCTATACGACGCAATAACAACCGGAGATATAAACTGCCATAACGTGCGGCGTTAATCCAGCGGCCACCGGCCGATCGGCAAACAGCCGAGCGGCGCGGCGCGGCGCAGAGTGCCCACCCGGATTCCCCGCCCGCCCTGCCGCCATATTGGTGTCCCTGTCGAGCCATACTCGGTTCGCAATTGATTGTCGGATGGTGGTGGTAGTCGCCTCGGTTGCCGCCGGCTCCTTCTGATATGAAAACTACACCCGGTCGAACCGTGACAGTCGTGACATATATTGATATGAACGACGTGCTTACGGTCGGCTGACGACAAGCATCGTAAAACGTCGCTGAAACGCGCGTTCGCAAGCACTGCAGTTGATTAACGTAATGAGGTCGATCATGCAGCCAATGAACGACGAAGCGAAACAAAATTGCCTGTTTAAAGCACAACACATTTTAACATTGTGTCTGCATCTGCTAATCCATCTGTTGTGCAGTTGAGCCGACGCCGCAGCCGCTGCAGCGCTGAAACGATATGCGGCATTTATAGCGGCCACTGAATTAAGCTCGAGTGCTGCTTTGCTCAATGATCTCAGGTGTTAGCAAACATCCATTTCCACAACCGATTTTCAGAGTTCGTTCGTGCCGCTTTCTTTTCAGACGTCGCGGCACGTTGCGCTTATGGACAGAACTTTGCACGTTAAGCCACGTTGACCTTAAAACTGGTCTCCACGAAAGTGGCGCCGTAAGAAAGTTGAAAGTGGGGGGACACGTCCGGCGCCTGAAATTTTTTTTGCCGTGCCCCTCCCCTTTTTGTTTATAGAAAATACAATTAGTCGCTTTGGTGAGTGCTTTCGTGATGGTCAGTACGGTTTAGTCAGTGTTTGTTTTCTGTTTTTCTATTCACGCTGCCCCCGCGCCCAGCAGTGGCGGATCAAAAAATTTTGAAAAGGGGGCGGAAGACAATTTATTAGCTCCGTCCTCATTTGTCGCAAATGTGCACAACGAAATATGTGCCTTTTACACGGACAAAAGCGGCTTTTTGAAAAAGAATATTAGCCAATAGGCCGCCGCCCCATTGAATCCGCCATTGGTGCCCAGCCATTTGTAAAAGTGGGGGCACGTGTCCCCGTGCCCTATGGAGTCGGCGCTGGTGTTGCCACGGCATCGGCATCTTTCACTCGATTTGAGGTTTCGAGGTTTTCGCTTTCGCGTTATCATACAGGGGACAGACAAGACAGAACACTAATAGGCAGGCTACAAAGCATAGGCTGGACGACGCACAATAGTTGAGACGATAAAATGGGAAATCTATGTGTATCGATAAGTGACAAAGATTGACCAAGGAAGGACACAAGCGAAAATACAGCAACATGCGTTAGTCACTATAGCCTGGCCTGGTCGATATATTTAGCTGTGTGTTATTTTAGCCATACAGATACGTCGGTGCCAAAAGAAATGCTTAATAAATAATGAATTCGTTGTCGATGTACGACACTGAAAGATGCTAAAACACAGATTTACATTCACTTATATGCCTATATACAACAATTACTATAATTATGATAATTATGCTAATCTGCTGTTCTATCAATAGTCCTTTAACCCAAAAGCTTAAAATGCGTTTCAAAGTGAGCGGAACTGCTGAAATATAATTTATGACAGTCAAAGATTTTGCTGTTTTTATATTAATCCATTCGACAACGCAGACAGCGCCATACAAAGGGATAAGCCCATTATGATAATGTCACGCTATTCGACGTCATATGCACTAATTATGGCGTACTTGATGATGTGTTGTTTCACACGAATGAACGATGACTTGCTAACAAGTTCAAAATCTACAAAACTTATCCTCACAAAATCAATTATTTTCCACGCAGTTTCGACTGATGGAAAATGCTGCGCGTACTGGAAAATAAAATTTAGTTTAGATTACTTGAGATGATTTCTTTTCTTTTCTAACCGACGACAAAGAATAAATAGGATTTATAATGTAAACTGCAATAAACCAACATAAGGTTAAGGTCTGAGGAGTGACACAGCACTTATCACCACAAAACAATTAAAGTGGTAGCTTTTCCGAAACAACCAACATAAAAGCTCCAGTTAAAGTAGTGCATTTGCATGTACTCGGTTAAATATTCATGACCTCGAGTTACTCTGAAAGTAATTTCATCACATTCTTAAGTTGTTAGGATGCATGTATGCAACGCATGTACGCAAAAACAATGGTTTCTTCGTTCGATAATGACGGTATGTATGCACAAGTGCACATACAACGAAAATTGTATCAAACTTGACTGTGTCAAACTAAGTAACCTTGAACGACCTTAACATGATATTCTACTCGTAATAATCAAGGTTGGATGAAAACGTGACTGCAATCAGTTGCTCTCGTGAAATCCCACAATTCATTTTTGATGGCGGCAGATGGTGGACTGTCCTGAAAACTTTGAGACAGCAGGAACGGCATCAACTGTTTTCGCTCACCAGAAAAGTCCCACTTTAAGGGTGACAGCTCTTCAAGCTCAAATGAGTCAAAAGAGTGAGTGAGTGAGGGAGTGAGTGAGTGATGATTTTACCAGTGTGGGTTCGTCGATGAACGAGCAGGTTGCTCTGATGTTTCGTCTCGTAAGCGCATTTGTCGCACTTAAACACCTTCGCTGTCGACCAGTGTTCACGTGCCATGTGCCGCTGCAGGTAAACACGACGTTTGAACACCTTGCGACACTCGGGACATGTCTCTGGAGCGCCGCTGCCGCCTCCATCGCTGCCGTCACCCTCGCCGTCGCTCCCGCCACCACACGACGCAACGCGGGCCAATGCAGGCGAAGACGGGTACAAGGTGGGCGGCGTCTGGTGACGCTGGAATGTGGAAGACATCGGCGTGGAAGACTGGACTGGACTGGATATCGTTGCCTGCACTGGTTTCACAACAGCCGTCGACGGATGAAGCTCGGACGTCGAAAGTCCTTCTGGATTGACGATCCCTTCTGGATCGGGCATGCGGATGTCCTGGTCTTTGGACTCACAATGTGTTCCCCGCAACGGCGACCACTGTTCTGCGCCGGACACTGCGTTCAACGCCAACGGGACACAGTCATCGGCCAGCTCAACGCGTTTGGACTCTGTCACCGGATCATCGTCATCGACGGCAGTGCAGTTCTGGTCAACCACGATCAGCGACGGTCTTTCTTGCTTTCGACGTTTTTTGGCTCGTTCCGCACCTCCGTGCAGTGATGCCGACGACACAGACAGTGGAAGTCGAAGGAACTCACCGTCGCCGCCGATTGGACTATCAGCCGACGAGGCAGTCGGTGATGGCGGACTGAACTCTGCGTCGACGACTGGAGGACTCTGAGGAGGACTTGGTGGGACTTCAAGGAACTCCGACGGATGCTTTATTGACAGCGATAGCAGCGCCATCTCGCGCCGACGCTGCACTGACACAAAATGATCGTCTATGTTCTGCAGCCGAATGCGACTTTTCTGACAAAACGCCTGAAAAGATAACCAGTGACAACGACAAAATCCAGTTTAACAAAAAAAAAACTTGAAATCGAATTAAATAACAAAACCGAAACGCAATTTATAATGTAACAGGGACAATCGTTAAAAATAACGTCACGTACAATAACTGTAACAATTATTATTGGTGTTACAACAGATACGAACCAAATATTCAAAGCGATAGATCAGAAACAAATTAATTGGCATAAACGATTCATGTGGGCGTGTGGCTTTATGCGTTCCGCTCCATACCTATGCGTACTGGCCGATTCAAAATGCTCCCGAGAAGGCATTCTCACATGTCAATTGTCTTTTAATTATACATATCGCAGCGTTGCAAACGACTTGCCATTTACACAAATGTTACACTGGCTGTCACGTTAATATAACCGAAAAGTCAGACGAACCTGTAACACGGCATGCAGACAGTATACGGCGTACAATAATTATACAAGCTGGCGATTATATATGGCAGTGCTGTATGCAAAGTCGCAGAAGCACGCATACATACTAGAGAGGCGTAAGAGTGAAGCGCGACCGGCGATCGACACGTCAACGCTGCATGCTCAACTCAGTGACTGAGTATACAGACGCCAGTTGCTGTAGCAGGCGCCGCTGGCAGCTGGTGCGAACACGTCACTGTTTAGTTGGTGACGCACGCACAACGGCCAGCTCCGATGCAGCCCGTCACACACACAGCCAGCCACCTACTCACTCACTCACTCACTCACTAGCGCTCCTCGCTCGCTTGCTCGTCACAAAAGACATAAAGGCCCAGTCGCTTGGTAGCCGCCGCTGACGCCGAGTAAGCGAGTGCCTTTGTGCCGTGCGGGCGGACGACGGCACATGACGACGACGATGCCAGGAACATATCACGCAGCAGCAGCAGGGCATGCCGCGAAGCAGGGGCGGCGGGGCGGGGCGGAGTGGAGCGGCTGGCGTGCGCGGGCCATCTGTCCGTGTATACTCGCAGCAGACAAAGAGCGACGCCGCGCTGCGGCTGCGCTCGGTCGTAGATTGCCAGCTGTATGTAAATGCGAGCCACGCAGAGCGAGCGAGCGAGCGGCGCTGCTGTCACCATTGTGTGTTGTCACAAACGCATGCATGCCGCACGCACGCCGCTTAAGCACTGCCACCCGTCACGCAGGCCCATTAATTACCGTTGCCTAGCAACCGAATGTCCAGTCTCTGTAGCGAAAACAATGCCCCACCGGCGCCGGGCGGGACGGGCTCAGGCGGGCGTCATCTGTATAGGGTGACGGGGGTGAGATGCATGGATGGCCGGGCGGGCACTGGCTCACTCAAGATAGATCAGTGCAGTGCAGCGTAACAGCGCAGCAATGCACCGCACGCTCCCTGTAGCTGTCGCAGCGTCCGAGCGCCGCCGCAACCATCGAGCCGTCCATCGGACAGAGTTTGTCGAGTGCGCCGGCCGCTGCCCTATTGCGGTCGCTCGCTCGCTCGGTCGGCGCCGCTGCCGTCAGATTCGCGATGCCGCCAGCAATGCAAATCACTTATCGATTTTCGTATATGACGCGCGCGTACGTGTGTGGCGTGGTGTGTGTGTGTGTGTGTGTGCTCGATGAAGAGACGGGACGGCGGCGGCGGCGCAAGGAACCGGCCTCGCCCCGCCGTGTCAGCGGCAGGCAGCCGGATGGTTTGAGGGGCAGGCGGGCGGGAGGCGCGCAGATCGGGATCCGTTGTAGGCAATTAACGGTCGTCGGCCGGAACCTGTTTGTCGACCGGCGACGTTCGACGCACATTCAGTGTATACATACAGACAGCCAGACAGACGCAGGACGTGGCATGGATGTATCGAGCAGACGGACGACGTGTCGACGATCGACACAATTGTACCGCAACCTACACTGTTGCGAAGTTGCGAACTCATACGACGAATGAACGTCCGCTGCTGTTCATCCGCCGCTGATAAAGCATTTTCAGTTCTCTCAATTCAAGAAAAGCCATGCTCACACTCAAACTGTAGCTTCAAGCAGAGAAATCAAAATCAACACTATTACTGCCATTATACGAGAAACTACTACTACTATAACTACTAGGCCTACTGCTACTGCTGCTGCTGCTGCCGCCGCCACCACCGCCACCATTGATAAAACTAATAATATATTGAAAGATGTAATAATTGACGTAGCCGTTAAAGTATACTTACTCTAGTTTTATAGTTTAGTTTTTAGCCCTCAGAATCTACACTTACCGAGGGTATTTAAATAATAATAATGATAATAGTAATAGTAATAGTAAAAAATGCAGGTAAAACATACCAAGTGCATGGCTTAATTAATTTCGAGTAATACCGGTGTTGATGACTTAACAGCAGCAACAATATATGCTGTATCGCGTCTTATTAATTTCGAATACATCACTCATTGAGCCAAACAATAAACAAGTTTATAAATAACAGTTAAAAACCACAAGGAGCTATATATATAGCCTATACAGGTGGCCCAAAAAAGTAAGCCACTACCAAATTATCAAAAAATCGTATTAAACGTATTAAAGCCTGTCAATGAGATTAGATTTATTCGTCAAATTAAAGTATGAGTCAAGCACTATAATATTATTTGACGGCATTAGATATTCTATACGTGACCTACTTTCTGACCTCAATAACTTTGCCTGACCAGCGAACTGGCGATATGCATCAGATACGGTAAATGATGTCAGCGCTTCCTCTGGCGTCAGCTCGCCTTAAAAAGCTGTGAATTCCATTCCAAAACAATCTTTTAGATTG
>Ga0056116_1000654_pt1 | contig 12132 bp, 11 predicted proteins | sample WorMetOlspDAHAB2_FD_67352 | JGI IMG/M metagenome (GOLD analysis project Ga0056116, IMG submission 67352) | Marine gutless worms symbiont microbial communities from Max Planck institute for Marine Microbiology, Germany - Olavius sp. DAHAB.2 ...
CTATTTAATACTGTAAACAAAGTTAAAGTTCTAAATGTGATCTGCAGTACAGCTTATCTCTGCACCTGACATGATTTTATAACTTTTATTCAGCAATTTAGCACGTGCTACAAGTGTATGTCAATAAAGTTACTTACTTACTTACTAAAATGGAACCATTAAAACACAGAAATACAAAAATTCACAGCAATAATTTGCACGAAATTGTATACAGAATGCAGCGGAGACAGGCAGAGGCCACTAACCGAGATGAAAGTGCGCAAATGAGCGCTGGAATTGCGTCAAAGTCGACAATGTCGGCAGAAAGTTGTTCATCTGCGCTCATGTTAATTAGCACAGAAACAGCACACTCAATGGCTGCTGGTTGTTCTGCACTGATGAGTTTGATCACAGGCTCAATGCCACCGTGACTGCTAATCTCACTACACACACACACACGAACACACACACACGCACACGCACATGCACACACACACACACACACACACATGCCATTAAGCCAATACCAAAAGTGAATAATAGATTTAATAGCACATGTCTCCACTGAGCTATGTTGAATAACTTGCAAACATAATCATTAAGACATTAACCTCATCAACAGTATACATGTAATGACATGTATCTGCCTTGTAACTAGCACATTACAAAAAGGTTGGGTTTGTTTTTTTTCTCAATTTCAACAAACTTTCGGTACTAACAGTTTCGTTACTCGATGGCGCAGTGGTTAGGGCATTGGACTTGCGACTGGAGGTCACGGGTTCAATCCCAGCTGCTGCACTGTCGAGTGCAACTTTGGACAAGTTGTTCACACACACTGTCCAGCGCCTCTGGTGTTACAACCTTATGGCGCCATATAGATCAGTTTAAATTTTAAAAAAAACTAGCGCGTGTGAATGGCAAAAATTCCTAAGTGCGGCAGACTAAGTAGGCCAGCTCTCTGGTCAACTTTCGGGCGCACTATAAAATAGTTGGACTTTACTTTTTACTGCAACAAAGGAATTAATGTTTACTAAGAATGTAAACAAATCGTGTACTCATTACCATAATCTTCTAGTATAGACCACACATAGCACAGCAGCAAGAAGTTAGCATCGCAGACCCTCTATCAACTTGCTTAGCTGCATCACAGGATTGCCAGCACAGCACAAAAAATCACTAAAGAACGCACTTATGATAAACACTAAGAGTAAAAATCAATACTCAGTGTGTAGATTTAAAAATCTCTCCCAAGAGAGCTCGGGCTATTTTTGAGGCAACCTTTACAGCAAATCTCTCGATTAATACTGAAAAAATACAGTAAAGTACATAACATAATACACTTAAAAAACCTAAACAACTTATATTGAGCATAAAATCTACCCCTATTCTGTGGCCTCTTACAACACTTGGTCAGCAACAAGGTGGGCTTATTTCGAGTCTCAATGGGGCAATATTATGCAGAAAAGCCGACATGAAAGCAGAACAGCTACAACAAGGGTCAAAAACCGGTCCAAAATTGAGAATACACAAAAATTCATCATAAACTAAATTCAACAAAGCAGCAGACCGGCAGTTATAGTCATTGGTCGTTGTTACAACTGACAGTGCATGTACCGCAGCAGCCTGGATGTCAGCATCTCCGTGTTTCAGCAGCTTTATCAACAAACCGATGCCACCTGCAGACAGTGGACAAAAGTGAACAGTCATGCCAGGCTCAGGCTGGTTTACACTTCCAGAACTGAGTTCGTGAGCGTCGTACGGCAGTGGCTCTGGTTGTTAGAAAAGTAAGTAGCTGCTATATTTTAAAAAATGATACTGAGCAGCCACCTCTTGTCACAATTGCTACTTGGTTTGGCGTTGTTGGTTTTTCCAGCGGCTGGAAAAACCAACAGTTCTGGAAGTGTAAACCAGCCTGAGCCTATTTTTCGTATGCAGGTTTTCACGTGAAGTGACGTCAGAACTGCATCATTTCTGTCGTCACCATTTCAAAGCGTTAGCACAAGTAGAGCTATAAAGAAAACTGCACATGCACATGATTTAGAAACGTAAGCTAATTACTTTTATTAACAAAACATTGAAATTTCCCCTCCATCCAGAAGCCAGAGCGCTAATCTTGGCTAGTTTTTTTAAAACAGTGCATTTGCCTCGTAAAATATGTGTCGTAGAGTAAATTAGTCAGAATCAGCATCTGATATCAGCAAAGATGACCGCAAAAAAAACGAAATGCAATAAAACAGTCTATATGAGCTTAGTCAAAGTCCATCAACATATGTGAAGACAAAGCATATGACCAATTTTGTTGATATTGCTATAAAATTACGACATGCAGTATAGACCACAAACGTAAAACTTGCCACAGACTGCACGCAGCATGTGACTATTGTAAGCAACGACCAAAAAGAGCCATGACCTAGTTTGCCAAAAGTGTCTCGACTGACGAGATTTTCGGCCATTGCAGCCACTGCTCGCATGGCAGCCAGCTGGACGCGAGAGCTACGGTGACTGAGAAGGAAAATCAGAAGAGGTTCCACCTCATCATCAGTCAGCAGCCGCCGACTGTCGGCTGCACACAAACGACAATTATCACGAATAAAACAAAGATCGAAAACGCGAGACATTATAAATCAATAGTTTCGTTTGAATGTGAAGCCAAACAATATCAAAACCAAACAAGAGCATCTGTCGACATAACATCACACGTTGTTGACTGTATATAATTGTTCATGCTCGCAGACTGTGTTTTCACTGTATTGGGTGACTTTCGTACCTTATACATGACAGTCGAAAACACACCTGTTCGATTACCATGTGTGATACCAGCCACACAATACACGTATATCGCTTCTACACGTTGTCCCAACACTACAGTCATGTGTCAGAAACAGAGAGAGAAAGATACGGAGGCAGAAAAATATGAAAGGAAGAGATGAAGGGAAGCAGAGATGGGAAAGGGAAGGAATGACAGAGAAAATCTGATTACCGTTTTTAGCCGCACGACTGATGGCCAGTGCAACATTTTCTTTGACCTCGGCAGTGGTTGGAATGACTTCAACTTGTATTGCTGTGTCTGACGTCTTCTCCTCTAATGACATATCATCAACATCACTGAATTTACAAGTTACAACGACTACAAATACAGAACATGGACAACGCTGCAGGTCAAAGTGAATAAGAACCAGAACGAGAAGTGTGAGCATACAGACAGGTGTTTTCAGTTTGTGTCTAAAATGTTCACAGAGGGTGCGTTCTTGACGTCTTTTGGCAGACAGTCCACGATGCTCGCCGGCGTGAGAAACCCCTTCACTGAACTTGGTGCAAAGCCCCGAAAGTGCACAGCTGGTAGTGCTGGCAGATCTTAGACCGCTAATCAGTTAGATTCTGTACAGTCGCCATTACAAACAATTACAATTATCACACATTGACGTATAAAGAGAGTCGACACAAATGCACCAATTTTCCACTGTAACCCGAATCTGAAGTAAACATAACAAACAATTTTACTCAGAAATTATTCACCAAAATACTTCCCTCCACTTTCAGCTTGCAGTCCATTGAATTTCAGCTAGATAATTACAGCATTACTCTCGATTTTACTAAAATTTATGAAATTTGTTTCAAAGAATGATTTTGTTGATTTGGCTGACAGCATGCTGAACTGAAGCTACTTATTTAACTCAAAAGTCACTGCTGAACATGGTTCATAAGGTGGTGCTGATCTGTGATTTTTCGACCCTCAGACAAACACCAGCTGCAGCTCATGGAGACAGGGCCAGTGTGTAGCACGGTGTGCCTGGTTACCCTCCTCCAGCTTACGCTAGTAATTACACTGCTAATTGCCAAGGTTCACAGTCTGATGAATACGTTTATTCGCCAACGAATGACAGCAGACAAATACAACACACAATTAATAATACACATAAGACAGACAGTGGACAGAAATATTTAAGAGTAACACCACACTGATACCAATAAAATACTGTAGATATATCATTTAAAGGATAGATTCATTAAAATTATTAAAAACACTATTAAAACCAACATAGTAACCTGTACCAAAACCACAGGAATAAAACAATGTTTTATGTGAAGTGCCTGGAAACTGAACCAGGAATCTTCAATTGCAAATCAAATGTCCTATCAAGACATGCTACGTTCTGTTGCTACATAGTGCAGCTTGTTTAAAACATCACATTTCTGACATACTTAAAAACTAGCACTGCTTCCGAGCAGTAAAAGTTAAATACAGTATACAGCAAGATTGATCACACACGGTACAAGTAGCATGCGTATGACGACACAACGATCATCGAATAATGACACTTTCGTGATTCAACAAATTCTGTGAAAGTGAAACTGCGTGTGAAAACAGGAAACCTGCACCAACGTTGTCATCAGGTATGGGTGAAAATTTGACCAAAATACGTCATAAGGAATTACTTTAAATAGTGCAGCTCACAGAAATCATTTTCGTGAAACGTATTCGAATGGTGGTAAGTTGACGTTTTTCCCTGTTTCATTCGCAAAATGCATACAAAATGACATTCAAGATGACATAATACTTGATGTGAACCTATCTTAAGTGTCATTTAACTGCAGTGACGTTCATGCAACGGGGCAAGTAGTAATCCGTCCAATTTTGGAGTAATTTCATACGATTCTATGGCAGGTGTTCCCTATGGCAGCCTGTGATGTGATGGACCAGATCAGCAACAAAGTTCACAAGTTCACAGCACAAAAGCAACGCATGCTTTGCAAAGTGAGTGGCCGAGTGATAACAGTTGTTTCATACCAACAACATCATAATCATCGTCGTCGTCATCATCATCGTCACCACTGCTCCTGTCTAGTTGGCCGTTTTGTGCACAAAATATTAAAAAAACGATTAACACTTACGCAACAGCGACGCAAGTATTATAGCATTTAATAGCAGATATTCACAGCACCAAATTGAAACCAGCCTCGGTGCTCATAAGTCAGCAAAACGCAAACAGGAAAGTCTCTCTGAGGCTCTTTTGAAATGGCTAATGTTCGCATTTCACTAGAGCACTGAAGGCCTGTTGGTTGAATGTTATGGAGTTGTTAGAAACTAAATTAAAAAGTCATAAGCAAAGCTTCTGAGACGCATATCAATAAGTTGTCAGTGAATAGTTGTATAATGGGGAAGTGACAAATGCACCACAAACTGAGGCCTTCAGGCCAACTGTTCAACCAGTAAACGCATATAGGTGAGCACTCTTTGTCCCGTTTGTTTTAGTTTGCTGGCCACACTGCACCTTCCTTTCACAACACTGACTATCACTTCTTACCGACCAACATAGGTCTCGAGTCAGTAGACCAGTGAACTCTCATGTTTCTACCAGCGCAATGGTTGAACAGACATCTTTCATCACTACTGCATACTACATGATCATAAAAAACATGAATACAAACATACGACACATATACGGTAAATAAAAACTAAACTGAACACACACATGTTAACTAAGTTACCATTATTATGACAGGAAAACAATTATACGTACATATGCAATGGAATAGTCAAATAAAGAGCATCCATTGTACTCCACATAATACCAGTATGACCAATGACAACAGCATGTAGAATCACAGCATATATAGTATTTTGTAAACACTAAAAACTGTGCTAACCATCAACAGCAACAACAGCTTTTGCCTTTTTGCCGGGCTTTCCAACCTTTGCCATAGAACCAGCTTTCTCATGATCTTTGGACTTGGCCTTATCGGATGCTGCCAGAGAAGTACTGTCCATTGTAATGGAGATCAGCCTCTTCGTACTGCCTGCATCCTTCATCAGCTGCATAAACACAACAGACTTTCTCTTCTACATTTGCCGACAGTCAACGTTCTACACAGCGTCTGTGGCTAATTCTACAAATTCATGTTCTTTTTAGCCAAAGCCTCATTACAAACAGTCAGTATTACAGTTATTCAGGACATTTTTGCGTTTTTTTGCCTACAGAGGCAAATCCCTGTATTGATCTTCATGCAGTTTGAGAATCAGCAAATATGGCACCTCCGTTTCGAAATTTTTGTGTCAATTTTTACTACCTTACTACGTCAACATTTGGGTACTTCCAGCAAAACATCCAAAAGTCGACATGAATTTCAAATTTATGTGTAATTCCATAAAAATTAGACCTTTTATGTAATTATATGTTCCTGGTAAGCATTTAAAATATGGTATATTTTGGCGCATAAATGACTGGATTTTTGTCCAGCAAAATTTGGAGGAAACTAACTTGTGGGATGGGCCATAAAACATTTGGGGCCCTAGCAATGAAGTTGGGATGAAAAGATTTGCTAACACCCTCTATGTGAACGCAAAGTTTGGTGGACATCAGTTGATGCATGCTGACAATTATTTGGCAAAGTTATGTCCAAAATATAAAGAATGCACTTTTGAGGCATCACATTGCATATAGCAATGATACGTTTTACTTGAATAATTTCAACAAAAGTGACTGAGACCTGTACTGTCTCAACATCCTGCAGCAGATTGCTTAGAACAAGAATGGCTGCCACGTGAATGTCTCTGAATGAAGGCGTTCCGATGATGTTCACCAGTTCGGCAACAACGGCTGTGTTGTCACGCAGTACAGTTCGGTTCATTGCTGAAACAAAAGTCAGCCTGTCAGCAATTCGTGACATCAATACTTGTCTTTCAGTATTCCGTGTTTCATGCTTTTAACTGGCAATGACCAGCATCACAATATCCTTGTTAGTAAGCTGTCATTGCTAATCATACTCGCATATTTGTTGTGTACTCACTCGAGCAATCAATTACTTACTTACTGTCACACCATAAAACACATTACCAACTCAAACGCCTCACAAATTCGGATTCAGCAGTTTTGTTTAACATTTTTACATTCAACATTAAGTTTTATGTTAAAAAATAATTCCTGAAATTTTCTGTCAATTCTGATAAGTCTGACAGGCTGTGAATGAATTGGGAATGTAACTGGACTACCAGAGATGTAAACGACACCAATATTTGGAGTGATTCTACTGTGCTCATTCGATGACAGCAAATCTACCCTCACTTTCACAGCATATTCAACAGTTCATTCAATACAGTGACTGGCGAAAAGCCGACAAACCATCTTCAGTTGCCAGCTGAAGTGCTGTCAATGTAACTGACTGAATGACAGCATATTCAGACTTGAGAAGCTCAACACAAGGTGTTAGTCCATTCAATTCACGAATGACAGCCTTTGAGTCAAAATCCTGACAACGCAAATAAATCGATCATTTTGCATTCATTTAATAACGAAGTCACACAAGCTCAAATTTTATGCAACATGATATTTGCATTTGACAAAAATGCACAATAACTGCAATGCACGCAAATGACTAAATGTAAAATTGACGTGAATTAATGCAACAAATGCAGCAATACTCTTGCTGTTGTAACTCTGCTGTTGAAAAATATTACTGCAACTGCAATGCATGTTCAGTCTGTCTAACAGACATTACATTACAAATGCATAATCTACTAATAAATCTAACTAACTCAATACAAGGCTGTCACAAAAGACACCACCCTGTCAGACAGGGCAAGTTTTCCTAGCTTCCACAATCTGCCATTTTTGTTTAACTCAAACTGTATATTACACATATTTCATAGTTAACTGTATGCTAGTAAACGATGACAAAATACCTCCAGTACAAGTGCAATCACTTCAATACAATTCTTCTGAACATCAGGGTCTGAAGAGCTGAGCCCTCTTATCAGCAGTTCAACACCCTTCTGCTCACAGATCTGTCGTTTGCAGCTGTAGTATTTGGCCAACGCCACGAGACACAATGCCGCATATTCAATCACAGCTGTCTCTTCTGAACAGCAAACATGCAACAACACACATAACTCGCACATTAAAACATCACAATGAAATTATGTTTGAATAACGTAAATAGTAAACATTTTCCGGCATCATCAGCATCCGCATCTATGAGGATGGCATCATCTCACTGTCAGTATTGTCAAACATGTTTTTATCATTCTGTACTTATTCTTGTATTATGCCATAAATTAATATATAACAAATGTGATAAATCCCACTGCATATTGGTGCGTGAAATACGTTGCAATTGACAGGGAAATTGCCCTCATTTTTGAATTGCAACAACTCCAAAATCTAATGCGCCACTGCCATCACTATTTCAAACCAATGCATCACTGTGTAATCAAAGCACTAGTTTTGCAAACACACACATACATAATGCAATTAACTAACTAACCAGAACTCAGTAGTGCAAACTATGTATATATCTGTTATCATCTCTTATTACAATAACACCAACAGACCTTCAGGTGCCAGTAGCTTGACAATGACAGGTATCACATCCATTGTCTTCAGTGTTTTTGCAACAGAAGCTGCAGGACATGACAAAATAGTTACATGATAGAACTGCTAATAAGAGTTTAAGAATGGAAAAATAACTGGATAATGAAAAGCCTTTACATAGTACAAGCACAAACTGAAAAGTGCCTGTGTGGCACAAATCCAAATGAAAATGATACATGTGACAATGAATATCTTGACAAAAAATTACCATGCAAAGAAACAAGGCATCAAGTGAATTAAGCAGACAACAATACTCACAATACTTTGACATGCTGCCAAGAACCAGAGTGGAATTTCTGCGTATCATCCGATTTTCACTCGAAATCAATTTCAGCAACCGCGGCAAGCAGTTAAGCTCCAGTAGCAGCTTCTTGTTTGCATTGCCTTTAAGAAAGGCCACAAGAAATATCAGCAACTCGGTTAAACATGGTAGAATGAAAATTTATTTTCTTTGCATAATAGCTACAAAAACAGTTTTGTATCAAGACAAAAAAAGACGTCATCTGTATGCTACAACCACTGGGTCCATAATCATCAGCACTAGGATATAACCAAACAGTCTAACAATCTTACTGAAACTTGACAAAACATGTTTCACTTGCTCTTCTCAATTAAACATTACCATTTACTATGTTGAAATAACATATTAATTACCATCTTAATTAGTGTATTAACGAACTAATCTCTATTAAATAAATTAAACGCTGTTATAAATTCAATGCTGCTACTGAAATAATGCTGCAAGAGTAATGACAGGAGGTGACAAGTGTGTTTCAGGACAACCTTTATTCATCACACACTGTCATGCTAACATGCTTGATAAGATATATGGGTTTTAAATTGTGACTACTCAATTCCTGCCACACAGTGAGTGAGTGAGTGAGTTGAGTTTAATGCCCCACGTGACAAAATATTTCGGAGGCAGATCCTGCCACGCACATAGGCTCATCATACATTTCAACACATCACACCCAGACATTTCGCAACACTGACCATCACCTTCCGAGCATGCATTGTTTCTACATTAAAATAAAAAGTCTGTCAAAGTGCAATGACACAGACAAACAGGTGCACAAGTGACAGAGGGGACACGCTGTCCAAAATATGCTTTAATAACCATTAATGCATAATAGATTTTTTTATCACTGTGATTAATGCGATTAGAAAGTTAATTGCTCGAAAGCTCTACTGTATTACAGTCTCTTGACACCTCTACATCAAAGGATCATTGAATGAAGCTTACATTTCTCCACAAACTTGTAGATGGCTTCAGCTGCTTTGCTAACCACATCTTCTTCAGAACTGTCCAACATTAGAACGCATGTTCCTGCCTGTCGTGATTCAACCAGCAGTGGATCAAACTAAAATTAACAAGCACATCAAACATATGACTACATATCTCTGAATGTGGTGTTTAACATTACCATGAATGACAACAATAATACCAATAATTATACCCATGGCCATGACAGACGTGCTTATCATGATACCAGAAAGCACTAAGGCTTCCATGGTATCAGCAGTGGTACAACAGTGGTACCGTTGGACCATCAGTACCACACATGCCTACTGGTTACAGAATGCAGTTTTTAATTAATTTTTTGGGTATCTGACAACTTGTCATAAGGTTAACTTGTCACATATGACAAGTTGACTGTTAGTAGTAGGGTTAGTGTCATGTCTAGTGTTTGATATTTATGAATACATGTGTACAATACAATATCTGTTGTTATTGCCGCTTTTCAGAGCAATAATATAACCGGACTCGCCGACAAACCAACTCACGGTCAGTCAAGTCTCGGACTGGTCAACTCACTGACCAGTCAACTCATCAAAACATTTGATATAAAATTTGCAGTAAATAATCGCTATAATGTGATTAGCTGTAAATTACATTACTGAACACTTTCAATAGTCGATAGGGTTAGGGTTAGTGTAAGGTTTTTGTTTAGTGTACAGATATATTATAATCTTTCCGTCATTTAAAAAATTACTGTCGCAGAGTCAACTAGTCTACGTGTTGAACAGTCCATGACTTGACAGACTGCGAGTTGGTTTGTCGGAGAATTGTCCAGTAAGCTTCAGAGCATTGCTGGTGACGAGTTCACCATGTGACAAGTTACCTGTGTTCCAAATTTCGGTAAACGTTCGCTTTTGCGTTACCTACTTATACCACACATTCAGCACCATGCAACGACCAACCCTAACGACTAGTCCTAACTCTAACCCTAGCTTTAGCACTATCCCTAACCAAGTCGGTTGTTGCATGGTACTGGATGTGTGCTATAAGTAGGGAACACTAAAGCGAACATTTACCCAAAATTTTCAACAACTCAGACGAACTGTTGTGTTAACTCACAGCACTAAACCTGCGACTGACAAAGTATACTAAACACTACATTCTTTACCGCGTCTTTCGACGACGACCCTTTTTCATCTTTTCCCTTCGCAGCGGTTCCTTTCTTCACCATATTTGCTGCATATGCTTACGCCTTGTCCACAAAAAAACAGCAGTGAATAAATCTGTAAAAAATACAAGTTAGCTGGTTTAGTGCGCAGCATTAACGTCAATTCATATAACTTCGAACTTAAATGTAAAAGTTTGTTTACATCTGTTACTAAGTGACGTCAGAGGCTACTGTCAGTAAGTAAATGTTTTCGATTTTCGATTTCTAGATAGCTATCTGAAAATTGAAGATCTAGTTGTTTCACTGTTCGCTGCGCAAACAAAGTCCGTCTTGATTAATTCTTCCACTACGATCATATAAGCGATAGACTTGCAATTTGCACCTGCGTTTTATAAAAAAAGTTATGCTTAAGGAATATGAAAAAGATTTGAAATTCATGCACGTGTGGTGCATAAATTGCACACGCCACCAACTTGTGAAGGTAACAAAGCGCAAATCAATGCCGGCCAATAGAGCATTCCCAGTGAGCTATCACTTTAACGTAGCAGGTAGGCTGGCTAAGGGCGTGTGCATATAGGCTACCGCCTACTGCGTAATTGTATTTGTACGAAACACTTCCAGTAACAACAATTTTGCTGGGATAAGGTGCCTAAAATACATTAATTGTTCTCACGTAGAACTCCTTTGGCATCCCATCCACAGTTGGTTGCATTCATCCACAGTACATCCATGATGACATGACCGTGTGACAAATAATGCGAGATCAACTCTCTTGGAGGACCCCACCCAATGTTTTGACGATCGAGGTGAGAAGTTAGCAACGTGAATTTTTTTCGTATGTCTTCATACATCTGCCACTATCAGCATTCAGCCGCCACTTCCCAGCTTTCAAGTACACAAATATACGATTAAGGCCTGCAGGGATCAATCTACCCCAGGCCCCTAGGAGCCAACAGCGCTGCTACCTCCTAGCTGGTATTAGGGGAAGGGAATGGGGAAAAGGGAAGTGGAGGAATGGTATAAGGGAAGTCCCCACAAGTTTGGAAACATATTTATTTATACATTTATTTATAAACTGATTATAAAGCGCCATAAGGTCGTAACTTCAGGAGTGTTGCTTCTCCCCAGATATGGGCAAAACAATCTACGGTACTCATTGCACCTGCCCACGGAGGGATGGCCAGGTGAGTGGGCCTGAATGACCTGGAAAATACCGGCATGGTAGACCCGCTAAAGGTCGTCACCAATCCCAGTACTAACCGGGCTCGACGTAACTTAACTTCGTTGATGCGCCGTTTACCGCTACGCCAAACCAGCCACAATATGGACGTCTATGGTTCAAGCCTTGCTCATTAAATTGTGCTGCAAGAAAACGA
>Ga0056116_1000655_pt1 | contig 12132 bp, 11 predicted proteins | sample WorMetOlspDAHAB2_FD_67352 | JGI IMG/M metagenome (GOLD analysis project Ga0056116, IMG submission 67352) | Marine gutless worms symbiont microbial communities from Max Planck institute for Marine Microbiology, Germany - Olavius sp. DAHAB.2 ...
ACAGGCGCCACAACACCAACCAGGAGGTCATATCAAAAGGAATCTGGCGGCATGATCAGTGAGCGGAGTACACCTTAACCAAGCCGCCGAGCTGTCCAACGAAGTGGGACCACCTCACACCTCACTGGCATCCGGCAAGGATCCCGTCCCGCCGAAAGGGGTATTCGTGAGATATGCTTAGAACCCAATTTGGCTGAGGACGCCCGGCTGTTGCCGACGATACAGGGTAATCTGCTCTTTGAGAGGCTAACGTCGAACCACCCCCCTAAACAAACCGCGCGCTCAAGCCCCCGTCGACCACCAGCTCCGTGGCGGTGATGTATTTGGCCTCGTCGGAGGCGAGGAAGAGGGCGGCGTGGGCGGTGTCCCAGGCGTCGCCCATGTGGCCCATGGGGCATTGGGCGTCGCGGGTGCGGATCAGCGTCTCGATGTCGCCTTCCTCGCCGTAGACCCGGGTCAGCGCGGCGTGCACCAGCGGCGTGTTCATCAGCCCCGGCAGCACGCAGTTGGCGCGGACGTTGTCGGGGGCGAACTGCACGGCGATGGAGCGGGTCAGCGACACCATCGCCCCCTTGCTGGCGCCGTAGAAGCCGTAGTTGACCCCGCACCAACCGAGCGCGGCGATGGACGCGTTGTTGACGATGGCGCCGCCCCCCTGGCGCTTCATCACCGGCAGCACCTTGCGGCACATCAGGTAGACGCTCTTGATGTTGATGGCCATCAGCCGGTCCCACTCGGTCTCTTCGAGCTCGGCCGGCCCACCGACCACGGCGATGCCGACGTTGTTGACCAGGATGTCGATGCGCCCGAAGGTCTCGCGGCAGGCGCGGACGGCGTCGGCGACCTCCTTTTCCTGCGACACATCGGCGACGTGGGTGACGCAGGTGCCGCCTTCCGCTTCGATGAGCCCGCGGGTCTCGGCGACGTGGTCCTCGATGATGTCGATGCCGAAGACTTTCGCGCCCTCGCGGGCGAACAGCGCCGCCGTCGCCTTGCCGTTGCCCCAGCCCGCGCCCACCGAGCCCGCGCCGGTGACGATGGCGACCTTGCCGTCGAGCCGTCCGCTCATGATCCGGGTTCTCCTTCTTCCGCCAGAATGCGCCGAAGCTCCGTCTTCAGCACCTTGCCGTAGTTGTTCTTGGGCAGCGCGTCGATGGTGCGGTAGCGCTTCGGCCGCTTGAACCGCGCCAGGTTCTCGAGGCACAGCGCGTCCAGTGCCGCCTCGTCCAGCGCCGGTCCGGCGGCCGGGACGACGAAGGCGCAGACCACCTCGCCCCATTCGGCATCGGGGGCGCCGACCACCGAGACCTCGGCCACCGATGGATGGCGGGCCAGCACCTCTTCGACCTCGCGGGGGTAGATGTTGGAGCCGCCGGCGATGATCAGGTCCTTGGAGCGGTCCATCAGCGTCAGGAACCCGTCGGCGTCCAGCGCGCCGACGTCGCCGGTGTGCAGCCAGCCGTTCCTGAGCGTCTCCGCCGTCGCTTCGTCGTTCCGCCAGTAGCCGGTCATCACCGAATCGCCGCGGACCAGCACCTCGCCCGCGTCGCCGATCGCGACCGGGTTGTCGTCGGCATCGGCGACCCGCACCTCGACGACGGTGTCGGCGACGCCCACCGAGGCCAGCCGCTCCTCGTAGTGGGGATGGCCGGTGTCGGCGTGGTGGGCCTTGGAGAGCGCGGTGATCGTCATCGGCGATTCGCCCTGGCCGTAGATCTGTGCCAGCCGGTTGCCGAGCACGGCCATCGCCGCCTTGCAGTCGGCGGCGTACATGGGGCCGCCGCCGTAGACGATGGTCTTGAGGTTGGTGAGATCGGCGGAGGCGGCTTCCGGGCTGTGGACCAGCCGATGCACCATGGTCGGCGCGGCAAAGAAGGCAATGCCCGGGTACGCGGCGATCAGCGCGAACACCTCGGCCGGGTCGAAGCCGCCGGATTCGGGGATCACCTGGCAGGCGGCGGCGGCGACGTGGGGGATCATGTACATGCCCGAGCCGTGGGACATCGGCGCCGCATGCAGGATGGCGTCGCCGGGGGCGATGGTATCGACGTCGGCGAAGTAGCTGGTGGTCATGGCCAGCAGGTTGCGGTGGCTCAGCATGGCGCCTTTGGGCATGCCGGTGGTGCCCGAGGTGTAGAACAGCCACGCGGTGTCGGCGGGCGCGCGGTCGGCGACGGCCATGGGTTCGCCGGCAAAGAGGTCCGCATAGGCGTCGTCCTCGACAGCGATAACCCGTTCGAGGGTGTCGATGTCTGCGGCGAGGCCGGTGACGGTTTCGGCAAGATCGGCGGTGACAAAGCAGACCCGCGCACCGGCGTGATCGAGGATGTAGGCGAACTCGCGGGCGTGCAGCTTGGCGTTTACCGGCACGGCGACGAGCCCGGCGTGCCAGCAGGCGAACATCACCTCGACGTAGGCGGGCGCGTTCTTCATCACCAGGGCGACGCGGTCGCCGACATCGAGGTCGAGCGTTGCGCGCAATCCTCCGGCGAGGCAGGCGACCCGGTGGGCGAGGTCGCCGTAGGTCGTCCACGGCCGCTCGCCGAGCGCCACGGCCAGAAGTCCGCCGTGCACCCGCCCGGCACGGACCAGAAGGTTGGCGATGTTCACGGGCCCCCCTCGCGCCTCGCCCTGTACGCGCACAAGACCCGACAAGCGTCCACCCGCCGGGCGGACCTGTCAAGGGACGGGGGAGGGGGTGTGTTCACGCGTCTTTCACTGACCGCTCATCCGAGACTCCATACCCCCCACCCCAACCCTCCCCCGCAAGGGGGGAGGGGGTTTTGCGACGGACCATGCCACCGAACCTCTTCCGGGACGCGCTAGGGGATAGCGGCCCTCAACGTCCTAGTCCCCCTCCCCCTCGACGGGGGAGGGATGGGGTGGGGGTGAATGCTGGTGGACAGCGGACCTCCCGCCGATCGCGTAGGGGCGGGCCGGACCTAAGCCCCTCAAGGCTCGACGAGGGTGATCTCGATCCTCTCTTTGCCTTTGCCGATGTTCGTGCGCTTGAGCCGGATGGCGCCGACCTCGCTGGTGGATCTCAGGTGGGTGCCGCCGCAGGGCACCGGATCGAAGCCGGGGATCTGCCAGTACCGGCGCTCGGCGGCTTCGATCCACGCGCTGGTGATGGGCTGGTCGGCGGCGACGATGCGCTCGACCTCGGCGGTCAGCGCCGGGAAGTGGGGCGCGACGTTCTCGTCCAAGGCGAAGTCGATGCGCGCCTTCTCTTCGGCGATGTGGGCGCCGATCTTCTCGGGCCGGCCGAGCGAGCGGTAGACCAGTTCGAGGACCAGCTCGGCGGCGAAGTGGAGCCGCATCAGCCGGTAGCGCCGCGGCCAGTTCAACGACGCTGACACCGGATCGCCGGCGGCGAGCGCTGGGCCGGGGCCAATGGTGTAGACGATCCCGGTGCCGTCCTTGCGGGCCTCCACCACGTCCCGCCCGGCGATGGTGCCGCGGTCGCTCTCCTGGCCGCCGGAGAGGGCATAGAGGATGGTTTCCTCCAGCGTCACCGTGTCGCCGTCCGCCGAAGCAATGCGGGTATCCAGCCGGGTCAGGTAGGGATCCTCCCAGAACACCTTGCGGGTCATCGGTACGCTTTCTCGTTGAGGTTCAGGCCGCCGCCGCCCGGTAGGGGTCGAACCAGCCGAGGCCGTCCTCGGTGGTCGTTGCCGGCTTGTACTCGCAGCCGACCCAGCCGTCATAGCCGATGCGGTCGAGGAAGGCGAACAGGAAGCCGTAGTCGATCTCACCGGTGCCAGGCTCGTGGCGGCCGGGGGTATCGGCGATCTGCATGTGGCCGATGTGGGGCAGCAGCCGTTCGATGGTCGGCGCCAGGTCTCCCTCCATCACCTGCATGTGGTAGGCGTCGTACTGCAGGCCGAGGTTGGGCGCGCCGACGGCCTCGATCACCGCCATCGCCTGACCGGTCCCGTGCAGATGGAACCCGGGGATGTCGCGGGTGTTGATGGGCTCGATGAGGAGCCGCAGGTCCTCGGCGGCGAGCGCCGCGGCGGCGAAGCGCAGGTTGTCCTCGAAGGTGCGGGCGCAGGCGTCCGGGTCGGCGGCCTCGGGAGGCACCCCGGCGAGGCAGTTCAGGCGCGGGCAGCGGAGCGCCTTGGCGTACTCGATGGCCCGGCCGACGCCGTCCTGGAACTCGCCCATCCGCCCCGGCAGGCAGGCGATGCCGCGCTCGCCGGCGTCCCAATCGCCGACCGGCAGGTTGAACAGAACCTGTTCGAGGCGGTTGGAGGCCAACCATTCAGCGAGGTCGTCGGCCGCGTACGGATAGGGGAACAGGTACTCGACGGCGGCGAACCCGGCGCGGGCGGCGGCGGCGAAGCGGTCCTCGAACGGCACCTCGCCGAACAGCATGGTCAGGTTTGCCGCGAACCTCGGCATCGGTCTCTCCTTCGCTCGGGTCTGATTACGTGGTGCCGCCGCCGAACTCGCGGGTGATGGCGTCGGCGGTGCGCCGAACCATGTCGCCGAGCACGGCAAGCTGGCCATCGGGAATGCGGGCGGCCGGGCCGGAAATGGACACCGCCGCGATCGCCGTGCCGGTCTCGTCGCGAATGTCGGCGGCGACGCAGCGCAGGCCCACCGAGTGCTCCTCGTCGTCGATGGCGTAGCCGCGCTGGGTGGTCTGCGCCAGCTCGCGCCGCAGATCGGCCGACCGGTCGACGGTCTTCTTGGTCAGCTTGGGCAGGCCCTTGCGATGGAGGATGCGCGACAGGCGCGCCTCCGGCATGGCGGCGAGCAGCGCCTTGCCAAGGCCCGAGCAGTGCAGTCCGACGCGAGCGCCTGGGCTGGCCAGCGCGCGCATGAACTGGCGGCACTCGACCTGAGCGAGGAACACCGCCTCGCCCTTGTCCTCCACGGCGAGATTCACCGTTTCGCCCGACTCCTCCATCAGGTCCTGCATGTGCGGGCGGGCGATCTGCACCAGATTGCGGGTCTTGATGAAGGCGTTGCCGACGACGAAGGCCTGGAAGCCCACCGACCATAATGTCCGTTCCGGATCGAAATGGACGTACTGCTCCTGCTGCAGCGTGGTCAGCAGCCGGTGCGCCGTCGACGGCGGCAGACCGACTTTCTGGGCGACATCGGTGAGGGTCACGCCCGAGTCGGCCTCGGCGATGGCGTTGAGCACGTTGAGGGCGCGGACCAGCGATTGGACCTGACCGCCGCGTTCGTCCGCGGCACGAGAAGGCGCGGTGTTCTTCCGGCGGTTGCGGGGTGCGTTCGATCGGGCCATCGGCGAGGGCTCCAGCTACCGGGCGCGCGCGGCACGGACACCACGTTTAGACGGCTCTGATCGATTCCGCCAGCTGGAATCCGTCCCACAAGGGCCAAAATTCCCCATGCGGCGGTGCACAAAACGATCTGAAAACAAAAGAGAAAGGCAATTATTCCACATCGCGGAAAACCTTCCGCGACCATGTTGACCGCCGGACGGGGGGTAAGCAAATTGAACTGGGAGGATCACGATCCACGGATCACGGCCGACATGTCCAGCGGACAGACGGGTGCCAGTGTTGAAGTCCCGTTGATCGGCGCAACTGTGGCGGCGCCGGGGTCCACCGCGAGCCGAATGATCCGAGATAGCCTTCTTACGCTTCTCATCGGGCTGCCGGCCAGTTCGGCACCCCATTCCCACCTCGAACGAACAGCAATCAACAGGGAGGACGTCCGTCATGACCAAAGAGTCCGGAACCAAGGGCCGATTTCGCGAACCCATTGAAGGTGTGATCGAGGCCCGCCGCACGTTCCTCAAGGGCGCGGCCGCCGTCGGTGGCGCCGGCGCCGTGTTCGCGGCCGGCGACAAGCTCGGCTTCCCCTATGTCGGCACCGCCAAGGCGCAGACGACCACATGGAAGGTGCAGACCTCGTGGCCGGGCGGCATCGGCCTGGAGATTTTCAAGAGCTGGTGTAATGGCATCGCCGACAAGACCGGCGGCGAGCTGGCCTTCCAGCCGTTCGGCGCCAAGGACGTGGTTGGCGATTTCCAGCTCTTCGACGCGGTGAAGAACGGCATCCTGGACGCGATGAACCCGTTCACCCTCTACTGGGCGGGCCGCATGCCGGCTTCGGTGTTCTTCTCGTCGTATCCGCTGGGCCTGCGCAACCCGCACGAATGGGACGTGTTTTGCTATGCCCTCGGCGGACTGGAGATCGCCCGCGAGCTGTTCGCCCAGTTCGGCATGCACTATGTCGGGCCGATCCACCACGGACCCAACATCATCCACTCCAAGGTGCCGATCCGCTCCATCGAGGACTTCAGTGGCCGCAAGATGCGGCTTCCCGGCGGCATGGTCGCCGAGGTCTTCCAGGCGGCCGGCGCCAAGACGACGCTGCTTCCCGGCTCGGAGATCTTCCCGGCGCTCGAGAAGGGCACCATCGACGTCGCCGACTATGTCGGTCCGGCGGTCAACCACGCGCTCGGCTTCCATCAGGTCACCAAGTTCATCTCCATGGGCCCGCCGGGCTTCATGTCCATCTACCAGCCGGTCGACTTGATGGACCTCACGGTCGGGATGAAGGCGTGGAACGCGCTGAGCCCGCAGATGAAGCAGTTCGTCGAGATGGAGGTGCACGTCTATTCCGACATGCATCACGCGGCCATCCAGAAGGCCGACCAGGAGGCGTGGAAGAAGTTCACCGACGCCGGCACCGTCGTCACCCGGCTCTCGCAAGACGACGTCGAGAAGTTCACCAAGCTCGCGGTGCCGCGGTGGTACGCCTGGGCCAACAAGGACAAGAACGCCGCCCGAGTGTTCAAGATCCAGCTCGACTACATGATGTCGGGCAGCCTCGGCTACGTGACCTCGGACGACATCAAGGGCCAGACGCTCAAGATGTAGCGGCGGGAAATCCGACGACCTAAGGTGCGGGGGCGTCCGCGCGGGCGCTCCCGTACTCCCTCGCCCGACCCGCCCGGGGAACCACGCCGATGCCAACCCTCGACTTCGTCCTGCCGCACTGGCTGTACTGGTTGGGCCTCGTGGTCTTCCCGCTGATCGCCATGGTCCTCGCCCAGCGGGTCGAGCGCAGCGGCCGGGACGAGGAGCTTTCGGTCGGCGTCGCCTTCCTGATGCTGATCACCGCCGGCTTCGTCGGCTTGCACCGGTTCTACGTCAAGAGCTGGCTCGGCATCGTCTATCTGTTCCCGTTCATCGGCATCCTCTACGCCAACGGCCAGCACCGGCTGGCCCGAGAGGCGGTGTCGGCGGCTCGCAATGACCGGATGATCGCCGACTTCGACGTCGACCGCTTCACGACTGCGATCGAGCGCGGCGAAGCGGGCTCGGCGGAGAAGCTGGCGGCGGCGCGCGAGTCCGTCGAAGCGGTCATCCAGCGGGTGGCCGCGGCCACCGACAGCGTCGAGACTTGGAGCACCGTCGCGGCGACGCTGGCCGGCCTGATCGCGCTGATGATCGTTGCCGACGCGTTCCTGCTGCCCCGGATGGCGCGGCGCCTCGCCGAGCGCGAACGCGACATCGCCGCCAGTCAGGGTGCGGATTTCTCGGAGGCACCGCCAACCCCGACCCGCGCGGCACCCGAGGAACGCCCGGGCGGGCTGACCGGTCTCATCGAGACCGTGAGCCGCTATTCCGGCGAGTACGTCGCCTATTGGTCGGTGATCGCGGTGTTCGTCTACTACTACGAGGTGCTGGCCCGGTACGTGTTCAATTCGCCGACCAATTGGGCGCACGAGAGCATGTTCCTGATGTTCGGTATGCAGTACCTGATCTCGGGCGCCTACGCCTACTTGAACGACTCCCACGTCCGCGTCGACGTGTTCTATGCGCGGCTGAGCCGGCGCGGCAAGGCGCTCTCCGACATCGCCACCTCGGCGTTCTTCTTCATCTTCGCCGGCACCATGCTGGTCACCGGCTGGATCTTCATGATGGATTCCATCCGCGTCTGGGAGGTGTCGTTCACCGAGTGGGCGATCCAGTACTGGCCGGTGAAGATCACCATCACCGTCGGCGCGCTGCTGCTGCTCGCCCAGGGCATCGCCAAGCTGGCCAAGGACATCGCGGTCGTCACCCGCGAGGCGCACTGAGCATGGGCCTCGAAATCCCCATCGGCTGGCTGACGCTGCTGATGTTCGGCAGCCTGCTGGCGCTGCTGATGGCCGGGCTGCCGCTGGCCTTCGTCACCGGCGGGCTGGCCTGCCTGTTCCTGTTCCTGGTCGGCGACGCGCAGATGCTCAACATCGTGCCGTCCCGCATCTTCCCGCTGATGACCGACTACCAGCTCTCGGCCATCCCGCTGTTCATCTTCATGGCGGCGATGCTCGAGCGCGCCGGGCTGATCGGCGAGATGTTCGACGTCATCTACAAGCTGCTGGGCGGCATCCGCGGCGGGCTGGCCTCGGCGACGATCATCGCCTCGACCATCCTCGCCGCCATGGTCGGCGTCATCGGCGCCGCCGTCGTCACCATGGGCATCATCGCGTTGCCGGCGATGCTGGCGCGCAACTACAATCCGCGCATCGCCATGGGCTCGATCATGGCGGGCGGCACGCTGGGCATCCTCATCCCGCCGTCAATCCTGGCGATCATCTACGCGGTTGTCGCCGAGCAGTCGGTGGGCGAGCTGTTCATCGGCGCGATCCTGCCCGGCTTGCTGCTGTCGGGCATGTACGTCCTCTACATCTCGGTGCGCTGCGAATTGAACCCGTCGCTGGGCCCGGCGCTGCCGCCCGAGGAGCGCATCAGCTTCGTCGAGAAGCTGCAGTTGCTCAGGGAGATGGTCGCGCCGCTGCTGCTCGTCGCCCTGGTGCTCGGCGTCATCTTCACCGGCGTCGCGACGCCCGTGGAGGCCGCGGGCATCGGCACCTTCGGCTCGTTCATGGTCGCGGCGCTCCACCGGCGGCTCAACTGGCTGACCGTCAAGGAAGCCTGCCTGACCACGTTGAAGGCCGCGGCCATGGTGCTGTGGATCATCTTCGGCGCCACGGTGTTCGTCGGCCTCTACGTGGTCGAGGGGGGGGGGCAGCGGTTCGTCGAGGACGCGCTCGCTGCCACCGGCCTCGGGCCCTGGGGCATCCTGATCGTGATGATGATCATACTGATCATCCTCGGCATGTTCCTCGACTGGGTCGGCATCCTGTTGCTGTGCGTGCCGATCTTCGTGCCGATCATCAAGGGGCTCGGCTTCGATCCGCTGTGGTTCGGTGTCCTCTATCTGGTCAACATGCAGATATCTGGTCAACATGCAGATGTCGTTCCTGAGCCCGCCGTTCGGCTACGCGCTTTTTTACCTGCGGGGCGTCGCACCGCCCGAGATCCCGATGATCGAGATCTTCCGGGCGTCGTTGCCGTTCCTCGGCATCCAGCTCATCGGGCTGGTGCTATGCATGGTGTTCCCGCAAATCATCACCTGGCTGCCGCGCCTGGTTTACGGGCCGTAGCCGGTGCTCCCCCCTGCGGCCGGACCGCTAGCCGGCCGCGAACGAAAAAAAACGAGGTCGAAAATGTCACATCCCCAGGCCACCTCCCCGGACGCGCCGTACGAGCCGGTGCCGGGTGTCATCGTGCGCGGACCGATGGCGCCGGGTTTCGACGAGATTCTGACCCCCGACGCGCTGGCGTTCGTCGCCGATCTCGAGCGCCGCTTTGGCCCGACGCGGGTCAAGCTGCTGACCGCCCGCGAAGTGCGCCAGCGGCAGATCGACGCCGGCGAACTGCCCGACTTCCTGCCCGAGACCGAGACGGTCCGCCGCGGCAACTGGAAGGTCGAGCCGGTGCCCGCCGACCTGCAGGACCGCCGGGTCGAGATCACCGGTCCCACCGACCGCAAGATGGTGATCAACGCGCTGAACTCGGGCGCCAACGTGTTCATGGCCGACTGCGAGGACTCGCTGAGCCCGACCTGGGACAACATCGTCGAGGGCCAGATCAACTTGCGCGACGCCGCCACCGGTGCGATGACCTACACCGATCCGGACAGCGGCAAGGATTATCGGCTCAATGACAACCCCGCCGTGCTCGTGGTGCGGCCGCGGGGCTGGCATCTGACCGAGGAGCACATGCTGGTCGATGGCCAGCCCATGTCGGGCGGCCTGTTCGATTTCGGCCTCTACTTCTTCCACAACGTCCGGGCACTCCTGGAGCGGGGCACGGGACCGTACTTCTACCTGCCGAAGATGGAGAGCCATCTCGAGGCGCGCCTGTGGGCGGAGGCGTTCGACGCCGCCGAGACCGCGCTCGGGATCAAGCACGGCACCATCAAGGCGACGGTGCTGATCGAGACCATCCTTGCCGCCTTCGAGATGGAGGAGATCCTCTACGAGCTCCGCGACTACTCGTCGGGGCTCAACTGCGGGCGCTGGGACTACATCTTCTCGATCATCAAGAAGTTCCGGAACCGCCCCGACTTCGTCATGCCCGACCGCGGCGAGGTGACGATGACCGTGCACGCGCTGCGCTCGTACTCGCAGCTCCTGATCAAGACCTGCCACCGGCGCGGCGCCCACGCCATGGGCGGCATGGCGGCGCAGATTCCCATCAAGACGGACCCGGCGGCCAACGAGGCGGCGCTGGAGAAGGTGCGCGCCGACAAGCTGCGCGAGGCCGGCGACGGCCACGACGGCACCTGGGTCGCCCATCCGGGTCTGGCGCCCATCGCCCGGGAGGTGTTCGACGCGGCGATGCCGGCGCCCAACCAGCTCGGCAACCTGCGGGACGACGTGAGCGTCGACGCCGGCGACCTGCTCGCCGTGCCGACGGGCTCGATCACCGAAGAGGGCCTGCGCAACAACATCCGCGTCGGCGTGCAGTACATCGAGGCCTGGCTCGGCGGTAACGGCTGCGTGCCGCTCTACAACCTGATGGAGGACGCGGCGACGGCGGAAATCTGCCGCTCGCAGATCTGGCAATGGCTGCGCCATGGGGCGAAGCTCACCGACGGTCGGACGGTCGACGAGGCGCTGGTCAAGACGCTCTTGGACGAGGAGATGGCGGCGCTCCGCGACGCACTCGGCGCGGCCCGCTACGACGGCGGCCACTTCGCCGATGCCATCGAGGTGTTCATGGACGTCGCCACGGCGCCCGACTTCCCGGATTTCCTTACCCTGCCGGCCTACCAGCGGGTGACCACCATCGTCGGGTGAATCCCAGGTCCGGAGAAGAAGCATGAGCCTCGGCGACATCAGGGCGCTGACCTTCGATACCGGCGGCACCATCCTCGATTGGCACACCGGCTACCGGACGGCGCTCGCCGCGCTGGGCGCCAAGTACGGTGTCGAGGCCGACTGGGCGGCGGCGGCCAACGACCTGCGCCGCAAGTCGCTGGGTCGGATGCTCACGCTCGGCGCCGAGGCACCCCCCGACATCGTCTTCGACGACGCCCACCGCATGGCGCTGGACGAGGTGTTGGCCGATATCGGACTCGATGCCGCGACGGCCGACGAGCGACGCGCCATCTGGTGGGACCGGGCGCACGCGCTGCAATGCTGGCCCGACTTTCCGCCGGTGCTGCCGAAGCTGCGCAAAAAGTACATCTGCGCCTCGTTCACCGTCTTGAGCTTCCGCATCATCATCGAGACGGCGCGGGCCAACGGGCTGAGCTGGGACGCGGTGATCTCCTGTCAGGCCATCGGCAAGTACAAGACCCTGCCGGAGTCCTACCAGACGGCGGCGCGGTTCCTGCAGCTCGACCCCGGCGAGTGCTGCATGGTCGCCTGCCACAACTTCGATCTCGACGCCGCCAGGGCCGAGGGCTTCAAGACCGCCTTCGTCCGCCGCCCCGACGAATGGGGCCCCGTCGGCCCGCCCGACCCGACCGCCAATCCCGATAACGACATCATCGTCGACGACTTCCCCGGCCTCGCCCGGGCGTTGGGGGTGGCGGTTTAGGGCGTCGGGCCCGATCCTCCGCTGTCGTCGAGTGGTCCTCAGTCGGCCAAGCTTCACCCCCACCCCATCCCTCCCCCGTCGAGGGGGAGGGGGCGCGAGGAGTGGCCGTCCGTCAAACATATCCATCTCTCCCCTTTTTTTTGGCGATTATATACTTGACAAACCCCACCTAGATTCATACAATAGAATCAAGAGGTTGGGTTATGAGCGTTTTATCTAGTGCCTATTTCCACGATGAAGCAGCGGCCTTCGCGAAGCTGGA
>Ga0056116_1000656_pt1 | contig 12132 bp, 9 predicted proteins | sample WorMetOlspDAHAB2_FD_67352 | JGI IMG/M metagenome (GOLD analysis project Ga0056116, IMG submission 67352) | Marine gutless worms symbiont microbial communities from Max Planck institute for Marine Microbiology, Germany - Olavius sp. DAHAB.2 ...
GGACGGACAAGACGCCGGTTCCTCTCAAGAAGGCAGTCGTCAGGACGGACAAGACGCCGGTTCCTCTCAAGAAGGCAGTCGTCAGGACGGACAAGACGCCGGTTCCTCTCAAGAAGGCAGTCGTCAGGGCGGACAAGACGCCGGTTCCTCTCAAGAAGGCAGTCGTCAGGACGGACAAGACGCCGGTTTCTCTCAAGAAGGCAGTCGTCAGGGCGGACAAGACGTCGGTTCCTCTCAAGAAGGCAGTCGTCAGGGCGGACAAGACGCCGGTTCCTCTCAAGAAGGCAGTCGTCAGGACGGACAAGATGTCGAAGTCGATATCACAAAGTGGCTCGACAATATTGTCAGAAGATTGAACTACATCTCTGGAGATTTTGAGGCTAGTTGGACGGCTGAATCGAGGTCAGGAGGGCTTGTGGTAAGCCGTACGATCCGCGGAGTTCAGGAGAGCTACCACATCGATAACACCTGGTTGCTCACTGCTCGCACCACTAATATTTCGTCGTACCTAGAAAAGTTTAAGAAATACGATACCACAGTGGAGTTGCATCACAACAAACAGGTGATCAATGTATCTGGACCGAGAGCTCTTCTTAAAGCAGTATCTGAACAAGGAAAACAGGGCATTTCTTTACAGCGCTATAAGGGACTTGGGGAGATGAACCCTGAGCAACTACGGCAGACGACTCTGGATCACAGCACTAGATCTCTTCTTCAAATCACGATCCGAGAGAACGATGATAGGACTGAAGAGATATTCACCAAATTGATGGGAAGTGAAGTAGAGCCTCGCCGTATTTTCATTCAAGAGAATGCGCTATCAGCCAGCTTGGATACCTGAGATCAGTTGAGATCAGTTGAGATCAGACCTCACAATCCTACAAGCAGATTTCACAAGCAGACGAACTGGACAGCTGGGAAGATAAGTGTGGCAGAGGTATTTTCATTCAAAAAATACGCGTTATCAGCCAAGCCCATCCATCAAGCCTGAACATATGAGATCAAGCGTACCAGGCCTTACACAATCGCTTAGCGGGCGATCATGTGACAGTGAAAACTACAAACACCTCAACTGGCTCCTGATAAACCAGGCTAATCTCAAGAAAAAAAGATTAACCCTCTGTCTTACCCAGTGGCTTCAGAAGAGCCTTGAAGGCAGGGTGCTTAGCACTTCTGTTTAGTTTAGGCTTTTCTCCCTTTTCCAGCGCTTTCCAGTAAGACCAAGGCATTTTTCCGCTGCCCAACTCATAATCTCTGCCGTGCCAACTGTCTGTCCTAAAAGCGTAAAAAGCATTATGCCAACCCCGGGCATCAAAGATTTCGACCAAATCTCGTAGATAGATTTCCACTCCTCGTGACCTGCGATCTGCCCCGAACTCCCCTGCCAAAATCCGATTGCTTGGAATGTCGTAACGCTTCTGAAAAGATACAACCGACTGCAAATAATCCTTCAGAGCCTGACTATTCCAAAGTTTTCCATTTATTTTTCCTGGATACTCATACTTCCCCTTGTTTTCCCGGAAGCTAGTGTACTCAAAGGGCTCTGCCACGTGAAAGGCATAAAGAACCTTGTCGTCATCGTGAGGCTTGAAGAACTCGAAAGCCTCGGCCTCAGCATAGGCTGAACTGTCCAAAATGATTGGAACATCCGGAGCTACCGACCGCACAGTCTTTATCAAAAGTGCGTAGAATTCAAAAAGCTCCTTCTGCACTTTCTCTTGCGAGATCTTAGCGAGACCTTCTCCACCTACAGTGTAACGCTTCTCTAGAGCTGGCTCATTCAAGAGGTTGAATCCTACAATTGCAGGATGATCGTGAAACTCAGCGGCCAAATCCTTCCAGAACTGAGCTGCCTGCATCTGGAATTCTGGACTATCCCATAGACGTTGATCGTCGACATTATCAGCTTCCCACCAGCTACTATCGGTCCAGCGTAAACCAGGAAGGCCAAGCATAGTCAATACGATTGACATGTCCTCCTCTGCACACATGTCGAGTATAGACCTTAGAGCCTTCACATCTTCCTCGACCAAACCGACGTATTCATCAGCGTTCCCTATCAAGAAATCACGTCCTTTGGATGGAAATCTTGCTGGAGACAAACGGATAAATTGTAGACCGTAATCCTTGGCCGCTTTAACCGTTTCTCGCTCCACAGATTTGTTAAAGACGTTTGTCCCTCTCTTTATCGTTGCCCAGAAGGAAATCTTATCTTGAGCACTAGAAGCTTCCGAGATGGCAAGCCCAGAAATAAGTAGAGACAAGGCTAAGACCAGTGAGGATAACAGATTTCTGAGGAATACGAACATAATCCACACACTTTCAAGAAAAACCGTAAAAGCACACAAACGGCACAAAGATCACGCATAAACCACGCATAGAGCGCAGATCAAGATAATGCACACGCCGTCCGGCGTGTAGACTTTTTCAAAGAATTTGTCAAGTACCCGCCAGAACTGTCAATTGTCCAGCAATTCAGCACATGTCTGAGAAGGCGAGAAAAATCCAGCACAACCAGTGCGTTCAAAATGTTTCATAGAGAAATAAACGGGAGCTAAGGCACAAAAGCAGCCACAGACAGAAGACATCCGCGACAACCACCCTACACCTAGAAACCGAAATTGCTGTAATAGCTAGGCAGAGTTCCCTTTGTAAACAATCTTATTCCGCTATATGCCATCAGCGCCAAACTGCAGCCGACCTATGACATCCGCGTTATTGCCTTCCGTGCTTGCTAGCGCTCTCACGAGATCGACTATCCGGCGACGCAGTATAGGATCCCTGATGAGGACAAAAGCCCTGTTCAACCGCAAGCCCTCAGTAGAAGACAAGAAATCCAAGACAAATGCTTCCTCTGCATAACCCCTTTCCTCAAAACCAGATACAGGCTGTTCAGATGTTGTACCACCAGGAGCTCCTTCGAAGAAGAAAGATACAGAAACCTTGAGAACTCGTGCTATTGCTTGAAGTCTTCCAGCTCCGACACGGTTGGTACCTCTTTCATATTTCTGAATTTGCTGGAAAGTGATACCGATATGTGCTCCCAGCTGTTCCTGGCTCATGGATATCATCATGCGGCGAAGTCTTATACGGCTTCCAACATAAACATCCACAGGATCTGCTGTCTTCTTGTTTGGTAACTTATTAGCAACTATCATAGACTCACCAACTAAACTATCTTGTATTCGCTAGAGTCGGGCGTACAGCCGGCCTAGGGAGAGGGCACAAGCGCTCTCTATCTACACCATTTCCAGTGACCAAATGCACAACGTGCCCCAAAGCAAGGCTCAGCACAAGCAAAGCGAAAAACGAAACTACAGTAGAAATTACAGTAATGGCTACAACTGTCCTTCGGTATACAACAACTAGCGGCTAACTACCAGACAGAAGTATGCCAAACAAGTTGTAAATATGAAGTTATAACCCCCTTCTAATATGAGTAAGATTCAACATATTGGCCTACATTTCTCGCCTAGCGATGCCTATAGGCGGCTTTTCTGCCATAAACTGGACACAGTTCTGTCTGAAAAAGATCTGATGAATACTAGAAGAAATACAGTATCCAATCTAAAACATATGGTCTAGCGCCATTGATACCTCTAGACATTCTGCTTGTCTGTGCTTTTATGCACACTAAAGGCTGGAAATACCTCTTAGCCACCTTAAGGTGACGAATGAAAAGGCGCATTTTACTAGAGCTAAGCTTGCTAGAAATCCAGTTTCCCGTCCTGACGACTGAGCCGATAGACCCCCTTCTCCCCAACAATGATTGCCAATGTGGCCGTATTGACAAAAAGACCGTGTTCCACCACACCAGGAATCCCAGTAAGAGCCAAGGATAAAGAGTCGAGGTCTCTATCTATCTTGGTCAGAGAAGCATCTACTATGTAATGTCCCTCATCAGTGATCAGAGCCTGTCCGGTACGATATTCACGCAGTACGAGGCGACCAGACAAGTTGAAATCCTCAAAGACCCGCCTAATAGCCGTACAGGTGACGCCTAGACCAAAGGAAACTACTTCAATTGGAACAGGGAATAGCCCGAGACAAGAAACTAATTTTGTATCGTCTGCTATGATCAATACATTTCTGGACCTGGAAGCTACTATTTTTTCCCGTAACAGTGCCCCTCCTCCACCCTTGATCATGTTCAAGTGATCGTCGATTTCGTCAGCTCCGTCCACAAGAAGGTCTAAGTCCGGACAATCCTCCAATGTCACCAGGTTTAACCTTAAGGAAGATGCCAGTTCTGCTGTCCGACTGGAAGTCGGAACACATGCCAGATCCTTTATCGAACCATTCGACACCTCTGATCCTAGGAGTTTTACAAACTCTTCTGCTGTCGTTCCACTTCCCAATCCCAGCCTCATCCCGGATTTTATATAAGGTAAGGCGGCTTGAGCAGCCTGCAGCTTCAACTCCTGAAGACTAGTCATTGACGTCTTAGAATCCCATTATCCGGTGGAACCAAATCCATCAGCACCTCTCGAGGTTTCATCCAGAACAGAAACTTCCTTCCAAGTCGCCTTCACAACCGAAGCCACAACCAGCTGCGCGATCCTATCTCCGCGACGGATTTCGAAAGAATCTCCTCCGAAATTGATGAGAATCACCTTTATTTCACCGCGATAATCACTGTCGATAGTCCCCGGAGTGTTGAGAACTGATACACCATGCTGCAGGCTTAAGCCGGAACGCGGGCGTACCTGCACCTCATAGCCTTCTGGAATGGATATAGAGAATCCAGTGGGGATCACAGCTCGTTCCAAATGAGACAGTATCACGACTTGTCCTGGCTCAAGAGCAGCACACACATCCATCCCGGAGGATCCAGTTGTACCGTAACACGGAAGAGGCAAGCCTATTCCGTGTGGCAACCTCATGATTTCCATCATCACACCTTGGCGATGTCCGGAGCGTCTACAGCTTTCATACCGACTACATGATATCCAGCATCCACATGCAGCACCTCTCCTGTGACAGAACGTCCGAGATCAGATAACAAGTATAAGGCGCTATCTCCAATCTCGGAAGTTGTAACCGTTCGCTTCAGAGGAGAGTTATATTCGTTCCACTTCATTATGTAACCGAAATCACCTATACCGGAGGCGGCTAGTGTTTTGATAGGTCCTGCTGAAATGGCGTTGACCCTTATGGCTTTTCCTCCGAGGTCAACTGCGAGGTACCTGACCGAGGCCTCTAAAGCTGCCTTCGCCACTCCCATCACGTTGTAGTGTGGCATTACTTTTTCCGCCCCGTAATAACTCATAGTCAGCACGGAGCCTCCTTCAGACATCAGCGGTTCAGCACGAGCTACAAGGGACACAAAGCTGTACACAGAAATCAACATGGTATTGGAAAAATTAGTCTCAGTCGTATCCAAGAACCTGCCAGTGAGTTCATTCTTGTCGGAAAAAGCCAAAGCATGAACGAGGAAGTCCAACTTTCCCCAACGTTCAGCGATCTGAGCGAATATGTTATCTAGCATGATTGGATCGCTTACATCGCATTTTCCGAGCACCAAAGCATTGATCTTTTCTGCAAGTGGTTCGACGCGTTTCTTGATGGCATCATTTTGGTAAGTAAGAGCTACTTGAGCTCCGTTATTCGCCAGTGAGTTAGCTATTCCCCAAGCGATAGACCTTTCGTTAGCGAGACCGACAATAAGACCTCGTTTTCCTTTCATAATCCCATCAACTTCACTCATATAGAACCAATCCTCCTAAAGCACTGCGCAAAAACCCAATGGAAACCTAGAAGCGCAGGCATATGCAAAAATCCACAAACAGTACAATGTCCTTCGAAACACTAGCACAACAGATCACAAACTCTGAACTGATTCACGTTTTCCTATCACACGTTTTCCCAACCGCTCTGGTCTTAACCGTAACCAGCGACAGGAAGGACTAGGTAAGCGTAATAAAACCGCAGTCGACTAGAAAAGGACCTCACGGAATACCTCGGGACCCTCTAGTTACATCAAACCGAGGTAACACAAAAAACTGTGGGCAACGAGAGGCCAAACAACAACCCCATTATTGCCCACAGACATTATCCTATAGACCTAAGAGAACCTTACAGTCATCTGAACAGAAGTCTGGGATACCATTCTCTGACTACCACATACACCAGAGAGGCATCCCGAACCCTATGTCAGGAACCCTATGCCAACAGAAGCTCGGGATACCATTCTCTGACTACCACATACACCAGAGAGGCATCCCGAACCCTATGTCAGGAACCCTATGCCAACAGAAGCTCGGGATACCATTCTCTGACTACCACATACATCAGAGAGGCATCCCGAACCCTATGTGTCAAGAACCCTATGTCAAGAACCCTATGCCAACAGAAGCTCGGGGTACCATTCTCTGACTACCATATACATCAGAGAGGCATCCCGAACCCTATGTCAAGAACCCCATGTCAACAGAAGCCCGGGATACCATTCTCTGACTACCACATACATCAGAGAGGCATCCCGAACCCTATGTCAGGAACCCTATGTCAAGAACCCCATGTCAACAGAAGCCCGGGATACCATTCTCTGACTACCACATACACCAGAGAGGCATCCCGAACCCTATGTCAAGAACCCCATGTCAACAGAAGCCCGGGATACCATTCTCTGACTACCGCATACATCAGAGAGGCATCCCGAACCCTATGTCATACGAAGTCTAAAGTCTCGCAGCATTTAATTCCTATATGTGAATGGCCCTCTTGTTCGCATCCAAAGCGGCTTCTCTCAGTGTTTCAGAGAGAGTCGGGTGAGCATGACATGGACGCGTCAGACTATCAAGAGTACCACCAACCTCTATCAGGACAACTATCTCGTGGATAATCTCACCAGCAGAAGCTCCGACGACATGAGCACCCAATATGCGCTCAGTTTCGGCGCAGGCTAGTACTTTTGCCATTCCAGTTGTGCATCCCATAGTCCTGGCACGACCACTGGCAGTGAATGGGAACTTACCTACTTTGTATGGTACTCCAGCTGCCTTCAATTCGTCTTCTGTCTTGCCGACGCCGGCGACTTCTGGAGTGGTGTACACAACACCAGGAATGGCAGCGTAGGTCACACGTCCGTCCATACCTGCAAAGATCTCGGCTGCCGCGACACCCTCATCGGAGGCCTTGTGAGCCAACATCTTCCCGCCTATCACATCACCCAAAGCGTAAATGCCTTCTACGCTTGTGCGATATTGCTCGTCCACGATGATGAATCCGCGCTCGTTTAGCTTCACACCAGCTTCTTCTAGTCCTAGACCTTCAGTGTATGGAGAGCGTCCGATGGAGACCAATACCTTGTCTGCAACGAGTGTCCCAGCATCTTCGCCTGTTCTCGTCTTTAGTGCCAACTCAACTCCCTCGGGAATGATCTTCGCGTCATGCACCTGTGTATTCAGCATGAAGCGCATACCATGTGCCTCCAATGACTTCTGGGTCAATTTGGCGATTTCTGAATCAAAGTCCCCTATAATGTTTTCGAGAGCTTCAACTACCGTTACTTCTGCTCCCAAGCGCTGCCAAGCTGAACCCAATTCTAGACCTACAGAACCACCTCCGACGACAACCAAGTGCTCAGGAACCGGGTCAAAGCCAAAAGCTCCAGTGGAGGAGACAATCGTCTTCTCGTCAACTGGCAGACATGGCAAGGAAAAAGACTCAGAACCTGTGGCTATGAGGACGTTAGTCCCCTTCAGTTCGACTGTTTCACCATTCTTCTGGGCGACACTTACTCTGCCGGTCCCCATGATGCGACCTTCTCCGCGGTATACGGTTACTTTGTTTTTCTTCAACAAGAACGCGATACCCTGTACATTGGCTTCTATCGCCTCTGTACGGTACTTACGCATGGCATCGAGGTCTGCCTCGACTGGTCCTCCCACCTTGATTCCCAGAGTTGCAAAATCTTCACGAGCTTCCCTGACCATCTCCGCCGCGTGCAAGATAGCCTTGGAAGGAATACATCCTACATTAAGACAAGTACCGCCATGCCGCTCACTCTTCTCGACGACGGCAACATTCAACCCCAATTGAGAGGCCCTGATGGCACATACGTACCCTCCTGGACCTGTACCAACTATCACAACATCAAACTCATGAGCCATGAAAAACCACCCCCCCTAAATTCCCACAACCATCGATTGCGGATCTCCAATAAAAACTCTTCCGCTTACCTGACCCTATACAATTTACCAATTCACCGACCACGAATATAAACCCACTACTGTGCGAACAACAAACTCCCAATATATCAGGAGCCGGGTGTCATAAACCGTGGTACACCAAAAGCAGCGGACTGATGTCCCACCACAATATAAGAGATAAACACAAGCGAACTGTGGTGATCCCAGTGCGACACAGTGAAGGTACCATATTGTCCATCTTCAGGACTCACGATTCCCTCCCTGATGCGATCTGCGAAGCCCTTGAATGTCTTTTCGTTTTTCATAAGACCCACTCCAGGAGGATCGACTGATCTGCATTGTGCTATAATGAGTGCTACTACAATCCATTCTCAGAATCAACAACCACCTCTACGTTGTAACACCCTTTGTGCATCTCATATGCTACGCATCATTAACCAACCCTGCGTTGTAACACCATTTTTGCCTCATATGCTACGCATCATTTTTATCGAGCATGTGAGGGTACTGGAGTAATAATACAGCGACTAAAACAGGTGACATAAGGGCATTTATCTGTTGAATCGCCACAAGGAATGAATAGCTATTTCACCTGGCTTCCTCGAACTCTGGCTAAGCAGGCTCAACAGAAGCTATTTCACCTGGCCCCTCGAACTCTGGCTAAGCAGGCTCAACAGAAGCTATTTCACCTGGCCTCCTCGAACTCTGGCTAAGCAGGCTCAACAGAAGCTATTTCACCTGGTCTCCTCGAACTCTGGCTAAGCAGGCTCAACAGAAGCTATTTCACCTGGTCTCCTCGAACTCTGGCTAAGCAGGCTCAACAGAAGCTATTTCACCTGGCTTCCTAGACTAGGTGAGCATGCCAGAGCGACAGAAACCTGACACACAGACAGGCATCACAAAACTCACCAGCCTAGACCAGCAACAGAGACTAACTCACAGTGCAATAGCCTCCCCAACCAGTTGAGCCTGCTGTGCCTGGTGCACGGATGCAAAACCAGTCGCCGGTGCAGCAGATGCAGCACGTCCCACATAACGAAACATCCCGACGTGGCCAATGTCATTCAAAACGCGTGATATGTAAGGCCCTATGAATGACCAAGCTCCCATGTTTTCAGACTCTTCTTGACACCAAATCACCTCAACGGATTTATTAAAACGAGACAACTCCTTCACCAAATGCTCGAAAGGTACAGGATACAGCTGCTCGATGCGAAGCAGATACACATCATCCCTACCGCATCTCTCGCGCTCCTCGTAGAGATCGTGGTAGACCTTACCCGAACACAATACAAGGCGCTCGATCTCTTTATCAGGTCGCAAGGAAAACCAAGACGACTTCATGGATGAAGCAGCATCATCAGGCGGAAGATGCACAAAACCACTCCCTACACCCATGTCAGACAGGGAGGAAACACAACGACTGTGCCGCAAAAGGGATTTCGGTGCCATCAAAATGAGAGGCTTACGAAAACTACGCTTGAGCTGTCGACGCAGAAGATGGAAATAATTTGCAGGAACAGTACAGTTGGCTACCTGAATGTTTCCGTTTGCACACATCTGCAAATGCCGCTCCAGGCGAGCAGAAGAGTGTTCCGGTCCCCGCCCCTCATACCCGTGAGGCAAAAGACAAACCAGTCCAGACATGCGAAGCCACTTACTCTCCCCAGAAGAGATGAACTGATCAAAGACTATTTGAGCTCCATTGGCAAAATCTCCAAATTGAGCTTCCCACATGGTCAGTGTGTTTGGATCGACGAGCGAGTATCCATACTCAAAAGCCAATACAGCTTCTTCCGATAGCATTGAATTGGTGATCTCGCAGCGACCATATTTATGTGTTACCTCTTCACGATCCATATCTGCATTTATGCTCGTATTATCCTCGGCTGCACCAAAAGTGCTCAGGGTATCGAATGGAACATGTGTCTCTCCAGTTTCCTGATCATACAGCACAGCGTGCCGTTGCGAGAAGGTACCACGTTCACAGTCCTCCCCTGCAAGCCTCACTCCATATCCTTCTTCCAGAAGACTGGCGAAAGCGAGCATTTCCGCTGTATTCCAAGTGATGCCCTCTCCGGAGATCAAGGCTTCCCGGCGCTCTTCGAACATCTTGGCCACGGTATCGTGCAACTTGAAACCAGAAGGAACACTCAGGAGACCAAGACCAAGCCGCCTCAAACTGTCTTCCGGGACCCCTGTAGGAAGCTCCGCATCATCGCTAACAGAAGCAGTATCACCAGCCTGTAGTTTCGCAGTGCAAGACGACCAACGACCTCCAAGCATATCAGGTTCTACGACCTCATAAGACTCCTTGTTCTCGTACTCTGAATTGAGATGTTCCAGCCATTCCTCTTCCAATGCTGTCAGGTCTTTTTCTTCGATGACCTTATCAGACAGCAATTTATCAGCGTATATTTGCAAGGTGCTCTTTTGCCTGCTGATCGCGCGGTACATGACCGGCTGTGTACATGTGGGATCATCGTTCTCATTGTGTCCGAACCTCCGGTAACACAGCATGTTGATCACAACCGGCTTGTGGAACTCCTGCCTGTACTCCACTGCCAGTCTGGATGCAAAGACGACCATTTCCGGATCATCTCCGTTGACGTGCAACACAAGAGCACCTATCGCCTTGGCAAGGTCCGATGTATGAAGCGAGGAACGACCTTCAGAAGGATTGGTAGTGAAGCCGATTTGGTTGTTGACGATTAAATGAATCGATCCACCGGTCTCATATCCCTCCAGGCCGTACAAGGAAAAGAGCTCTGCAACGACGCCCTGACCTGTGAAAGCCGCATCTCCGTGAACTAGAAGGGGCAACACGGTAGAGCGATCCACAGGAGAACTATCAGCATTTCTCCTGATATGATTGTAATGGTCCTGTTTGGCTCGAGCCTTACCAGCCACTACCGGATTCACTATCTCCAAATGCGAAGGATTGGCAGCCAGGGACAGGTGTACAGTACCATCGGAGAATACGTGATCAGAAGACATGCCAAGATGGTACTTTACATCTCCAGACGCCCCTGGAATGTCAGGAATGGACAGACCTCCACCTAGTTCGTGAAAAAAGGCCCTGCAAGGCTTGCCCAGCACCTGAGCCATGACGTTTAATCGTCCTCGATGGGGCATACCTAGAACGATCTCACTTATTCCCATCTTATGTCCGTGCTGGATCATCTGGCTGAGAGCGGGAATAAAAGACTCCCCACCATCCAGCCCGTAACGCCCTACCTTGGGATACTTGAGGGCTATGAACTTCTCGAAGCCATCCGCCTCGACGAGTTTTAGCAGTATTTCTCTCTTGGTGGATGGGCAAGTTATACCGGGGTCGGATGTTTCGAATTTCTCCTGTACCCAGGTTCTTATTCTAGAATCAGCTATGTGCATGAATTCGACGCCTAAAGTCGAACAGTAAGTGCGTTCGAGAGCTGCAATGGCATTTCTGGCAGTAATGGCCTCGAAACCAAACAGGTCATCTACTTTGATTTCCCGGTCTAAATCTTCGTGATCGAATCCGTAGAAACCCGGATCTAGCTCTTCGACTTCAGGTCTTTCTGTTAGACCCAATGGATCTAGGTCGGCACGCAGATATCCGTATCGACGGTACGCATCTGCGAGCATAAGGACATATATTCCTTCCTGGGGTACATCCGGCATACGCGGCTTAGACTGTCTGTTCATTCAGAATCATCTCCTCGCAATCCTAAACGCTCAAGGTAGGGTTTGGATCACAGCCCATCTCAGCAAGTAAAGTTCCTCGAGATTACCGGAGGATGTCGACAGATCTCTGACGAGGGTTCACCGAGCTACATCCCCTTTCGTAGATCGATCTCTGACGAGGGCTCATCGAGCGACATCCCCTTTCGTAGATCGATCTCTGACGAGGGTTCACCGAGCTACATCCCCTTTCGTAGATCGATCTCTGACGAGGGTTCACCGAGCTACATCCCCTTTCGTAGATCGATCTCTGACG
>Ga0056116_1000657_pt1 | contig 12130 bp, 10 predicted proteins | sample WorMetOlspDAHAB2_FD_67352 | JGI IMG/M metagenome (GOLD analysis project Ga0056116, IMG submission 67352) | Marine gutless worms symbiont microbial communities from Max Planck institute for Marine Microbiology, Germany - Olavius sp. DAHAB.2 ...
CCCCCTTTTCAAAATTTTTTTGGATTTGCCACTGGGTGACGGTGTGTGACATGACTTGAACTTTTCGCAAACTAACTTCGTTACCACTTTGACAGTATTTGCTAGTTGATGGCGCATGTATCGAGGTGTGATTTTTCAGAATTCTGCGTAAAAATGATTAGCACTGCACACGTATCTTTTTAACTTTCAATGTCTGTACTCGTACTCGTACTTGTACTCGCACTCTGTGTACTCGAAACATCTCTGGTATCGTAATGTCGATGTTTTGATGTGGCAGAAGCAGCGACGACTAATCACCGAATCAGACCGATTTCCACAGTTCATTCAGATACAAGTGCTCCAGAAAAACGACGTTTTTGTACGCCGTCAACGATTTTCTTGATATATGCTAATAAACTGTGCACTTGTTTTATAATTGGACAACGTGGTTGGCAGTCTTCTTTCGTTATTCGGCTTATACAGTAAGTTGAAGGCTTCCCTTGCTATAATCCAACAAAGTTGTCTCCAAAATACCGAATCTTCTTCATCATTTTTGTTCAACGTGTATCTCTGATTTCACTGATCAAGCCTGTCCGATGTGTAGGTAACAGCAAATATAAATAGAAAAACTACACAGTTTAAAACAGTCTGTAACGAAGACATAGCCTACATCACACAACTAAAATAGCAAAAATCAAAAAGGTGCTATTATTTAGGAACATGTTGACATTAAGGCGATTTGCTGCAACACTAACAGCGCATTTGCGATTTTTGCTATTTGAGTTGTGTGATATACATGTACAGGCCGTGTCGCCGTTATAAACCTTTTTTAACTGCGGCATTTTTTTAGATTTATCACGCATATAAGTAGCTTACAGCGTTTCAAGATATCAGCATACGGCGATGTAATGCTAAAAATGTCCAAGCAATCACACAGCAAAGTGCGTCATATACAGACCTAAATACATACGTCAAGAAGTGTGTGTGTGTGTGTGTGTGTGTGTGTGTGTGTGTGTGTGTGTGTGTTTAGGCCTATATTTAGCTTCTGGGTGAGCAGCTTATTGCATTATGACATTAATGACATTCTGTATACGTGCGCGGTGGTATATATTCGCGTGTATATAGGGACTGGCAGACCTTGTACATGCTAATCAGCCGTCGCTGAGTCTAGTCAGCAACGGAGCTCAGTGCACTGTCATCCACAAACGATTGTACTTGGAACATGCTCCTCTCAAGCTCATCTCTTCTCTTGCGTTACAAGTGCGTCGATCATAATTATATAATTATGATGCTCAATGTTCATGCTTGCAGGGAATTTTTTTTTGGGGGAGGGGTATCAGGCTAAAAGGGCATGGTCGTGGGATCACAAGAGGTACTCCAAGGTGCAGACTACCGGCCTGTCACTGCAATATGTTAGTATACTGTTGAGCATCATAGAAATGAAGCACCCCACGGAAGAGATATAGGCCTAAGTGCGAGGACGAACCCCAAACTGAGACCAAACCCAAACTGAGACAGTGGCGAAGGGCTTGCAAATCACATGATTCTGACACGTTAATTTTGCTTGTCCGTAACGGACCGCGACTGAAAAGGGCAAAACACTGGCGGGCCGTTAACAGTTACCAAAGGGCAGATGGGTCAAGTAGAAGGGCTGGTGGGAAAAATTCCCCCACCACTTTGTATGGTAAAAATGCCCTGGTGCTATGGTGTAATTGTTTTCAACCAATCATTTCCAGACATTTTACTGTAGCTATCCACATATCGACTTCGCTTTCGTGGACTTTGTAGCAATAACATCGTTAAAAATTCTTATTTGATTTGATTTTTATGACCCGCATATTGCACCTCGCCCCTGCAGATTACAGACCACGCAGAAGCCAACGTAGGTCTGTTTGTGCGACTGGAAATTATATGCATACATACGGATGATTGTGCTAATGTCAATGTCCATCGTGTACTTACATAGAGCAGAATTATTCATTGAAGCATCTCTGCTGCGCTCAACATAATTCCGCTTTAAGTAGTTTCCTAAAACTGGCAGACTGTAGTGTTGGTTCACCTCACACTCACAGTACTAACGTAAGTTCGGTTTTACTCGAAACGACGATAGTAACTGATGAAAGACAGGAAATGGATATTATTTGTTAACATTGTTTCCAAAATCCTTGGAGAAATGATTAAACTGGGAATACGGTGCTGGGTGGGGGGGGGGGCGGATGGAGCAAGGTTCGTGGTATCTTTTTGGGCGAAAATATTGTTGGCGGGGGGATTGCTTCCGTCTGAATAGGTGGAACCATGCAGTCGTATCACAGGGGTAGGGGTGCACATTGAACTGAATTTGCAAACCCACAAACTTACCTAAGTTGGTTTCTTTTTTAAATCTCAGTTTACGTTTCTTTATTAGCTCTTATAATGTTTATATTTAGTCCATGTGTCTGTGTGTTGCGGCATTTTATACGAAACTGCTTTAGCCATGCGCAAATAAATAGCGACATAATGTAACTTTAGCAGTTTGTCGTATTTTTTTCGGAAGCAGGTGCAGCCTTATCCGAGCGACGAGCAACTACAGGACCAACTGCAGAGACACGAGGATTGGTTGAGCTTTCGGAAGGACATTGTACGTCAGTCATTGGCTGAAGCACGCCGTAGCCACGCCCACCGAATGCTGATGACGTCATGTGGAAATCGGTGGCGATGACGTCACACGACGTGATCACGTGACTTGGAATTACTTGGACTTGGAACAGCAGTGTCTACATGCGTCGAGTATTTCTTTCGACGTTGGGTTCTGGCGGTAGATTTAGACGCAGCGAAATAACAGCAGAAGCTTTTAAATCTGCTCAAGCTCCTATCCCCTCTATGCCTACTGCGATTAACGGTGGCATATTCAGGGAGTCACCAAATGCCGGCCGGCCGTGAAACCCCTTTTAGGGTAATGTTTCGGTCGTTTTAAAGCCGCGGTTAAAACTGGGCTTAAATTATTCGAGTTCTAACATTTTTAAAGAAACTAGCATGAACTATCAGTGGCGGATCCAGAAATTTTGAAACGGAGGGGGACGGAAGGCAATGTGTCTATATAGTCTCGACAGGGGCTGCCTTTCAAGGGAAAATAGAAATGGCAGAATATTGGCCTATTTAGTTGTCATTATGAATCATTGACCATATAATTAATTAATCACTGATTCATATCAACATTTATATGAATCAAGCAACAAATTATTTTCTGGATCCGCTCATGAATAATAGCCGACATACATTGTGAATTAAAAGCAGAACAGCTCAAGCATTTACAGCAGTATAAAGCCCAAATTCCACTTAAATTGTTGCGTCACGTAACGACACGACACGCCATATAGCCCGCGTATTTTGGCACAGGAAAAAGTCGTAACGTACGTGTGTCGCGTTAGTCGGACAGCATGACACGACACGCTCGCCACGACAAGCGCGACTCGCACGACACGTGTTCAGAGGCGTCGCCACAGCGCGGATGGTGTGGACCTCACTTTTTCCAGAAGTTATTCCTGAGATTGATGCAAATCCAGAGCACAAAATACTAAGCTTGTACACTATTGCTTCTTCGTCGTCCGCCATGTTGGAACAAGGCGCGACTCACACGAAAAGCGCGACACGTCGTGCAAGTCATGTTGTCACGTGATGTAACAAGTGGAATTTGGGCTTAAGAACATACATATGCCTCAGTTATTAATTTTTAGACATCGTGGCCTTTTCCTGCGGTTTTTATGATATAATTAGCCTTTAATACACAGCTCAGGCTCAGTATAAAAAGCAGTCGGTGGATATTTTGACACTTATAGAGCCTAATTTTTATACAGAAATTTTGAAGATAAAAGTAGGTCTACGTTTAAATAGAGTTACTTGTTTGACTTTTGATGATATTTTAACATTGCAATATTATCATTTGGCATTAAATATTCCATTCGTGACCAAACTTGTGGCGTTAATCAATGTGCGAGACTCCGCCTCCGAAATGACCTATATTGTGTCGAGTGGGGCGTTAAACTCTACTCACTCACTCAATGTGCGAGAGCCGCACGAAGCTGCTGTGGATAAAATAGGTGCTATTGGTATAAGTGTCAATGATGTTAGCGTTTCCGCATGTAGCAGTATCTACGCTATTTTACTCATGGCGCAGATTCAAGCACAGTTATCGATGACGTCATTCACGTGACTGAATTTACAATTCACATTAGGTCATGCATAGAATATTTAATATCAACTTATAACATTGCTGTGACGGTCAAATAGAGGAGATTATTTTGGTCACGGTGTTTCAGTTGGGTCATGGTGGAAACAATCTATAATGAACAGGAAAATTAAGTTCGTTGTTCCGTCAAATCTAGCCTCTATTCTTTGTGTCGGTCATCGTGATTGGGGAACTTCTTTACAGTGGCATCGACTCCATAGGGCACGGAGGCACGTGCCCCCACTTTTACAAATTACTGGGCACGGGAGGCACCGTGAGTAGAAGAACAGCAAACAATAAACTAACCAAAATGAACTAAAGCGCTCACCAAAACGACTACGGTAATAGTACTTTTAGAAAAAAAGTGATCAAAAAAGTGAAGGAGCACGACCAAAAATGTTTGTTCCGACACTTTGCGCCGGATCGGTGCCCCCCCCCCACTTTCTTTCAGAGCATGTGAGCGGAGCGGAGCGGCACAATTTTCCGCTCATCGCTCAGCTCCATTTACGATAGTCCCGCTCACCGCTCCGCTCCCGCTCCGACGACTTCCCGCTCCGCTCCGCTCACGCTCCACTTGATTTTCTTGAACCCAGCTCACCGCTCATTTGACTTTTTGACCCGCTCCGCTCCACAGGAATTTAAGAGGGGGAGGTCAGGGCCCCAGATCTCCCCACCAATATAGGGCCTCCCAATACACCCGCTGAGTTTTTTTGTCATTTCTCGCAGGTATAGGCTACATGCGTTTTTCTTAATTTCCTATAGGCCTACTGATTATACTCAATGAGGCTTTTTCTTATAAAATAAGGAAAAGCATTCTTTTTACAGAACCCCACCTGCATGACTTGATACCTGGGCGCAGCTAAATCTGGCCCTGCTCCACAGCGGGGTACTACACATTTAAACTGTACACACGTTGAAATGAAACTGAAACGACAAAACAGCTTCACACAGTTGTGAAACTGTTTTGTGTCAGTTTCATTTCAATGTCAGGACAGTTTAAGACGTTAGTTTTATATTTATTTTCTTTAATCTTACTCGTTGTCTCGTACGTTATTGTATTTTAAATTTCGTGACGCCAGCATTAAGAATAGCTGTAAGCCTACCAGACTATGAAAAGAAAAGACAAAAAAGCATAGTAGGCCTATAGGAAATTAAGAAACACGCATGAGAATAGCACTGCTGCCACGGGAAGATCGCTCGATCTGGATCGTAGGCCTGTGTCAGGTATATGTGTGTCTAAAACTGAACGAAAACGCGTGTCAGTTCAGTAAAAGGAGAGGCCAGTGTATTAAACCGCACGATACTGCAGGTTATAGCAATTAATCAAGATGGATCTTATTGCATAATGTGTAGCCTTGTTGTTAAACCTTTGCCGCAGCAGTAATTTAATGTCTTTCACTTTCATTTTCTGCTTGAGGCTATTTGGAGTGAAAACGAAGAATGAGAAAGAACATAACACGTTTGTGCATACTGATGTCAATACTTTTGCGTGCAAACATCGACGTAAGGCATGTACTGTTTTGACCTCGACTAGCCTATCCAAAAAGAAGTGAGTATTAATTAAGACTGACGCGATTTTGATCTAGTTTTATATTATTTAAACAATTTCTATTACTACTTGACAGTTAACACTACAGGAGACTGTAAAAAAATTTGAAGTATTCAGTGAGTTACTATAAGCTCTTGCGTGGGCCAGGTTGGGCGCATAGCTATAGTTTCTACACAGTACGCTTAACATATCCAGACCATTTAACGCGGCATAATTGAAGTGATGTTCCTTAATTGCCAGATAATCAGATTTATTCGCGACACAACAAAGAAAGTAGTAATGAACTTACACTGACAGTTTTGTGGTAACTTTTGAACTCGATTTTAAACTTTTTACTTTGAGTTGTTTTATGGTGGAGCGGATTTTGAGCGGCAGATTTTGCCCGCTCACCGCTCCGTTCCCGTTCCGACGACCTCCCGCTATCGCTCCGCTCACTCTCCTCTCACATGCTCTGCTTTCCTTCCGGCGCCACTGCTACTTTACTTATTAGTTCTCATTTGGTCTGGTCACGTGACACGCGAAAATGTAAATATAAACAATCAGAGTTTATTTTGTGACATAATATTCTGGAAAGAAAGGAATTTCACCGTCACTGAATATAATAACGAAAGTACGTGTCGTCATTTTATGTCACATATACTGTTTTTTGGTAACAGTGTAGATAAGCTCCGTCACACCAGATCTGTTGCTTATTCAGTAGAACTTGTGCTGCTGATGTTCTGTTACCACTTGTGTCGGTTGTAACTATCGTTGTGTGCTGTGTGAATTAAAATGACTGATATTGTGGTCTTGGAAACTTCGACTCAGAATTGGGAAAATTTTAAGGAGAGTCTCCATATAGGCCCCTCCACACTTAGAAAATATCATGCTGTTAGTACATTGTGAATTAGTACATTGTCAGTGTTCTAAGTGTGTTCAAATTTGTTACCTGGCTTACTTGATACTTGTGTGGTAAGAAATATCCGAGAACTACTTTAATCACGTATAAGTAGTTTCTTTGCTGGGATAAAAGTTATTTCGTATATATTTCATACGATTGTGTCATGTAGTCTCTCCTGTAATGTGTATGGAGGAAGACTTTTCCAAATTGTAAACCACATTTGTTGTTTAAAACTTTAAAAAAATATTTGCTGTTGTCTTTGACTTGATGTTTGCAGATGGTAGACAGTGCAGAGCAGGTTGGTAAGTTCTTTCTGCTTCGACACAAGTCATGGCCGAGTTTTTTGCTGGAGGTCGAGGACAGAGGAACTGACGAAGGAACATTTGTGACAGTGGCCGACGATGACCTTCTCGGTCGGGAACCAGCTGACTATCAGATGTGGTACTTCGACCGCGTGACACACACACTTCGCACGAAACTCAACGACTTCTGCATGACGATGGATGGTATGTCGTTCTGCTCTCAAACCATTATTGATTGCATGTAGTAGAGGAAGTATCTGTGGCTCTCTAATAGACTAATTTATTTGAAGATGTAAAGCATAGATGTTAAATATATCCTTCTAGTTATTGCATGTAACAAAATTCCACATGTAGTTTATGAAGCAAAAGATGTTGAAGACTGGTTTGGTTGTGATAAATTATACGTTTTTTTGTTGTGTAAGTGCCTCGTGTTTAACATTTATATTAAATATAAATAACAAACAGACAACAGTAACAACAACATCAGATATCAACGATGCAGAATTTTTTACATACGATTAATAGAAGGATATGCTTAACATCTTTAGTTAGATTTGCAAATATGAATTTATTTGGAAATTGGTCTGTACAGTTGGAAAATTGCAGTGCATGTTAAACGAATTTGTTTGTTACATAATCTTGGAACAATTGACATTTAATTGAACAACATGTGAGTGAATTTTGTGTAGAAATATGTCTATGCCGGCATGCAGATTAGAGAATGGACGATTTATCGGATCGGTATCATATCGGAACTGATACTGGGTGTGTTGTATCGAATCGTGTTGGCTACTTTTGCATCGGCCGATATTGCGTGCATTACTGCAGGTTCAACAGCTGTTAACAGGTCCTCTTTACACAGCAGATCAAAGGACATTTGGGCCTGTCACCCCCTGCACACAGGCACGCCATTTGATCCACGATACGGGAGAGGGTTGGAGGGGCGGGAGGAGAGAGACTGTAACCTGATACCAGCCTCCCCGTGACGCCAAGACGGCGCAGTACTGGGACTTGGCCAGCAGCGACAGATGACGCCGCACCCCCTCCACCAGCAGGAAGTGATAACAACAGTCTCAACTGTCAATCATACTAACGTTTCTACGAATTAACTAGTCATAAAACTGACTGAGCGTGCAAGTTGGTGTGTTGCTAATGGTCTACATGTTTTAGCCTTGGATGGAGTATGCCACCCATTGCATAAAATAGCTGCGTTCTCTAAACGACCTGCCTGGTCTAATGATATAAGTGGCTAGGACACTAACGCAAGGAGTACTCGTATTGGTATCGGTATCGGCCGTTGTTTACACTCGAATACTCGTATCGGATCGTATCGGTGCGTGCCCATATCGTCCGTTCTCTAATACAGATATTGCCTAGTGGCAATGCAATGTGAATAAGTAACATGAACTACGTTTCATATAAGATATATAATGTGTTTATGTGTAATGTGCATAAATTGTGGAGCGGAAGTAATGTTACTGTTTCAGGGGATGGTGCACTAGTGATGATGCGTTACAATGCTGGGAACGTGAGGCAGTTGTGGACAATTGACAAAGACGATCGCATCTTCAGTCATTCTGATCACGAGTGCACTGTGGGTGTTGATGGATCGGTTACAGCTGGAGCAAGATGCTCTGCATCTGTTGAGCACACCAGCAGCAGCAACAGCAGATGGCTTTTTTATCATCTGTAGGCAAAACTCGGCTGTTTCAGTGTCACTGCAGTATCACTGCGTATTTGTTAAGTGCATCTGTCGCAATTTTTTTTAGTACATTTGTGCAAATGGAAAGTGTTATCAGCAAGCATCTGAATGCAATTGTGGTAGGTAGCAGTTCCCGGGAGACTTCCATGTGGCATCGGCACACAGATATAATTATATAACCGTGCACAGATATTGCTAGTGGCCACACAACATCTGTCATCTACATGGTGTCCCGAACAAAAATAATGGGAACCTATAACTTTTGTCGGTAATTAATTGCAGTTTTAAACCTGTTTTAACAGTTTTTTCTTTGATCCATCCATAGTAACTGCAAACATTTCTCTAAAATATGGCTTTGATATTCTCGCTGGAAGTTACTGTCTCTATTTGTTTGTCAGCATAGCACAAATACTCGAAAAGAATTGCCAAAATTTGTCAGAAGAAGAAAAACGTTTATGTAAAATACTATAATCGGAAAAGAGGCTTAATACAAAAAGGTTGTTTGCAAAAAATTTATGTAAATACACTAATGTATTATTGGTGTAATGCTAGAAAATCAGTACATTAGAGTTCACTGTTTACCAAATATATTTATGTATTTGTTAAGTAACTTTTCCCATGTCAAGAATGTGCAGTGCTTGTATTTGCTGTGAAACCAAAATGTGTGTGTGTGTGTGTGTGTGTGCGTGCGTGCGTGCGTGCGTGCGTGTGTGTGTGACATTATCCATATTATAATGGAATTTTTGTTTGACATGTTCTTTATGGTAGCTACACTCATGCATCTTCTGTGATAACAACACTTTCGTTTGTATATGATAACACTGTATTTTTGCAGTTCTCCGTTCTACATGTACATTAAGCCGCAGTCCGATCCAAGGCTGGTGCTCGACGTCCGTGGGGCTGATCGCAGGGAAGGTGCAAAGGTGATTCTCTATGAGAACAAGGGTGACTTGGCTGACAATCAGCTGTGGTACGAAGATGACCGTGGTGTTATCAGGTCAAAAATGAACGCGTTTGCCATGGATTTGTCTGGTAATTTAGTTGCTTACTTTTTTCACTGTGAAGCAGTAGTACATTGTCGTCATCATCATTATCTTCCAACTGCCTTTATGTTTAGCTACCAGACAAATGACAACCACGTATTTATATCGTTTCCACTGAAATTCCCACAGCAAGCAAGCCCAGTGAGGCATTCTGCAGCTTCGCTTATTTTGTCAGTTATGAAGTATCCTTTCACCAGCCAACCCTGCAATTTTGATATTTCGTTTGTGTTATAATTATGATGTCAACCAACAACAACTCTGCATATTTGCAAAATGGCTAGCATTGTATATCGCTTATTGCCTAATGTTTGGAAAACTGTTTCCTCTGTGAGAAAATGAAATCTTCCTCCTCCTCATCATCATCATCATTTCATCATCATAATTTCATTTGCTCATAAGATATAGTCAGGTGTTCATATGACAATACATGAGCAGGACAGACAAGGCTGCAGAGCTGTACAGTTGCCCTAACACAGACTATATATCAAATACATCAATCTTCTCTCTAAATTCCCACATTAGCTGAATTCGCTTACCTTGTTACTCAGTGTTTATGTTAACTTTATGCAACTTTCCCCACAGTGGTTATTGTTGGCCGTTAGATGACTGAACTCTGAAGCATTGAAAGTTAATAACATCTTAATTTTGTCGTAAACAGCAATAACTCATGCTACGACTATTAACACTTAAACATAATGCATTCGTGGCAGAATTTTGTAATCAAAAAAAGACACGTGTATAAAATACGTATCATAGATTGTTCGTTGCAGAAACACAAGTGCTGCACATGTTTTGTATGGTTCAGGCAAGGAGATGACGATGCAGTCATATGACAAGACGAGTCCTTACCAGCAGTGGGTGTTGAGTGGCAATCAGTTGTGCAGTTCAACTCAACCGAATCGCGTTCTGCAGTTAAAACCAGCTTCCGTGTTTTCCAGCGCAACTGTCGTTGCCATTGACAACCTGGTTCCAGCCAATCAGCATCTCTGGTTCTTCGAATACGTTCCGCACCAGCACGTCTCTCTCAAGTTTGTTGATTGGTTGTCGTTGTTGCGGGAAAAATTATTACTCGGCCACCATGAGCTGAGGCCTTCATCAGGCCCAGTGCTCAACTCATATTACAGTGTGTGTTGTCAGCACAAGCTTTGGTGTATGTATGTGGTGAGCAGTCTTTGTCCAGTTTATTTTAGTTTGACTAGCCACACTGCTCCTCCCGTCCACAACACCGGCCATCCCATCTCAGCCGACCCATACAGGCCGGGAGTCAGTAGACCAGTGATGTCGCGTTCATACCGGCACAGTGGTCGAACAGATAGCATCCATCGCTGCTGTTATGAATGCTGTCAGTGTTTGCAGTTTATAAAGGATAATGCCAAGCCCAGCATTAACTCGCTACATCTCTGTTGTACGAGTGGTTCACCTTACCTGCTAATATTCTTATGATATTTATATTGTGTAATTATTTTTTTGTTGACGAATTTCGGAATGCTTTCTGTGAAAGTCACTATAGTGATAACTTGCGGCTAATTGAACTGCGTCCATTTGTATGCAATAGCCCACGCGTGTCATGCGTTACAACAGTGGAAAAATAGTTTAAAATCAAAATACTTTACTGACTGATTACGAGATAATTTACTAATGTTTGTATCAAAAATTGAAGTTGGTCGGTGTTTTTTTGGTGCCACCATGTGTACTCGTGAAGTGTTATTGTGTTATATGGTTGTGTTTGTAGTCATCCGGGAACTGGGAAATACTTCACCATCTCCAGTCATTCCAGCGGCCTTGTAATGCAGGTCGACGGTGAGCTGATCGAGGCCGGGTCAAAGGTCGTGATGGCTGAGAAGGTCATGTCAAAGGTGAAGGGCAGCAGCGTTGGGTCGGTGGCTCTGAGGCAGCAGTTCTGTTGCGATGAAATGACAGGAACAATTCGTAGTGCTCTGCGCTTTTACTGCCTCGACATTGATGAAAGTAAGTGCGCGGAAATTGTGTCGTTTCATGGAAATTGTGTCGTGTCGTTAACTGATTGAGTGTCGACCGGCACAAATTGCGATGTGTTGGTCAGAACTCGAAACGTTGAGTCACTGTGATGTGATGTGCTGGATTTGTTAACACGTTATTATTAACACGCCGAGTGAGTTGGGCTCATTCTGGTTTAATCTGCTGAGTATTTATGGTGCTTCATTACTTGGCAGGTGCTTGCTCCCAACCTAGTCTGTGTAACAATTTGCCAACAAACCAACTCACGGTCAGTCAACTTGTGGTCTAGTTGACTGTGACAGTGAATGTTTGAATATCGTATTTATTTACTCCAGGTTTTTCGTCAAACATTTCAGTGAGTTGACCAGTCTGCAACTTCACTGACCGTGAGTTGGTGAGTCAGTGAATAATCCAATTGCCTTGTGCATCGGGTATTTAAATGGCGATGGCGAGGACTGGCCTAAAATAGTATGGCAATAATAATAATAATAATA
>Ga0056116_1000658_pt1 | contig 12128 bp, 9 predicted proteins | sample WorMetOlspDAHAB2_FD_67352 | JGI IMG/M metagenome (GOLD analysis project Ga0056116, IMG submission 67352) | Marine gutless worms symbiont microbial communities from Max Planck institute for Marine Microbiology, Germany - Olavius sp. DAHAB.2 ...
ATTAGCATTTCACAAAACAACCTTTTTGTAAACACTCTCTCTTTTGTTAATGGAAATCTAAAAATTTTTGAACATGTAATATTATTAAAAAAATCTTATTATCACATCTTAGCATCCGGCTATTTTAAATCGTTTTTTCCACAAGTATTTACCATCTTTTAATTTTTTAGTTTCAGAAATTCTTGCTACCAAATACCCATAACATACTGGCAATTAAAAATTAAATCGAATAAAAATTGTTGATGGATTTTTCTTTTTGTTGTTTGATACTACCAGTCTCTAAAAGAAGAATTTATGTGTGTCTATGTAACATTTAATGAAATGTTTAATTTAGATTCGTTCATAATAGTCAATGTTTAAACAATCTTTGTAATTCGCTGAATTTCGTTTTGTTACATAACAATTGATTATTAATTGTATATTGTTATATACTGGCCACTTAAAGGTTTTTTTGATTAAAAGGGGTTAAAAAGAATTAAAATGAATATACATTTATTTGGTTGCCAAATGGATTTTGCAACAACGGCAGAAACAACGCAGTCTTTTTTTGAGAAGGTGCGAGTAAACGAAAACAGAGGAAGATATTATGCGATTTCTAATTTGGCTATGGGTGGAGTTTCTGCTCTGTATGATACCTGTTCTTATACTATAAATGCTTTTGCACATCTTTTATTCCAATTTTATCAACAAGAAGCATGGATGCATTGTAAACAACAAATTACGAATGCATTGCGTTCTTTTGTATGCTTTATAACCATTATCCCACTTTGTCTTATGTCTATAGCTGATCCTAAAAATGCAAAACAAATAATTAAAAACCAGGGTACTGTCTTAGGGTCAAGCGCAACAACTGTTTCTCTTGATGTTTGTGGATTTTCACGTGTTGTACCACAAAAGTCTAAGCTGGCAACTGCCTATTTTATAAAGGCAAAACAAACAGAAGGTTTGAGTACATATGCACTGCTAATTAATTTGCTTTTAGGGTGTACTACACTATTTTTTCATATTATCACTTATAGTATAAACGCCATCTTTGTGACGCTTTTTTCTTTTCCTTATGACCCTGAACCATCTAATAATTTTCAAGAACAGGGGCGTAATGCCTTTGATTCAGCGCAATGCTGCTTAATAAGTGCTACAATGATTGTTAAAGGGATGTTTAATCCTCAAAGTGTTGTGAATTGCATAGGCTTGAATAATAGAACTAATGTTAATGGTACTACACCATTGCCTGCTGATGATGCAGAGCAAAGGAGAGAGGTAGAAACGTTATTGAATAGGCAGCAGACATCTGCAAATGTTAATGGTACTACACCATTGCCTGCTGATGATGCAGAGCAGCAGAATAGAAACCTGGAATTACTATTAGTTATGGACAATATTCTACGTTTTGAGCATGAAGAAAGAGACGAAATTCATGTACTACTAGACCAAGAGTTAGAAAGCCTTTCGGTATCAAATTTTGAAGATGCAATGAAGATGATTCAAGAAGAATACCAGAACTATATTGAGAATAGTTTTTCTGAAGAACTCTTTAACACATTGAAGCAGCTTTTAGCAAAGCTTATCGTTTATACTGGGAAATTAAATGATTTTGGTGAGTGTATAGAGGATTGTAATATAAGCTTTGAAATAGGAGTAGCTCAAAGTCTCTACGATGAGGAGATAAAACAAATGTTAGAAAATATCGCTGCAGAAAAGCTAGCATCTCAGCAACGGATACATCTAGAGGGGGAAACGCAAGACGCTGAATTTCGAGAGGTGCAAAGGGAGGAAGCGCGTATAAAGCTACAAGGGGAGAGAGAACAACACCTTGTACAGGGCAGAAAATTTTTGGAGAAATGCAATCTATATAAGAATGCAGTAGAAGAGGTTGAGAACAGACTTAATGGTGCGGCTCTTGCAAGTTATAAAAATATACAAGAGCTGGCGCGTAACATTGATGCTATAACAAGGCGTGGGGTTAAGGCAGAAGGAGATCCTCGTGATGATGATACTATGCGGATCACTGAGTTTCTGGAATCGGGAAAAGCTTTGTTTCAAGATCAAGAGGAAGAAAATAGGGGAGAATATGATGATCAAGTAGAAGACCTTGCAGAATATAATGAGGTAATAGAGCAATGGATAAGCTATAGAGATGGTGCTAAAAATATGCAAAAAGAAGAAAAAAGTCTTGAAGATTTTAAAAAGCGCTACTGTGCTTAGAAAGAAGAGAAGAACATCTGTGAACAAAAGAGTTGTTAAAAGATAATGGAAGCAAAGAAGTATTATCACTACTCTTTGCTCTGCTTTTTTTTGCTTGTTCTTTTCCACCTCCCCAATAGTTGGATAGAGGGGGTGCGATCTTTTACCACCTCTTGTGCTTCTATATTTTTTCGAAAGAAACCCTCCGTCTCTAATGAGGCCTTAGTAGTCGAAAATCTTCTTTTAAAAAACCAAAATAAAAAGTTGCGTAAGCTTTTGGTTGCCGAAGAGAGAATCGATCGACAACTAAAAAAACTTCATGGACTGCAAGCCCTTAATGAGAAAGAGGAAAGGGGATTTTTAAGACGACGCATAGATAATGCGAGAAAAATTTTAAACATGGAGCTTTTGTCTGTATGTTCTCAAGTGATCTATCGCAGCGCCACTAACTGGAATTCTACTCTATGGATTGGTAGTGGAGAAAGGGATAATGACACTTTAGGAGAGCAAGTCATTGCGGTAAATAGTCCTGTTTTAAAGGGGCCTCATCTTATTGGCATTATTGAATATGTTACCCAATCTAAAAGTCGTGTTCGTCTCTTGACCGATTCTACCCTTGTGCCCTCTGTGCGAGCAGTTCGTGGGGAGAATGCAAATCGAGAGGTCTTCAATCTTATCGATCGTTTCCAAGAATACCTTACACTGCAAAACGAAACGCAAGAAGCTCGTGCCGCTCTATGTCAATTAAAAGGAAAGTTGGACAACATTCGGGAGGAAAAATTTTTAGCAAAGGGAGAGCTTTTTGGTACAAGCTCTCCAATTTGGCGCAGGTGCTCTCACATTCTTAAAGGGGTAGGTTTTAATTATGATTTTTCTGATGAAGAAGGGGTAGCGCTTGAGTTGCGTAGTGGACAACCCTTAACTCATTTAAATCAACAGAGAGTTTTTCCTATCCTTAAGGAGGGAGACCTTCTTGTTACAACAGGTATGGATGGTGTTTTCCCCGCAGACATTCCAGTAGCTATTATTTCCTCTGTTGAACCATTAAAAGAGGGAGAGGTAACCTTCAATATTACAGCTGAATTATGCGCTGGAAACTTATATGACCTAACAGAGGTTATTATATTGCCACCACTATCAACAATGCAAGAGAGGGGCCTTTTCTCGCAATCTCAATGAAAAAATCTTTTAATAATATCTTTCCTTAAGTTCCCTAAGCTACACATTTCTCCAAAGGCATAATGATAAAGCTTTTTGCGTTTTTCTATGTATTGGTTTTGCAAATGGAGGTTTTTGTCAATAAACCTGTAAATATTTTGATAAGATATTTCCGGAATGAGCATGCCACATGAATGTAAATGTGTAGCTTCCTCACGTATGCGCATTCTCTTGCTAGCATCAAAAAAGAACATAGGACGATTAAAGTAGAGAAAATCGTAACCTATTGAAGAAAAGTCTCCTAGATAGATATCAGTCCTCTTTAAAAGAGGGAAAATCAAAGGAGATAGTGCTAAAATTTTTATGTTGTGCCTTTCTCGATATTTTTCTTGGATATGGCAAACAAATCCTGGCTGATAGTATTGTGCCCAAGGATGGAGTTTTATTATAAGATTATAGTGGTCGGGAAGCTGATCAATAATGGAGATCCCTACATCGAGCAGGGATGAAGAGTCCTCCATATCGGGCCACGTGGGTGCATACAAAATGATAGGCTGCTTTTTTGTAAAATGAGAAAATACCTGTTCCTCTATGATCTGGTCGTAAAATGTTTCATATTTTCGATAGAAAGATAAGCGATAATTACCGGTGCGTACATATCCAGTTAATTGAGAAAGCATGTCCATTTTACGTAAACGATCTTCCATTTGATCTCCATAGATCAAAGAGAAGTTTTGTAAACGAAAGTGATCTATCGATTTGTCGGAATTTCCATGGGGACAGTAACAAAAACGCATCTTTTTTTTAAACAAATCTTCAAAGATAGGTGCTAACTCACCTCGATAATGGGCGCAGGAGATAAAAAGGGTGTCGTAGTGTTCTGCTAGATATGCAAGAACTCGTTGGTGCTCTTGAATATAAATTGGGGTAATTTGAGGATAGTATTGGAGTAAAGATTGATAAACAGTATCATCATCGATTATGATGGGAAGTTGTAATGTATAACCGATCACTGCAAGGTGGTCTAAGTGATTTACAGAGTGACCAGGGGCCAAACAGATGACGCAAGCATTGTCTAAAGAAAAATTGATCATATACTTTTTGCGTCCTTTACTTTTTGCTGTATCTTCTTATAAAGAAGAGTGTTGATTCTATTCAATTATTGTAAATACTTTGTTAACATCTTCTGCTTTGATGATCATATCGATGAAGATTTTTTTAAATAGGTGTTTATAAGGCTTAAAGGGGCGAGTAGGATGAGAGGGCATTTAAGAATCAACACGTTATATTGTCGATTCGTATAGTTGATAAACAGGGTTACCAACAGTTTTAACATTATGGCAATGTAAATCAATCTATGGACTCTTTTGAATCATCTAAAGCAGTAAGGGTAAGTCTTTTATTTCTTTTTTTATAGCATTTGGTGGGGATAATATGTGCATACGTATTGGTGTTGGGCGCTCCTTTTTGTTGCACCATGTTAAAAAAAACTTTAACGCGCAAGTGCATGTCTTGAATCTTTTTCCCCAAAGTAGAGGCTTTTTGGTAAAGAAGAGCTGTTTCCCCCTCAGTTTCCTGAGTTATATCGAGAAATTCGTTTAGGATGTTCTTGGAAATATTGGTAGACATGATGGTACAAAGATGGCGCATTAGATGGCCCTTCTCTTTAGCAACGATCTTTAAGTGCTGGATTAAGGTGCTATTTTTTTCTTCGAGCTCTCTTTTGCGTTGTATAGCACCAATAAGGAGCATATATTCTTGTTGACTTAAGTTGCTTAAAATTTCTTGACGAACAGAGATCTCTTTTCTAAGTATAGCTTGTAGACGTTTATTGCTTTTTTCCCAATCTGTCACCGACTCCTCCTTTAAATTGAAGATGATTAAAAGACTCCAACTTTGTGTCTTGCAATATGTGTGCCAATAGAGATATTCTATGGATATTGATTGCATAAGAAATTGAGAGAGTATGAGTTCGGAAATCATGGTTCTCAAAAAATGGTTTTCTTCTTATCGTCGCCATCTTCCATGGAGGGGAAATCCCACCCCCTATGAGGTGTGGGTTGCAGAGGTAATGCTTCAACAAACACGGGTTAATGTTGTTGTCCCCTATTTTCAAAGATGGATGAAAAAGTTTCCTACCATTTATGCCCTGTCTGAAGCATCGACAGATCAAGTCATCAAGGCATGGGAAGGGTTGGGTTACTACTCTCGTGCCCGCAATTTGTATCGGGGGGCATGTTACGTAGTCAAACGATATGGAGGCGTTATTCCCTCCTCATATGATGCGCTTAAAGAGATTAAGGGCTTGGGCTCCTATACGGTAGGAGCTATTTTGTCTTTTGCTTTTAAGAAGAGGGCTGTAGCTGTAGATAGTAATGTGCTACGAGTCATGGCCCGTTACTATGCTTTTGAAGAGGAAATCGACAAAAGACAATCTCGCAAAATGATAGAAGAGTTTACCCGAGCCTTCCTCCCAGAGCACGAGCCTTGGGTTGTTATGGAAGCGCTTATTGAGTTAGGGGCCCTTATTTGTCAAAAAAAAGCCTACTGTTCCCTTTGCCCCCTCCATAGAGGCTGTCGTGCTTATAATGAATGTAAAGTTGAGGCACTTCCAAAGAAAAAACCACGTGCAAAGGTAATCCATTTGCATCGCACGGTTTCTATTATTCATTCGGGAAGGGAAATACTTGTAAAAAGAGGAGAAAGAGGGAAAGTTATGCAAGATTTATGGGAATTTCCCTCTTTTGATCTCACTATAAATCCGGGGAAAACTTTGGGCTTATCCCTTTGCCTATTACGAGAACTTCCCAAAGTAACACATGCCTTTACCCGATATAAGGCCTTTCTTTACCCTAAACTCTTTCAAACACAAAGAAAAATGATTAAGGGGTTGTATTGGATCCTCGATACAAAACTCTCTTCTTTACCCTTTTCTTCTGGACATCGTCAGATTCTTTGCCATTTGAAAAGTTGCAATTATTTCTAGCTTCATAAAGGAAGTGGTGGTTAATAATAGAAATCCTCTAAATCACGTTCAAGAGCAGGAGGATTGGAAAATTTCGTATGCTTACTCACGACTTTCCCTTTTTTGATGATAATATAATAATGGCGTTGTTCAATCACTTGAGTTCCTTCAGGAATTTTTTCGATATATTCATAGACTTCACCGTTTCCTCCTTTGGAATAGATTTTATAGGGTTTGCCAAAACGTTTTTCGACCACCTTCGATGATATGCCTATATCTATTCCTTCATAGCCTTGCCGAGTCATAGGTTCATATTTGGTATTACATCCTATAAGTAAGGTAGTAATTATCAGCCATACATATCGTTTCATAAATGCCCCCATTTGATTATTAAATAATCTGTTTGTTGGTTTTTTGCAACCGCCAATTCTGAAATATGATGCTGATTATTTTATTGGGAGAAATTCTGCAGAAAAATTTTAATGATTGTACCGACGTTATGCATAAATAAAGAGTTGATATTGATTATCTTACTAGCCAAAATCAAAAATCTACAGCAACTTGCCTATCGAAAGTGCTGGATGGGGATATTAGTCATGATCGAATTATACCTTTCCTCAATGAAAAAGAATTTTCAAGCAAGCAGTTGTGGTAACGCAAGTTCGAATCAAGGATAACCCAGGCTATTACCCCCCTGAATAGTTACCCTTCACTACTACTTTTTTCGTCTGAAGATTTGCAACTTCCTTTATGAGCTAATGTTGAAAAATTGCAACTTTCTCTACTCCCTATATGGGCTAATGCAGAATTCGCGTATTTCTCACATTCGCATAGCAGCTTGTTTGCAATTTCCGGAGCACTTTCCTTGCACATTCTAATGATACTTTCAAGTGATGTTATAGAACATCTGTGGAAAGGAGAAACAAAGTGATGATAGGCATCATTAATACAACATAATACCTTATTTTTCTGTGGTAATGTTGTCTTTTCGAGATATATCGAAAAAAGCGGAATGAATGATTGTAGGAGTTTTAGAGTAGGCTTCTCTGCATAATCTCTGACAATAAGAGAAAGCGCCCTTTCTGCAAGTATTGGATCCTCTATTGCACAGTATAAAAAGGCCTCCTTAAAGGGGCATAGCTTCTCTAAAGAATCGTTCTCCTTTATGGTTCTTTCAATAAGAGAAAGCACCCTTTCTGCAAGTGTTGGGTTCTTTATTGCACAGTATAAAAGGGCCTCCTTAGAGGAGTATAGCTTCCTTAAAGAATCGTTCTCCTTTATGGTTCTTTCAATAAGAGAAAGCACCCTTTCTGCAAGTATTGGATCCTTTTTTGCACAGTATAAAAGGGCCCCTTTAAAGGGGTATAGCTTCTCTAAAGAATCGTTCTCCTTTATGGTTCTTTCAATAAGAGAAAGCACCCTTTCTGCAAGTGTTGGGTTCTTTATTGCACAGTATAAAAAGGCTTCCTTAAAGGAGTATAGCTTCCTTAAAGAATCGTTCTCCTTTATGGTTCTTTCAATAAGAGAAAGCACCCTTTCTGCAAGTATTGGATTCTCTTTTGCCCAGTATAAAAGGGCCTCCTTAAAGGGGTATAGCTTCTTTAAAGAATCGTTCTCCTTTATGGTTCTTTCAATAAGAGAAAGCACCCCTTCTGCAAGTATTGAATTCTGTTTTACGTAGTATGCAAGAATCTTGGTAAAGAGTTGTAGTTTTTCTAAAGTACCGCTGTTTCTTTCAATAAGAGAAAGCACCCTTTCTGCAAGTATTAGATTCTCTTTTGCACAGTATGAAAAGACTCCCTCAAAAGGTTGTAGCTTCTCTAAAGAATCGTTTTCTTTTATGCTTCTTTCAATAAGAGAAAGCACCGCTTCCGCAAGTGTGGAACTTTGTCTTGCACAGCATGAAAGGACCTCAGCAAAGGATTGTAGATTTTCTAGAGCACCGCTGTTTTTTTCAATAAGAGAAAGCACCACTCCTGCAAGTGTGGAACTTTGTCTTGCACAGCATGAAAGGACCTTGGCAAAGGGTTGTAGATCCTTTAAAGTACTGGATTCATTAAAAAAGGGGCATACGAATCGATGAAATATTTGGGTAATTTTATTCATTTGTTTTGTTTTCCAACAGGCTTGTGCATAGAATTCCAAAACCATTGCATAGACTTTTAGATTTTTTACCTCTGCCAAAGAGGAGGATAGGGAATCGATAATTTCATCAACTAAAACAGGATGGTGCAAATGGAAAAACAGATTTAACTTTTCCTTTAGCTCCTTCTCATCCTCTATTTTTAGTTCTGTTTTAATAATCCGTAGCACAGCTTGCGATATATAGTTTTTGATCGATAGTTCAGGATAGCTGTGATGATAAATATCGACAAATGAACCAATAGGTGGTACTGTTGATGTGTTTTTTGTCAAGAAGAATAATATCATTGTGTCCGTAGGTTCTGTTGCGATACAATGACATAATATTTTTTGCGAAAGGGATGCTTCCGAAGATTTGCACTGCTCGCACTGTTCTTCAATGTTACTCTGAAACAGGGTAAAAATTGTTGAAAGATTTTCCGGATGTTCCTGACTAGCTTCTCCCCACACATATGGGAGCATACATACAGCTTGTCTAGAACATATGTCATGCAATGTTTTAAAAGGGGGGCTAGAGGCACTTAATGATATTCCCATTATTATACACCATATTATTGTTACAAGGTTTTTTGTTTCCCAAAAATTTTCAAATGTTTTTTGATTTAACCCAAAATTCGCGTTTGTTAAGTTAAAGCATGTTCACACCTGATTAATGATATCATGTTAGCATAATTTAAGGGTATAAATCCCTTTAAAAGCAGAGCGATAAAGGGAAGCACAATTATATTTAAGCTGGTATCGCTTGGATAAGAGCGATGCATAATGTGCCTCTATTTTGTTAAAAGCAAATATAGTGTTCCTCCATTTATTGCTTCCTCTAAAGTAGCTACTGCATGTTTAGCTCTGCCTGAAATAGACAGCCTCCAAACCCACAATATTGCGATCATAACAATCAATAATGGCTGTAGAAAGAACGCCACCCATCCTCCCCGCTTTTTAAGCCACCGTAAAATCGAGAGGCTTTGTTGATAAGTGTTATGTATTACATATCCTTTTTTGTATAGTGTTCGAACGTCTTCTTGCCTCTTACAGGGTTCTCATAGATCTTTCTCTTTTTAGGAGTGCTACCTATAATCCATGTGCCTGGATAGATTGCCCACAATTCTTGTTTAAAGGGCATCACATGTAAAGGCATATGGTTTTTAAAAGCGAGCGCAATAGAACGGGGGTGCAGAGGTGTTTGAAAAGTTAGGGCATTTTCAAAACTTAGTGTTTGTAAGAGCTCTGCCTTGGGGTTTTTTTTTGGATCCTCAGAATAGATTCCCTTCACATCTTTGTAAAATTCTATTTTTTCTGCTCCAAGAGATATTCCTAAAGCAACTGCCGATGTGTCCGATCCTCCTCTCCCAAGGGTTGTGATCTCTTTATCGATACTGATCCCTTGAAATCCTGCAACGATGACTACCTTTCCTTCCTGTAAATAACGTTGTACTTTCCAGGGCTGTACATCGATAATATGAGCTTTACTATGGTGATTGCATGTGATAATACCCGACTGACTTCCCGTTAAGCTAATGGCTTGAATTCCCAAATCTTTTAAAGACATAGCTAATAGCGCCATGCTTATTCTCTCCCCCACGGAAATGAGCATATCCATCTCACGTTTTATCGGTTGTTTTGCTACCCGATATGCTAGGGTTGTTAGATCATCGGTTATGCCTCGCATTGCACTTACTACCACAACCACATGGTTACACATTCCTTTTCTGTTCATGATAATTTCAGCTACATTTGTAAAATGTTCGGGGGTATCAAGAGCGGCTCCTCCAAACTTCATCACCAATACTTTCATGCGTTATTTCTTTGCTATAAAAGGATAAAAAAGTATTACAATGTGGAGCGTAACGGATTTGAACCGTTGACCTCAACAATGCCATTGTTGCGCTCTACCAACTGAGCTAACGCCCCATATTTGCAAAGATAAGTGTAATAGATAGGGGAAAACTTTTCAATTTTGCTTTTCCCTGCCGATTTTAAAACATAAACCTTCTTGTATAAATGCTTTGCAAAATCCCTAATGCACTCATTGTTAAAGTAATGGAGGATCCTCCATAAGTGACCAAAATAAGGGGGACTCCCGTAATGGGCAAAAAACCACACATCATGCCTATGTTGATAAGTACGTGAACGGCTAAATACACCGAGATGCCTGCTGATAGAATTTGGCCAAATGGATCGCGCGCGACTGCTGTTACTTGAAAACTACGGTAAATTAAAGAGAAAAATAGGAGCAACATGCAAATGGCGCCAAATAGCCCAAATTCTTCTGTAAAAGCGGGGAAGACAGAGTCGGTATGTGCTGCTGGGAGAAACTGCCTTCCGGTAAAGGTGCTTTTTTTCCAGCCACTTCCCGTATATCCTCCCAAAGCGATAGCGGTTTGTGCTGCATTATGATGATAAGTTTCAGGGTTGAATCTCTCATATTGATATTCTTTAAGTAGATGGGTTGCTACTGGTTTCATTTCATGGTAGGATAAAATACCCGTAAAAATCAAAGAGATAAAGAGAAGGATAACCATTCCAATACCTGAAATTATCTTTACGGCAATTTTATGCAGTTCTCCAAAATACAACATAGATAACGCAATAGGTATTAAAATTAATGCTGATCCTAAATCAGGTTGCTTCAAAATAAGAAAAAATGGCAAAAGTATTATGCATAAAGTTTGTACAATAAAGCTCCAACGATATGTGCCATTTTGTCTTCTTTCTAGAAACCAGCTTAGAGTTAAAACAAGAGCCAACTTGGCATATTCTGAAGGTTGTAATGTGCCTCCTATGAAGGGGATTTTGTACCAACGATGAACATATTGAATGGGCGTTGTAAAAAAAAGCCCTAATAGTAAAGCAATAATTATAACATACAAAATCCAAGCCCAATCGCGAAGTTTATGATAGTCCAACCCTGCAAACAATAGGTAAGCAATGATGCCGATACCAAACCGCCCCATTTGATTTTTAACATAAGGAGTAAGAAAGCTCTTTGTATCGAGAAATTGCACATCACATGTTGTAGAAGCGATAATGAGAATACTCATAATCATGAGCCCTATAATCAAAGGGAGTGTGCGAAAATCAATGTATCGTAAATATTGGTAGTTCCACATAATATTAATAGAGATATAACAGAGAGGGAAAAAAATATATGGGAAAAAAGTTCTTTCCATCCATTTAAAACGGGTGGATTCAACAAATACATGGGTTAAAGAGAACTACAAAAACTTTGATTATGCACATGTTACTCGAGTAAGCGCAGAAGAACAATTTAAAGGACGTGGTCGTTTTGCCAACAGATGGTTATCTCCCAAAGGGAATATATATCTTACCTATTTTTTTGTGGTCTTAAAAAATAGAGTAGCAAAAATTCACAATATACCTCAGATTTTTTCCTTAAGCATTGTACGCCTTCTTTGTAAGCAAAATTTTAAGGTAGAGATTAAATGGCCTAATGACCTTTTAATCGATAAAAAGAAATTTGCCGGCATCTTATGTGAAACGATCGATTTAAGTGATAAATGGGGGATCATTTTGGGGGGTGGTATCAACGTTAACATGGAACAAAAAATGGTTGATATGATAGATCAGCCTGCAACTTCATTGTACATAGAAAGAGGAGTAAAGTTTTCTATAACAGCTTTAATAAAAGATCTAGAGTTGTTTTTCTTAAATGATCTACATA